>Ga0182027_10000914_pt1 | contig 49823 bp, 42 predicted proteins | sample 712E1DmetaG_FD_121300 | JGI IMG/M metagenome (GOLD analysis project Ga0182027, IMG submission 121300) | Permafrost microbial communities from Stordalen Mire, Sweden - 712E1D metaG (Illumina Assembly) | ecosystem: Environmental > Terrestrial > Soil > Wetlands > Permafrost | place: Sweden...
CAGAAATTCGCAGCGATCAAGTACGATCAGGAATGATGATTGTTACTGAAGGCAATTATGCGCTCACGGACTCAACGCGACTCTCGGTTGCACGGTAGGATGAACTATGAGTCTGTTTGAATACGTAAGCCATCACGCGAAAGCTATACTGTTCACTGTAACTGTACTTGTCATTTCCGGCATCGTGCTCACATTGCACATGCCGATTTCACTGTTTCCCGACATCACGTTTCCACGCATTGTCATCCTTGCAGACAACGGGGAACAGCCCACGGAACGGATGATAGTAGAAGTCACGAAACCGCTTGAGGAAGTGGCAAGTTCTATTCCCGGCGTCAAACTTGTTCGCTCCGTAACCGGCCGCGGTTCTACAGAAATATCCATCGGCCTGGACTGGGGAACGAACGTTCAGCAAACGCTGCAATTTCTTCAGGGCCGCATTTCAAACGTCCGCAACACGCTTCCGGCGTCTGCTTCCATTCAAGCGGAACAGATGAGTGTTGCCGTTTTTCCCATTCAAGGTTACAGCCTCACATCGGACAAATTGAGCTTGGTGGAACTGCGGGATATTGCTCTCTATCAGATCCGTCCGACGCTGATGAAGGTGAAGGGCGTGGCAAGAGTTGAAGTAACCGGCGGCGATACACGGGAATTTCTTGTGACCGTTTCACCGGAGAAACTTGCTGCTTACCGCATGGACATCCGGCAGGTTGCGGATGCAATTCAGAAAACAAATTTTATTTCTTCCACCGGAATTGTCAACAATAATTTCCAGATGTACCTTGGGCTGGTATCCGGTTTGTTTAAAACCACGGACGATATCAACGCTGTCGTCATTGCTGTTCAGGGCGGTGTACCGATTAAAGTTTCCGATGTGGCAGAGGTAAAGCCATCCGTTGAGGATAAATTTATCCGCACGACTGCGCACGGACAGGATGCAGTCTTAATCAACATTGTCAAACAACCAACGGGCAGTACTGTTCAAATAGGAGAAGATGTTACAGCGGAAATAACCAGGCTCAATCTATCCGCAGATGTGCGGTTTGAGAATTGGTACGATCAAGGCGATTTCATCAACAGTTCTATCCTCAGCACACGTGACAGCATTCTCGTCGGCGTATTGCTGGCGATGATTGTTGTGTTTCTTTTCCTTCGCAGCTGGCGCATTAGCCTGGTGATGCTGCTGGTCGTGCCGGCAACCATAGCATCAACATTTGCTTGTTTATATTCGGTCGGATTGACAATCAATATCATGACACTCGGTGGTATTGCGGCGGCTGTCGGTCTCATCATCGACGACTCTATTGTTGTCATCGAAAATATTTTCACACACTTTTCTAAACATCAATCTGAGCGCGGCACGGTGCGAGCATCAGGGTTTGCCGAAACTGCTTCTGCTTCATTGAACGGACTGATGCCGGCTATTATGGGTTCCACAGCAAGCACGATTGTCATTCACATTCCGCTGGCGTTTCTCGGCGGCGTTACCGGAGCATTCTTCGCGTCGCTTTCCATTACCATGGTGTTTGCGATGCTCATCTCATTTCTCTTTTCCATCACACTCGCTCCGCTGCTCGGGATGATCTTTGTGAAAGAAAAAGACATCGAGCACGAATTAGAACGTCACAACCGGCCCTCAAAGTTTGCTGTATGGTATGAGCGCACTCTGCGCCGGTTTCTCAAGTATCGGCTCGTACTTATTCCTATTGCATTCGTCATCCTTGCAGCGACGTACATCCTCTACAATCACATTGGCAGCGACTTCATGCCGGAAATGGACGAGGGGACATTTGTTTTAGATTATAAGTCGCCGCCGGGTACATCGATGGATGAAACAAACCGCATCTTAATGAATGTCGAACACATTCTGATGGCGACTCCGGAAGTGGAATCGTACTCTCGTCGGAGCGGAACACAATTAGGTTTCTTCCTGACCGAACCAAACGATGGAGATTTTCTTGTAAAGTTGAAAAAGAAACGATCACGTGCAATTGATGAAGTCATTACTGAAGTGCGTGCGAAAGTAGAATCGTCCGAGCCGCGTTTGCAGATTGAGTTTGGACAATTGATGATGGACGTCATCGGTGATCTTACCAACAATCCCTCGCCGGTGGAAATCAAAATATTTGGTGATGATACACCGCTGCTCCATGCAACGGCAGAAAAAGTAGCCGCGTTCATTAGAACCGTACCGGGTGTCGTCGATGTATCCAATGGTATCATCATTTCCGGGCCTTCATTCATCGTGAATGTCGATGCTGTCAAAGCATCAATTGCCGGATTGAATCCCGCCGATGTTCGTGATCAATTGGAAACTATCATGCGAGGACGTTCGGAGACACAAATTCAGAAAGGCGAGAAGTTAGTGGGTGTTCGCGTGCGCTTTCCTGATATGTACCGTACGGATGTGGATAAAATTGAACAAGTGCAGTTTGTCAATGCAAACGGAGTGCGCATTCCGCTTCGCAGCATCGCAGCAATTCAAAAAACTTCGGGACAAGCGGAATTGCACCGGGAAGGGCTGCGCCAGCTTGTGGCTGTGACAGCAAGAATCGAGGGTCGCGACCTGGGAAGAACAGTGGAAGAGATTCAGCAAAAACTTGCCAAAGAGCTTCATCTTCCAAAGGGAATTACGATAGAATACGGCGGCGTGTACCAAACGCAGCAAGAATCGTTCAAGGGACTATTGCTCGTGACTATCGCCGCGTTTATGTTGGTATTCATTGTGCTCTTGCTGGAGTTCGGTGAGTTTGCAGTTCCATTCTCGATTTTCATCGTGAATCTGTTATCGCTCTTTGGTGTGTTGGGAGCATTGTGGCTCACAGGAGTTTCCTTCAATATTTCCAGCTTTGTCGGAGTTATCATGATCATCGGCATTGTCGCAGAAAACGCCATCTTTGTTTTACACAGTGTCAAAGTATTTCAAGCGGAAGGCCTTCCTCTGGAAGATGCTTTAGTACGTGCAGGACAAATGCGCGCACGGCCGATTCTCATGACCACGCTTGCCGCAGTTTTCGCTCTTCTTCCGCTCTCGATAGGTATCGGCGCCGGTGCTCAAATGCAAAGGCCGCTTGCCATAGCAATTATCGGCGGATTTTCTGTTTCGAGTTTCATTTTATTCTTCGGCCTTCCGGTGATCTATCGGTTATTCCATAGGGAGAAAAATACCGCTACATAATTCGGTCTGAACAATCTTGTGTATAATAGAACAGAATAGTGCATCACAAGTTTCGATTTCATCGATCTTCCGAATCAATCCGCTTGTCTCTCACTGTACAAATCAACAATGAAACTTATATATCCTTTTAAATGTTTAGTGAGTAAGTCAGGATAGTTTAATAAGGATACTTATGAAGATGAAGTTTTTATTACTAATAGGCGTTCTCATCTTAATTTCAAGTTGTACAAAAACGGACTCAAAAGATATGAATACGCGATTGATACCTGAAAATGAACAAGGATTGGAAACCGCAACTTTTGCAGGCGGTTGTTTTTGGTGTGTGGAAACAGCTTTTGAAGATTTAGATGGTGTTAAAAAAGTTGTATCTGGTTATTCGGGAGGACATGTTAAAAATCCTACCTACGAAGAAGTCTGCTCCGGTACAACCGGACATCTTGAATCAGTTCAGATTGTCTTTGATCCACAACTCATCAGTTATTCTGAATTGGTTGACATATTCTGGAAACAAATCGATCCTACCGATGCAGGAGGGTCCTTTGTAGATCGGGGATCACAATACCTCTCAGTTGTTTTCTATCATAACGAAACGCAAAAAGGGATAGCCGAAGCCTCAAAGGCGGAGCTAGACAAGTCCGGGATATTTGATAAACCCATAGCCACCAAAATTATTCCATTTACTTCGTTTTACGCGGCCGAAAATTACCATCAACAGTATTGCAAAAAGAATCCTGTTCGATATTACAGTTATCGAAGTGCCTCAGGAAGAGATCGGTATATCAAAGCAGTTTGGGGAGATGTAGGATTGTCGAAATATAAAAAGCCGGCGGAAGAAGATTTGAAGAAGACACTAACTGACGTGCAATATGAAGTAACCGCTCAATGTGGAACCGAACCTGCTTTTAATAATGCATATTGGAATAATAAAAAAGTCGGAATCTACGTTGATATCGTGTCTGGCGAACCATTGTTTAGTTCGACTGATAAGTTTGAGTCAGGAACCGGTTGGCCAAGCTTTACAAAACCGATTGATTCGCGCTACATCGTGAAGAAGAAAGATTCGACTGCATACATGGAAAGAATCGAAGTGCGCAGCAAGTCAGGCGATTCACATTTAGGGCATGTTTTTGATGATGGACCTACACCGACGCATTTGCGTTATTGTATAAATTCTGCCTCGTTGAAATTTATTCCAAAAGAAAAAATGGAAAAGGAAGGCTACGGATATCTGTTGTGGATATTGAGATGAACCCAACAGGGATTCGCTATTTGAATCCCCACGATGCGTTATCATATTTTATAAAATCATCTTTCGGTTTCTTTAGCGGTGTACCAAAATAACAAGTGCCGTCAAGGCAAATGATCTTGGAATTACGAGTATTAATTAGACGCTAGAAAAAACATTACTAATAACATTAAACCAATCAATCTATTCCAGAGTCTAAATAAAAAAGATATAATGTGTATTCGGTATCAGAAACATTTCTGCTCAGTATCCGTTCATTAATTAAACAGTCAATGTATCTAGAGATGTTTAATAAATCGCTTTTATAAAAACAAGAAAGGATAAACATATGTTAGCCGCCATCAAACGATTAACAATAGGATTTGTACTCGTGATTGGAATTGCAATATTGTTTTCCACTCTGGCACAAACACAGCCGAAAGCACAACAACAACGTATGTCAATAGAGGATCGTGTCAAGGTTTTGAAAGACAATTTGAAACTGAGCGACGAACAAAGCACAAAAATCATGAAAATTCTCGAAGACCAGCGTGAAGAAATAACCACCGCAATGAATGAAAATCGAGACAATCGTGATGCGATGCAAACCGCAAGGAAGGAAATTATGAAGAAAACCGACGAACAAATTAAATCCGTTCTTACGGAAGACCAGGCGAAGAAGTACGATAAAATGCTCAAAGAACGTCGTACACGAACGGAACAACGGGCACAGTAAAGCGGTAGGTAGATACACAACCGCAGTGTCAACACAAAGCCGGGCCGGTGGACCTGGCTTTTGTTTTTAAAATCCACATTTACATTAATAAATCTTGCGTGAATTTCTTACTGTAGTCGTTCTTGCTTCTCTCTCCATTTCTCGGTACTTTTTTAAATTATTCTACGGAAAGAAATGCAACCTTACATACGCTCTGCACTTGTTGTCATCGGATTATTGCTACTCCAAACTACCTTTCTCCCATTTATAGCGCTTGGTAGGTATCTTCCAGATCTATTCATACTCTATTTGGTATATATAGCATTGCGGCGTGGACAAATTGAAGCAACAATAAGTGGATTCATCATCGGATTACTGCAGGATATAATTACGACACAGTTTTTTGGATTAGCTGCGCTTTCTAAGACCACCGCCGGGTTTGTTGTAGGATATTTTTTTAATGAAAACACAGTAGAGCAAACTCTTGGTTCGTACCGATATGTGTTGCTGGTTGCACTTTGTTCGGTGGTCCATAATTTTATATACTTCACAATTTTTCTTCAAGGGAACAAAGGCTCAGTATTATTTTCTACGATCGAGTGTACCATAGGAATGACTCTTTATACTTGCGTCATCGGCGTCCTACCAATGTTTTTCTTTTCTAGAAAATTTAATACGCCTTGGGCGCAATGATGAATGTAGAAGAAATCGGCACCTCATCGCGGAAACGAGTGCTGACAATTATTATTATTTCGGCGTTTGTATTCTTGTTGCTTAGGCTTTTCCAGTTACAATTATTATATCATACAGAATTTGGTAAGAAATCCGATGAGAACAGTGTGCGCACAATCGTCAAAGAGCCAGTGCGCGGATATATGTTTGATCGTAATGGCAAGTTAGTTGTGGATGTCGGTCCGGCATACTCGATCACCGTGACGCCTGCTTCCTTCAACACAAGCACACTCTCTTTTCTAAGTTCGCTTCTGCAAATGGAACCTTCAGTAATTCAAGAACGTCTCGACCGGGGCATTATTTATTCGCGGTTTTCTCCTGTTCGTGTCAAACGGGACGTTGATTTTAAAACGCTTGCCGCGGTGGAGGAAAATCTATATCGACTCCCTGGTGTAACGTATGAAATTGAATCGAAACGCATTTATCCTTATAATGTCCGTGCACCGCATCTGCTTGGGTATTGCAAAGAAATTACAGACGCACAGCTTGCAAAAGTTGGCAGTGCATATCAGCAAGGAGATATTATCGGTTCCTCCGGTTTGGAAGCGAGTTACGAAACGTTCTTACGTGGTGAAAAAGGATTTGAGTTTATCTCGGTAAATTCTAAGGGGCAATTATTAGGACCGCTCGAAGGAGGGCGACGTGACATTCCTTCTAAAGAAGGATTCGATTTGAACCTAAGTGTTGACTTCGGGCTGCAAATGCTTGCCGAATCCTTGATGACAAATTATCGTGGTGCATTGGTTGCGATTGATCCGAATGACGGCGGTGTGCTTGCATTCGTCAGTAAACCGGATTTTGATCCATCTGTCTTCAGCGGTGTAATGTCAGTCGAAGTCTGGAATAAATTGAACACCAACCCCGATAAGTTGCTATTCAATCGCGCCACGATGACGCGTTACCCGCCTGGTTCTACTTTCAAGATGCTAATTGCAGCAGCAGCGCTTGAAGAAGGAATTATCGACGAACATTATCGTATCACCTGTAGCGGAGCGTTCCGATTTGGAAATAAAGTTTTTAAGGATATGCACGTCCATGGATCCGTGAATGTGGTAGAAGCTATACAAAGATCATGTGATGTTTTTTTCTATCAACTCGTCCTAAAAGTTGGGTTGGACAAACTATATGAGTACGGTAATAAATTTGGATTTGGTCAATTAACAAGTTTTGACATTGGGGAGGAAACCGCAGGACTCATTCCATCCGCCGAATATTACAATCGCGTGTACGGTAAAGGAAAATGGACGCAGGGATATATCGTGAGCCTTGGGATCGGTCAAGGTGAAGTTGGTGTCTCACCTTTGCAGATGGCTCGCTATGCTGCATTGTTGGCAAATGGCGGCACACTCCTACAGCCGCACGCTGTCAATTCAATTCGCAATAAACGCACAAATAGTCTTGATATCATTGATCACAAAGAAAGTTCAGTCGGAATTGATTCAAGCGTGATGAGATTAATCCGTGAAGGGATGCGGCGTGTTGTAGAGGCACCGGGCGGTACAGGTGGGATGGCACGTATCCAAGGCATCGTTTCAGCTGGGAAAACTGGCACAGCACAAAATCCGCACGGAGCCGATCATGCATGGTATATCGGCTTTGCACCGTTTGATCATCCTAAAATTGCAATTGCTGTATTATTGGAAAATGCTGGAATGGGTGGAGTAAAAGCAGCCCCAATTGCAGGCAAGGTGATGCAAAGGTACATCTTTGGCGAATTACCGTTGAAAGCAAATAGTGATTCGTCGGGAGTGTCGTTGAACGGCACAACAGAACATTCATTTAACACACGAGAGCAGTAACATGTTTTCTTACTTGAAAGAATATTTCGATTTCCGAGCATGCCTCATCTGTCTTGCGTTGGTGATTATTGGCTTGATGTCAATTTATAGCGCAACATTTGACATAAACAACGCGGCAAATTTTTATAAGCAGGTGCTCTGGGCTGGAATTGGTTTAATCGTAATGCTGGTAACTGCGTTTATTCCTCTCCGCACCATACAACGTTTATCATTTGCGTTTTATTTCACGACGTTCGCTATTCTTATTATTGTTCTTGTGATTGGAAGTACTGTAAAAGGATCGAAGAGCTGGTTTGGTATCGGCGGCATCGGTGGACAACCATCTGAGTTTGCAAAGGTTGCGACTGTGCTTGCATTTGCTTCATTTCTTTCAAAAACAGATGTTTCCATTTCGCAGATCAAACACCTTGTCATAGCACTATGCATCTTTGCTGCGCCAATGTTTCTTATCCTTGCAGAGCCGGATCTTGGAACAACCATAGTGTTTTTTGCTGCTCTACTGCCGCTACTTTACTGGGCCGGTGTCTCAAATTTTATTCTTATTGCCATTCTCGTCCCAATTCTTGTAGCCTTGGGTGCGCTTTTAGGTACTGCACAATTTTTAATCGTATCTATTCTCGGAGGAGTATTGTTGTATTATTTTCGTGAAAATCGATTTGCATTTGCAGTTGCACTTGGAATTGCCCTTGCGGTCGGACTTTCTGTGCAAATTATGTATGAACATATGCATGTCTATCAACAAAAAAGAATTACTACATTTCTCAATCCTGAAGCCGATCAATTAGGTGCCGGGTACAATGTGGTACAGTCGAAAATTGCCATTGGCTCTGGCGGGTTTATTGGGAAGGGCTTTTTAAAAGGAACGCAGACGCAGCTTAATTATATTCCTGAACAATGGACGGATTTTATTTTCTGCGTTCTGGGAGAAGAGTTTGGATTTCTTGGTGCTTCTATAGTCTTATCTTTGTTCGCAGCATTATCGTTACACGGACTGAAGGTGGCAAATATTTCTAAAAATAAATTCGGAAGTTTATCCGCAATCGGTATTACAGGGATTCTCACTACACATATAATCATAAACATTGGCATGGCGATGGGATTGATGCCTGTGATTGGCCTTCCACTTCCTTTTATGAGTTACGGAGGCTCTGCACTTATCGCAAATATGATAATGGTCGGCTTGCTGATGAACTTCTATGCAAATAGAAAAGAATATTAAATACAAAAAGAGTTTTGAGTAAAGCGATAGTAATTATTTAGGAAGATTAGTTTATGTCGTTTGAACACGACTCAATATTACAAATCAAACAACGAAGATTAATAAATACAAACGCCTCCTTTGTTCGTTAGAACTCCGGAGGCGAGCATCATGAACATTTTACAATCTTGCATCTTTATCTGCTCAAACTAAATCTTTCCGACTAAATCCAATCCCGGTTTAAGAGTTTTCGCTCCCGGTTTCCAATTCATTGGGCAGACCTCACCACCATGTTCGGATACAAATTTTGCCGCTTGCAGTTTGCGAATGAGTTCATCAATGCTTCTGCCGATACTGTTATCATTGATTTCGTATGCCTTCAAAACACCATGTGGATCAATGAGAAATGTTCCGCGCAACGACAGCCCTTCGTCTTCGATGAGTGTGCTGTATGCAGATGAAACGCGCCGCGCCGGATCGGCAAGCATCGGATATTTAATTTTTTTAATTGTATCAGAAGTATCGTGCCAAGCCTTATGTACAAATCCCGTATCGACACTTACTGAAATTACTTCTGCGCCCTCCGCTTTAATTTCAGTATAATGATCCGCCAATTCGCCAAGCTCTGTTGGACATACAAAAGTAAAATCTGCCGGGTAGAAAAACAGAATAACCCACTTGCCGCGATAATCCTTGAGGGAAATTTTTTTAATTTGATCGTTGATATACGCATCTTCTGTAAAGTCAGGTGCTGGAGTATTAATCTTAATCATAAAATATTCCTTTTCAAGTAATGTTAAATTTGAACGATTTATTGTTACGATTCATAACAAAAAAACCGGCAAAAGAAGTTCCCGTAAATTCCGTTTTTATCTCTTCAAACTTCTTACGATCTTTCATTGTGAGAAGAAGAATGGAGCATGACTCGTGGGACAAATAAAAACAGTGTTATTCGATCTCGGAAACGTTATCGCACACATCGATTTCGATGCGTTTTGGCGGTCAGTGGGATTGTTTACTCCCCGTGAGATCGCTCCATTCAAGGAAGGCTACAAGATATGGACGCTTCAGTACGAAACCGGGCATATTCCGACAAGTGAATATCTTAACGGACTTGCCACAGTATTCAACCATCGTTTTACAAATGAACACCTTGAGCAGGCAGTCGCTTCTATAATAAAGTGGCCTGTTGAAGGAATGGTGGAATTAATAATACAGATTTCCCAAACTCAACAAACAGCACTGGTCAGCAACACAAATGAAATTCATTACAACCTTAGTCTTAAACGATTTGCAGCACTTCAAATATTACGTAAACATTACCTTTCGTATGAATTAAGGGTGATGAAGCCAGATAGTGGTTTCTACCAAACTATCATCAAAGATGCAAGAATCCCTCCGTCAGAAATGCTGTTTATTGATGATCTTGAATCGAATGTAGAAGGGGCGCGCTTAGCTGGTATGAAGGCAATTCGTTTTGAGAGTGTGGAGAAACTTAAAGCTTCTTTGAAGGTGCTGCTTGGCTAACCTTGACAACGTTGATTGTTAAACTTTCACAACACCGATACCAGGTCGATCCATCAAAGTCACTTTTCCATTGATTATTTTTGTGCCGTCAAAGATATCATTTTTAATGAGCAATGCTCCATCGAGGTCTGCCCAATCCACCATCGGTGAGAGATGCGAAGCGGCAGAAATTGCGCAGGAAGTCTCTGTCATACATCCAAGCATTACTTTCATTCCCAGTGATCGGGCAAGCGTCAGCATTTTCTGCGCCTCGCGCATTCCCGTACTTTTCATCAACTTGATATTGATACCGTGATACACGCCAATAGCATTCTTTACGTCTGCAAGCCGTTGTACTCCTTCATCGCCGATAATAGGGAGCGGCGATCGTTCTGTCAGCCATGCTAAATCATCAATGCGTTCTTTTGGCAATGGCTGTTCCACCATCACCACTCCGCGTTCTTTTAACCAGTGAAGCATCTCAAGCGCTCTTTCCTTATTTGTCCATCCTTGATTTACATCCCCGGTAATAGGTTTATTTGTGACAGAGCGAATAGTTTCGATCATTTCTTTGTCTGTATCTAGGCCAAATTTCACTTTTAACACTTGAAATTCTTCTGCCTCTTTCGTTTTTTGCCGTACTATATCCGGTGTGTCGATACCGATAGTGAAAGAAGTGAAAGGTGTTTTGTTCTTGTCGTATCCCCAGATATTATACCACGGTTGATTCATTAACCTACCAACAAGATCATGCAGAGCAATATCCACAGATGCTTTCGCCGCCGGATTCCCTTGCGCAATAATGTCGATGTCATTGAGAATAGTTTCTAGGTCGAATGGATTTTCGTACCTGCTCAAATCAATCTTGGAGAGAAATGCTTGTACACTTTCATGTGTCTCACCAAGATATGGCGGCATTGATGCTTCACCATAACCAACAATGCCATTGAATTCAATCTCTGTCAATATTATCGGCGTTGTTGTGCGAGAATTGGTTGCAATAGTGAAAACATGTTTCAATTGTAATGTATATGGACGATACGTCAAATTCATCTTTCCTGTCCGGAATTTATCAGGAATACTTTCGGCAAGAGCTTTATACGGATTGTTCGTCATCATAGCGGCACCAGTTACAAGGGCAGTAGATTTTAGAAAATTTCTTCTGTTTTGATCCATAATTTAAATTCCGTAGGCAGTTCAATGATGTCAAGCTATCGAATTGAAAGGATAAATTCAAAGTTTTTTATTGAGTACCTTTTTCAAGATATTATTCTTGTACTGAAAGTTGCAAAGACACTCGCTACACAGATACCCGCAACCGAAACAGTGCGATAAATCTTTTCTGAAGCGACTAAATCCGGTTTTGCTAAGGAAAGATAATTCATTTGTCATTTAAATCTTATAAACTCACAATAGAGTAATGTAAAGTAATTTGTCCGGTGGGGAAATTGTAAAATTGTTTTATATCCTTCAAGTAAAAAAAGCTAATTTCACTTGACTTTCAATGGTATTTCAGTAAATTTCATCTCCAGCGTGGGGAAAAGTGGGGAATTTGGGAAGTCGTTTCCCCATTAAAAATTTATGGAAGAAATGAGGTAATTGTGTCATCATTTAAAGGCAGATATTCCTATTCAGTAGATGAAAAGGGGCGCGTCGCGCTTCCGGCGAAATTGCGAAGTAATCTCGTTATAAGTGCAAAAGGGAATTTCGTCATTACGCGCGGTTTTGAACGTTGCCTTTATGTCTATCCGCAGGATGAATGGAATAAATTAGAAAAATTTGTGCGGGGTCTTTCATTCTTAGATGCACAACATCGTTTCTATGCGCGCACATTATTTGAGCGGGCGAATGATTCAAAACTCGATGGCCAATCGCGCATTACAATTCCTCCGGAGCTTATGGAATTTGCCGGAATAAAAAATGAAGTACTAATTCTTGGCGTACTAGATCGAATGGAGATCTGGGACCCAGCAGTGTATGAAGAGTATCAGAAAAATCATCCAGACACATACGAGACTGTTGCCGAGCAAGTATTTAAGCCGCAGCAATAATTTATCGGCTTTTATTGGAGGCATACACATATCATATTCCCGTTCTTATGCAGGAGGTTCTTTTTTATCTCCTTACAGCAAGGAACGGGTTTTATGTTGATGGAACGCTCGGCGGTGGCGGTCATGCAGAAGCAATTCTCGAGCAGCTCAATCTTTCGGGAAATCTGATTGGCATTGACCTTGATGGCGATGCATTAGAAGCAGCGAGCAAACGTCTGGGGCGCTTTAGAGGTCATACAATTTTTGTAAAAGATAATTTTAAAAATATTAAATCTGTTCTTTCTCAAAATGATGTAGAGTCAGTTCAAGGCGTCTTGCTCGATCTCGGTGTTTCGTCGTATCAAATTGATGAACCGACAAAAGGATTTAGTTTTCAAATGGACGAAGTGCTCGACATGCGTATGAATCGTCATCAGCCGGTGGATGCCAGACACATCGTCAATCATTATGATGAGCAAGCGCTAGTAGATATTCTGTGGGCGTATGGTGAAGAAAAACATTCACGACGTATTGCAAAAGCTATTATGCAGCGGCGTGTTGAACAACCAATTGAAACCACGGGCCAGTTTGCAGCTCTTATCGAGCAAACTGTTGGCGGACGATTTCTGAATAAAACATTGGCGCGAGTTTTTCAGGCAATTCGTATTGAAGTAAACAATGAAATGGAAAATTTACGGCAAGCTTTATGTGATTGTATTGAAGTGTTGTATCCCGGCGGGAGACTTGTTGTTATCTCCTATCATTCGTTGGAAGATCGCTTGGTTAAATATGCTTTTCGCGCAGCCTCGGCACAATCGATTCCTTCGGGAAATAAAATTATCCCGGATACGCCGCTCACACCAGTATTAAAGATGCTGACTCGAAAACCTGTAACGGCGTCGGAAGAAGAAATGGAAATGAATCCTCGTTCACGGAGCGCAAAACTTCGCGCTGCAGAGAAATTATAAAAGAGCATTGTTTGTGAGATCTGAAAAACAAAATCTTGGCGAAATTTATGCTGAACGTGCGATGGAAGAAATTGAACCACAGGTGTCTACAATTTCTATCCCGAAGATTCGTGAAACACGGGATATGGTGTATAACGGAACTGCTAATCCACTAGACAATGGCGCGATGTTTATCAACACGCCGCAGGCGGCGCGCAACAAAAAACAAAAGAAACGAAGGGTTTCACCATTTACTATTGTACTGCTTCTTCTTGGCGGCGCAGTGTCAAGTGTTTTGTATATCGGCAATATTTTAGCTGTTGGACATCTGATGGTGCAGATTAATCAACTCCAAATAAAACACAAGCAAATCTTGAATGAACAAGAATTATTAAAAGCACAGATCAATCGAATGTCTGGGTTGGAACGAATCCAGCAGGTTGCACAGGATCAATTGGGATTGCGTAATCCCAGACAGCTTCCAGTATGGATTGAGGTGGATCCAGAGCGAATTAACGAAGTAGAAGAGGTTTTCCAACAACAGATGAAGCGTGAGCGATGATGGATCAAGGTACAGAAAATATAAACCCAGAAAAAGGAGCATCATCTCTCTCTCGTTCCCGGTTTTTTATTTTAAAATTATGCTTCCTTGTCTTCTTTGCCGCAATTTTTGTTCGATTAACAAAGATTCAAGTAATAGATTCGAGCAAATATAAAACATTGGCACGGAAGCAATATGAACGTTCATTTATTCTGCCGGCAACACGCGGAGATATTTTTGATCGGAACGGCAACGTTATTGTTTCTAATACAATATATATTTCTTTTGCTGCTGATCCCCAAATTATCGGTGACAATCAGGAGTATGTAGCAGAAACGTTTGCAAGTATTTTCAAAAAACCGTGTGCATTCTATTTGGATAAATTACGTGAGACAGATCAGAATCAGAATAGTAAACGATTTGTCTGGCTTGAACGCAGAGTGAAACCGGAGATTGCTCACCGAATTGAATCTGCCAAATTAGATGGTATCGTAATAATGAACGAACCTAAACGATTGTATCATTATGATGAACTTGCCGGTGCACTGCTTGGATTTACAAATGTTGATAATAAGGGCATCTCAGGAATCGAATTGCAATACGACAGCGAGATGAAAGGTATTAATGGTTCAGTAGTGATGCAGCGGGATGGATTAGGGCGTGTGCGGCCATCTGCAGATTATCCGCGCCGCGAACCGGTCAATGGAAAAGATATTTGTCTTACGATCGATGTAATATATCAGGCAATTGTTGATGAAGAACTAAAACATGGCATTGAGGCAAACAAAGCCGACGGCGGTTGTGCGCTGATCTTAAATCCAAAAACAGGGGAAGTACTTGCGCTGTCCATTTATCCATGCATCAATCCAAATGATGCCGGTACATCCGATATTGCTGACGCACGAAACAGGGTAGTGAGCGATGTGTTTGAGCCGGGTTCAGTGTTCAAAGTCGTGACGGCAACAGCAGCGTACGAAAATAATCTCGTAACCCCAGAAATGCGTTTCAACGCCGAGCACGGAAAAATGAAAGTCTCTCTTGGCGGTAATAAATTTCGCTTCATTAACGATTCACATGAGTTTGATAATCTTACGTTTCAGGAAGCTATTGAAATGTCCAGCAACATTGTGCTGGCAAAAGTTGGCAAACTCGTTGGCGGCGAAAAGCTTTATCGTCAAGCACGTGATTTTGGATTCGGCATGACGACTGGGATAGATCTTCCCGGAGAAGTGCGCGGCGTGCTCAAGAAGCCAAGTGATCACGATTGGTCAGGTACGACACTTCAGACTATGTCGTACGGATATGAAATCGGAGCAACGCCGCTTCAGATTGCATGCGCTTATGCGGCTGTGGCAAATAAAGGAGTGTTGATGAAACCATTCGTTATAGCCAAGATAAAAAGCGCAGATGGAAAAATGATGGTCGAACAGAAACCTCAAGCTATCAGGCGCGTGATGTCACAGCAAACTCAGAGCGAACTAATCTCAGCGTTTGAAGGTGTGGTCGAACACGGCACAGGAAAAGAAGCGCGCATTAACGGTGTACGCATTGCCGGTAAGACAGGAACATCACGTAAATATTTAAACGGAAAATATGTAGAGAATAATTATACCGCCTCATTTATCGGTTTTTTCCCCGTAGAAGATCCGCAAGTTGTATGTTTAGTAATGATGGATAATCCGAGGACAAAAGGATATTACGGCGGGAGTACAAGCGGACCTGTCTTTCGTTCGATTGCTGAGCGAATAATAACGACATCATATAAGTTTTCACGTACCGCAATTGCACAAGAACCTGCAATAAACGGTACGGTCTCCGTCCCAGATGTTCGTATGCTTCAGCCATTGTTGGCGAAGAAGATGCTTTTGAGTTATGGATTGAACTGTCAGACATTTGGAACAGGCGCGATAGTGATAAAGCAAATGCCTGAGCCGGGAAAGAAAATCGAAAAAGGCGAAGCCGTTTCTCTCATTCTCAATGGTGAATCTATTGTTTCGTCTAATGGAATGATAACCGTGCCGGACGTACGCGGCATGAGCATCCGTCGTGCAATGAACCGGCTTGTTTCGGATGAATTTGAAATAAAAGTACAAGGATCTGGTGTTGTTACACAACAAATCCCATCTGCAGGCGAATACGCACGGTCGGGTTCAAGCATCATGTTAATATGCTCGCCGCGAAGTGCAATGCAGGCATCGTTGTATTGATTTAGTAATTTTCTTGACATGAGTTATACTCCTTGTCAATTTGTAGTAACGAAATATTTTATCCTAATGAAAGGTTACTGATTTCGGATGAAGCTTTCTCAACTTCTTGAGGGTGTAACGGTTTCCAAATTATTTCAGACAATGTACGGCCAAATGGTCATTACACACGAGGTTGAAATTAGTAAGGTACAGTACGACTCAAGAAAAATTCAGCGCAGTGACTGTTTCGTCGCAATCAAAGGTACGGCGAGTGACGGACAAACATTTATTCAAAGTGCTATTAATCAAGGGGCAAAGGTTGTCGTGCTTCAAGATGATAAAGTTCTTCCGGATGCGCTGTGTATGCACGCAGGTGTTATCAAAGTTATTGTACCAGATTCTCGAAGAGCACTTGCTATAATGTCAGAGAATTATTTTGGTCATCCATCAAAAAAATTAAAACTTATCGGTATCACCGGAACAAATGGAAAAACCACTACATCGCATTTGGTTAAATCGATTTTGGAGGCGGGTGGGGAAAAAGTTGGACTGATTGGAACTATTGAGTACAAAATCGGTGAGCAAATTATTTCAGCAACGCACACAACACCTGAATCCTTGGAGTTGAACGAACTGTTTGCATTAATGGTAGAAAACAACTGCACATCTATTTCGATGGAAGTATCGTCACATGCGCTGGATCAATCCCGCGTCTATGGATTAGATTTTGATGTTGCTGTCTTCACAAATTTAACACAGGACCATCTTGATTATCACGTCACGATGGGGAACTATTTTGAAGCGAAGAAAATTTTATTCAGCTACTTAAAACCATCCAGTTGCGCAGTTATAAATCAAGATGATCAATGGGGAATTCAACTACTTAGGTCTGTTGGAGTGAGAAAAATTTCCTATGGTATCAACTCAGTTGCAGATGTATTCGCAAAGGAAGTCAGACTCAGTATAAACGGAACAACATTCGTTATTAACAACGATCAACGAGAATGCACAGTTTCAATACCGCTCATAGGTACGTTTAATGTATATAATGTTCTGGCGGCATATGCAGCCGGTATAGCGCTCGGACTTTCGCAAGAACAGATTCTTACAGGTATCAGGAATTTAAAAAATGTACGTGGTAGGTTTGAACGCATTGCTTCTCCCGCCGGATGGACAGCTATTATCGATTATGCGCACACACCGGATGCGCTTGAGAATTGTTTAAAAACTATCCACGATGTTTTACCAAAAACAAATCGTGGGCGCATCATTACAGTGTTTGGTGCGGGTGGTGACCGTGATAAAACGAAACGCCCAATGATGGGTAGTATTGCAGGTGACTATAGCGATCTCGTCATTGTAACATCAGACAATCCACGGACCGAAGTGCCGGAAACAATTATCGACGACATTATGCGAGGAATTACCAATCATGCAAAGGTTCTTCGTGAAGTGGATCGACAAACAGCAATTGAACGCGCAATCAAGAGTGCACAACGTGGCGATGTTGTCCTCATCGCAGGCAAAGGGCATGAGGATTATCAAATAATTGGCAAAGAAAAAAAACATTTTAGCGATCGCGAAGTTGTAGAAAATCTCCTGAAATGAGACTAACAAAATCTGATATATTAGCAATACCCCACTTCAAAGCGATTGGCTTTGAGGAAATGAAAGATTTAAAAGTCATCGGTGTCTCCATTGATTCGCGCGCAATTAAAGCAGGTGAATTGTTCTTTGCTATTCGCGGCGATCAGTTTGATGGACACAACTTTATCTCTAAAGCAATCGAAGCAGGTGCAGTCAGCATCGTAGTTGAACGACACTGGGCAGAAGTAAATGCATCGATGATGGTCAGTATAAATGTTCCACGTCTTATCGTCGAGAATACAATTCATGCATTGGGAAAACTTGCCAACATATATCGCCTCAAATTTAATATTCCGGTTATCGCTATCGGCGGATCAAATGGTAAGACCACAACGAAAGAAATGATCCGGAGTGTACTCAAAAAGAAATATCGGGTGCTTTGCACAGAAGGAAATCTGAATAATCATATCGGTGTGCCGCAAACACTCTTCCGATTGGAAAAGAAACATGAGGTTGCAGTTGTTGAAATCGGTACAAATCATCCTGGCGAAATTGATTACTTATGCTCTATTCTGGAACCAACGCACGGGCTTATCACAAATATCGGCAGGGAACATTTGGAATTCTTTGGTTCGTTGGAAGGTGTTGCTAAATCAGAAGGCGAATTGTTTGATTGGATAGCAAAACATCACGGCGTCATCTTCGTCAATGCAGACGACGAATATCTCATTCGTTTATCTCAAGAAAATAAAAAAATAGTGAGTTATGGATTCTCTACGCGCGGTGTTTCCATCGAAGGAACAATTGATTCGTTAAACGCGGATGCACATGCATTGCTGCATGTGAAACCGAGGGGCAAAAAGATGTTCGACATCACCGTAGGAGTTTCCGGAGAACATAATGCGAAGAATGCCCTTGCCGCTGTAGCTGTGGGTATAAAGATGAATGTACCGATGACGAATATTCAAAAAGCACTCGCATCATTCCAATCTGCGAGTAAACGAATGCAGTTGCAACGCATAGCACACGTAACGATTCTAAATGACACATACAATGCGAACCCAGATTCTACACTTGCAGCATTAGCAACCTTGCAGGTGATGGAAGCGACGGGAAAGAAAATCGCAGTTCTCGCAGATATGTTGGAACTCGGCGAGCAAGCAGAAGAGCTTCACCAACAGGTTGGAAAGCATACAGCGCAATGCGGTGTAGACATCCTTCTCACGTTCGGTCCGCTTTCAAAATTTATACACGATGCTGCTTCCGTGAAAACCAAAGCGCATTTTGAAAATAAATCTGCGCTCACAGAATACTTGATACACATACTCGCTGATGGTGATATTGTACTGGTAAAAGGATCACGCGGAATGAAAATGGAAGAAGTCATTATGAATCTCGAGGAACAGCTTTCGCCAAAGGCAGGAATCTAGCACATGTTGTTCTATCTCTTCACATATCTGCATAAAACATTCAACGTTCCCGGCTTTGGAATATTTCGCTACATTACATTCCGCGCTGGAGCTGCTGCAATTACGGCATTGATTATTTCATTTTGGCTCGGGCCAAAGATTATTCGTAAGCTTCGTCATTACCAAATTGGCGAGTCAGCAAAACTTGAAGCGCCCAAGACACATTTGGCAAAAGCCGGCACACCAACAATGGGCGGATTGATTGTACTCTTATCAATAATTATTCCTGCGCTGCTCTGGACAGATTTAAAAAATGTGTACATCTTGCTCATTCTGTTTGTTACCGTAACGCTTGGTGCAGTCGGATTTTTAGATGATTTCCTCAAAGTCGTCCGAAAGAAACCCAAAGGACTAATCGGTAAATATAAAATTGCAGGACAAGTATTCGTCGGCTTAGTGGTTGGCAGTGTCATTTATTTCTTTCCACAATGGATAGATCAAACGCTCGTGCCATTCAAATCGAGCACAACAGTACCGTTCATGAAAAACTTAGAATGGAATTTAGGATGGTTCTACATTCCGATTGTAGTCTTTATTATTACAGCAACATCGAATGCAGTGAATCTGACAGACGGCCTTGACGGCCTCGCCATAGGTACTGTTGGAATAGTCAGTGGAACGCTTGCTATTATCACATATGTTTCTGGGCATGCAGTTTGGAGTCAATACCTAACGATCCCTTTTCTGCGCGGTAACGGTGAGCTTGCTATTTATTGCGCAGCAATCAGCGGTGCAGCGCTCGGATTTCTTTGGTTTAATTCGCATCCGGCACAGGTATTTATGGGCGACACCGGCTCGTTAGCTCTCGGCGGCATTATTGGAGCAATGTGCGTTTTGATAAAAAAAGAATTACTCTTGCCGACACTCGGCGGTGTTTTTCTGATGGAAACTGTCTCGGTTATTATTCAGCGGATGTATTTTAAATATACAAAGAAACGATATGGCGAGGGCAGGCGTGTATTTAAAATGGCGCCGATTCATCATCATTTTGAAATGCTTGGTTGGCCGGAACCGAAGATTGTGACTCGGTTTTATATCATCGCAATTCTATTAATGATTTTAAGTCTAGCAACATTTAAGGTGCGATAAATTTCATAATGGATATCAACTTACTTCAAAATAAAAAAGTTTCTATTATTGGCGCAGTACGTAGCGGTGTGGCAGTAGCGGCGTTATTAAAATCGCATGGTGCAGATGTATTTGTCAGCGATTCGGCCACTGCAAATAAACTCCAAATTTTTATTCCCAATCTTCAAGCAGAAAACATTGATTATGAAGTGGGAAAGCACAGCGAGCGCGTTTATAAATGTGAGTTGATGGTCATCAGTCCCGGTGTGCCCAGCAATGCGCCGGTAGTTCTTGAAGCACAGAAGCGAAATATCAAAGTCGTTAGTGAACTTGAAGTTGGGAGTTGGTTTTGTCGGGCGCCTATGGTGGCAATCACCGGCAGTAACGGAAAGACAACAACTACAACATTAACGGGAAGGATACTAAGCGATGCAGCGAAAAAACATGTTGTTGCTGGTAACATTGGAACGGCATTCTCATCTGTCGTTTTGGGATTGGCTGAGACAGATATTGCTGTTTTGGAAGTGAGCAGCTTTCAATTAGATCATATTGACAAGTTCCGGCCAACAATTTCCGTCCTGCTCAACATCACACCGGATCATATGGATCGATACGACCACTCGATGGAAAAATATGCTGCTTCGAAGGCGCGCGTATTTAAAAATCAATTAGCCGACGATGTCCTCATATATAACATAGATGATGATTGGACAAATAAAATAATTTTGCAGGCACAGTGCCGTAAGATAGGTTTGAGCGTGCATCAGAAACTGACCAGCGGAGCGTTCGTTGAAGACGGCAAGCTTGTCACTTCAATCTGTGGAACTAGAACTGAAATTATTGATATTGACCAGATTTTTATTAAGGGTACACACAATCTCTATAATTCGATGGCGGCAGCGCTTGTCGGACAACTACTTGGAGTTGATAAAAATAGGATTCAGTCAACGTTAAAAACATTTAAAGGTGTAGAGCATCGCCTTGAGTTTGTTCGCACAATCAACAACGTCAGTTACTACAACGACTCAAAAGCAACAAACGTCGATTCAGTGTGGTACGCTTTACAATCATTTAAAGAACCGATTGTGCTATTCTTAGGCGGCCGCGATAAAGGAAATGATTACTCCAGATTATCAGAACTCGTGCGCAAACAAGTGAAGACAATTGTTGCGATCGGTGAATCAGCAAACCTTGTCGAAAAGTCGTTCAATGGTGCAACGGTGATTAAAAAAGCGTCATCAATGGAGGAAGCAGTTGATATGGCGCGCTTTCTTGCGCAACCAGGAGATGTGGTTCTGCTTTCTCCGGCCTGTTCTTCGTTTGATTGGTTTAAGAACTATGAACATCGCGGTGAAGTATTTAAACAATTGGTGAATAAATTATAAATGCTCAAGATACAACGCAATCATATTGATATCTGGCTGCTCATCGTCGTGCTTGGACTTATGGTCGTGAGTCTCGGTGTAGTGTACAGTGCCTCTGCGGAATGGTCGTTCAAACGCTTCGACACACAGAGTCATTACCTTGATCTGCACGCAATTAAAATTTTGTTAAGTATTGCCGCATTATTTGTTGGATTAAGTATTCCTTACAGCATTTATAAAAAATTCACAAAGCCGGCTCTCATTGTTGCTGTGCTATTTTTGGCAGTGACGTTTGTGCTGGGAGGTGAAACTAAAGGCGCTGTGCGCTGGCTGCGTTTTGGCGGATTGGGATTCCAACCCTCTGAGTTCGCAAAGTTTGCACTTCTGTTTCATATAAGTCTGTTAATGGCCAAGAAAGGCGAACAAATAAGAGATTTCAAAAAAGGATTTCTTCCTATCATCATTTGGATTGGTGTTGTAACAGCATTAGTGTTAGCACAACCGAATTTGAGTACAGGGATGATGTTGTTCGCACTAACAATTATCCTTTTATTTGTTGGACATGTGAGGATGACACATCTGCTCGGAATGATTTTAGTTGCCGCCTGTTTATTCGCTCTCTATGTACTCTTTATGGCATATGTGCTGAAGCGTCCGTACCAACTTGAGCGCATCATGCATTTCGTGCATGGGGATCCGAAAGGACAACATAATTATCAACTCTGGCAGGGAATTATCGGTTTTGGCAACGGCGGTTTATTTGGTGTTGGTCCTGGCGAAAGCCGCCAACGAGATTTGTTCTTACCGGAATCGTATAACGATTTTGTTTATTCGATTGTAGGAGAAGAATATGGATTGCTCGGTACATTACTTGTGCTGGGCGCATTTCTATTTGTGATGCTACGTGGTTTTAGAATTGCAAAACATGCGAAAGATGATTTCGCAAGATTCCTCGCTGTCGCTATTGCAAGTACGATCACGTTGTATGCATTGGTAAATGCAAGTGTAGCACTGGGACTTCTTCCCACCACCGGTTTGCCGATGCCGTTTATCAGTTATGGAGGTTCGTCTCTCATGTTGTCGGCGTTTTCCATTGGCGTGTTGCTGAACATTTCCGCAAATACGGATTTACATCCGCGAACAGCAAAAACAGAAAGGGAAAATGTGGAAGTACTTGGATCAGAGACTGGGCTCGGAAAAGTGTATTGAAGTGTGTCGAACGAGCGACTAAAAATTCTCATAGCGACTGGCGGAACTGGCGGGCATGTATTTCCAGCGATTGCCATCGCAGATGAAATAAAAAAACTCAGGTCAAATGCAGAATTCTTATTTGTTGGAACGAAAGGAAAAATTGAATCGCGTGTTGTTCCTCAACGAGGTTATTCACTGGTGTTCATTTGGATCAGCGGGTTTCATCGAAGTTTGCAGATTGATAATCTGTTGTTTCCGATAAAAGTTATTGTGTCGCTTGTGCAATCGTTCTTTCTCATTAAACGATTTCAACCAGATATCGTAATTGGAACCGGTGGTTATGTGTGCGGACCTGTTTTGTATGTTGCATCGCTGCTTGGAATTCCAATAGTGGTTCACGAATCGAACAGCTTTCCTGGAATTACAACGCGGATGCTGTCAACAAGAGCAACGAGAATCTTTACTGCGTTTAGCGCTACAGCTCGTTGGTTGAAACGAAAAGATAATATTGAATTGGCAGGTACACCGACGCGCGATGTGCTCGGGACTGTATCGCGCAAAGATGGAATTAAATTTTTCAATCTTGATCCATCGAAAAAGACCGTGTTTGTGTTTGGCGGAAGTCTCGGTGCCGCTTCCATCAATAAGGCAGTAAGATTACTGGTGAATGATTTTATTGATTCAGATATTCAATTAATCTGGCAGACAGGCAAAACTGATGCGATGTTGGTGAAGGAAATGTCAACGATGAAGAATTGCTGGGTGAATATATTTATTGATAAAATGGAATATGCTTACGCCGCCGCCGATATGGTTGTTTGCCGCGCTGGTGCAACAACACTGGCAGAATTAACTCGGCTGGGTAAAGCATCGGTGTTGATTCCATATCCGCATGCAGCTGCTGATCATCAGACGTTCAATGCACAGACATTAGTAGATGCCGGCGCTGCAGTGATGATCGCGGATAGAGATGTGCAGGCGAAATTAAAAGTTGTACTTAATTCGATTATAAACGACGATAAAAAACTCACGCAAATGAACGAAGCAAGCCGCGTGATGGGAAAAGCAAACGCCGGCAGAGAAATTGCCCAGCGAATTCTTGAATTGGTAAAATAAAAGTGCATAGCAATGTTTAGTTCAATAAAGAAATTACATTTTATCGGTATCGGTGGAATTGGTATGAGCGGTATTGCAGAAATATTGCTTGACCAAGGATTTAAAGTCAGTGGTTCTGACCGCGCACTTACCGAAGTTACCGAACGCCTCAAAGAGCTCGGCGCAATAACATTCGAAGGACATCGCGCAAGCAATATTGCAAATGATGTTGACACAGTTGTTTATTCATCTGCTGTACAGGCGGACAATCCGGAAATTCTTGAAGCACAGCGGCGAAAGATTCCAATTGTGCGAAGAGCAGAAATGCTTGCAGAAGTGATGCGTTTGAAATACGGTATAGGCATCGCCGGTACGCATGGAAAAACCACGACGACATCAATGACAAGTCTTGTTTTGATGGAAGGTGGACTTGATCCGACAGTTATCGTCGGCGGAAAATTAAGCGGGCTTGGCGGAACAAATGCACGGCTTGGACGTGGAGAATTTATTGTCGTAGAAGCAGATGAGTACGATCGATCGTTTTTGTCTATTTCGCCGACAATTGCTGTCCTGACGACTCTCGAAACCGACCATCTTGATTGTTATCGAGATTTAGAAGATATCAAAAGCGCATTTATTCAATTCGCCAATAAAGTACCGTTCTACGGATTCATCGTTGTTTGTCTCGATGAACCAGCACTTTTAGATATAATGCCAAATTTGAGCAAGAAAAAAATTATAACATACGGCCTAAATCCGCAAGCAGATGTGCAAGCAGTTGACATTCGGCATAAAGATAATACCACAACCTTCGCGCTTATACACAGCAATAAAGAACTCGGAATAATCACGCTTCAAGTACCGGGTAAGCATAACGTGCAGAATTCACTTGGTGCAATTGCCGTTGGGCTAGAGCTTGGTGTTCCATTTGAAAGAATTAAGTCAGGTATTGAAAAGTTTGCCGGTGTCTATCGCAGATGGGAAAAGAAAGGTGAAGTAAATGGCGTTGCGGTTTATGACGACTACGCGCATCATCCAACTGAATGCAGGGCAACACTCTCCGGTGTAAAGTCTGGCTGGCGTCGTCGTGTCGTGTGCGTATTTCAGCCGCATTTATACAGCCGCACGCGGGACTTCTACGAGGACTTCGGTAAGTCATTTCTCTTATCCGATGTTCTCGTTGTAACGGACATCTATCCGGCACGTGAAGAACCCATTCAAGGTGTTACAGGTGAGTTGATAGTGAATGCGGCAAAGCAGTTTGGCCACAAAGATGTTCATTACATTTCAGATAAAAAACAAGTTCCTGCATTTCTTAAATCCATTGTGAAGAACGGTGACATTGTTATAACGATGGGTGCTGGTGATATTTGGAAATATGGTGAAGAGTTTCTAAAACAATATTCATTAAAATGATTTCATTAACCGACATACAGAAATTTCTTCGCGGGAACATCGCCGTCGATGTGCCGATGGCAAAATACACGTGGATGAAAGTCGGCGGGCCTGCAGATTTCTATATCGAGCCAGCTGATAAGAGTGATTTGATTTCAATTATTAAATATTTCCATGAACATCACTATTCATGGATGATACTAGGTCGTGGTAGTAACGTGCTTATAAGTGACGAAGGAATTCGCGGTGCTGTCATCAACATTGAAAATTCGCTTTCAGGTGTCCGCATCGAAAATGATTTAGTATTTGCTGATGCCGGAGTACGTTTGACCAAGTTTGTGGATTTCTGCATTCAAAACGAACTTGCAGGAGTAGAAATGCTTGCCGGAATTCCAGGAACAATCGGAGGCGCAGTCGCAATGAACGCGGGTGCGCACGGCGGAGAAATTGCAGACCAATTAGTAGACGTAGAAATTATTCATGACGGCAATGTGCAGCGAATTCAAAAAGATGAAGAATCTTTTTCGTATCGACACTCTCGTTTTGCTGATGATGTTGTATTGGGCGCATCTTTCAAATTAAAGCATGGTGATAAAGAAAAACTTTCAGCAATCCGCCGTGAGTTCATTTTAAAACGTAATGAAACACAGCCGCTCGAGTATCCAAATCTCGGCAGTATATTCAAAAATCCGTCGAATACATTTGCAGCAAAGTTAATTGAACAAGCGGGGCTTAAAGGTAAACGCGTAGGTGATGCACAGGTTTCAGAAAAGCATGCCAATTTCATAGTCAATCTTGGTGATGCAAAAGCAGTAGATATAGTGAGACTGATTGATCTAGTAAAGCGCACCGTATATCAGAATTCTGGTTTGATGTTGGAATTAGAAGTAAAGATGGTTGGGTTTTCGAATTTCGCAAAGGAAGCGGCATGAGCGAATTAAAACCTAAAATAGCCGGCGTGTTGGTGCTTATCGCTATTGCGATTTGTCTAGTGTTCGGTGCAAACGCTTGGAAATCAAGTTTGCGAATAAAACAGATTAAAATTGATGGCAACCGAATTGTTGGAGCAAACGAGATTCTTCAATTGACACAAGTGCAGATGAACACGCTTCTGTATAAAGTTGATTTAACGGCAATTCAGAAGAATGTAATGAGTCATCATTATATAAAAGATGTTGTAGTGGAACGCAATCTGCCAAATTCCATTCACATTCAAGTTGTAGAACGTATTCCGATCGCAATTGTGAACCGTCCTGAAACAATGTACTTGGATGAAAACGGTGTAGTGCTTCCAAGAAGTATATCTCATAGGTTATTTGATTTGCCAATGATTAGCGGAATATCGGCAAGTGAACCTTTGGCATTGGGTTCAATCATTAAACAGCCAGATGTAATTGAAACATTGCAGCTGCTCGCAACAATGAAGGCAGTGAATCGTCCGATGTATCATAATATTTCAGAAGTGCAGGTGCGAAATGGCGGCGACATCGTCGTTTATTCAACGGAAGGCGGCGTGCCCATCATCTTCGGGCGCGATGAAATGTCGAGCGAGCTTGTAAAGTTAGAAACTTTTTGGAACAATGTAGTGCGCACACGCGGTACACAATCATTGCAGTATGTAGATTTGCGCTATCAAGATCAGGTTGTAGCGCGTTGGAACCCAGAACCATCGGCGACTAAAAGCCTATAGCGGCAAAGCTCTGATGGAAGAACTGTTGACTATAAGGATGTAAAATGGAACAAGATATTGCAGTTGGTTTAGATATTGGAACAACGAAAGTATGCGCAATTGTTGCATCGCCGGACGATAATTATCCCGGCAAATTAAAAGTTCTCGGTATCGGTAAAAGCGCATCAGAAGGATTGACGCGTGGTGTGGTGACGAACATTGAAAAAACAGTTCGCTCCATTCAAGCAGCAGTGCAGGATGCTGAACAGCAGTCCGGAGTAAAGATCACAACCGTCACTGTTGGCATCGCAGGTGATCACATCCAAAGCTTTCAAAGCCGCGGCGTCATCAGTATCAGCAGGCCGGAGAATGAAATCACTCAGGACGATGTTGATCGGCTGATCGAAGACACAAAACGTGTCGCTCTTCCACTCGACAGGAAAATTATTCATGTCATCCCTCAACAATTTATTGTTGATGGACAAGATGGAATTTATGATCCAGTTGGAATGTCCGGCGTACGAATGGAAGCAGTTGTCCATATCATCACCGGACTTGTGACAGCGGCGCAAAATATTTATAAATGTGTTCAACGAGCCGGTTTGCATGTAAACGATATGGTGCTTGAACCGCTTGCATCAAGTTATGCGGTATTGGATGATGAAGAAAAGGAAGTCGGAGTGGCACTGTTGGATATTGGAGGCGGCACAACCGATCTCGCTGTATTTGAAGAGCGCACGATTCGCCATACCGCTGTCATTGGTATTGCCGGCAAAAAAGTAACAGACGATATTCGCAAAGGTTTTGGTATTCTCACAGATCAAGCAGAAAGAACGAAAGTTGATTATGGTTTCACATATGAGCCGGCAATTGTGGATAACCAGCCGATTCAGCTTCCCGGCATCGGCGGCCGTGCGCCGATAGATATTGACAAGCGGCTTCTTTGTAAAGTAATACAACCGCGGATGGAAGAGATTCTGGAATTTGCCGCGATGGAGATCAAACGCTCTGGATATTCCAAACATCTGTCAGCAGGTGTTGTACTTACAGGCGGCGGCTCGCTTATTAAAGGGACAGCTGATCTTGCCAAAGAAGTGCTTGGCATGCCCGTGAAGATTGGAATTCCAGGCGGTTTTAGTTCCGGACTCGTGCGGGAAATTGAAAATCCTATTTATGCAACCGGCGTTGGATTAGTGATGCACGAGTTAAAAAACCGAGACCGGTCTGGAGTTAAAGCCGTTATTCAAGATGGAAAAGGAAAAACAATTTTCCAAAAAATGAAATCATGGTTTGATGAGTTGTAAAACGAGAAAACAGAATATAGTTGGCTGAAAAATAATGACAGAGCCATGCATATCAATAAATTTAGTAATGACTAATAAACAACAAACTAACTTAAGGAGAATATACCGTGCCTATCGAACTTGATATCCCATCTGGTCGAGGAGCAAGAATTCGTGTCATTGGTGTTGGCGGAGGAGGCGGTAATGCCGTCAATAGCATGATCGACAAAGGACTTGTCGGCGTCGACTTTGTTTCTATCAATACAGATCTTCAAGCATTGGAGCGCAACAAAGCCGAGCACAAACTTCAAATCGGCAAAAATCTCACGCGCGGACTCGGTGCAGGCTCCGATCCCAGCGTAGGTTTCCGTGCTGTTGAAGAGGACAGAGAGGAGATTGCACAATCGTTGAGCGGCTGCGATATGGTCTTTATCACAGCAGGAATGGGTGGTGGTACTGGAACCGGCGGTGCTCCATTAGTAGCAAACATCGCAAAAAGCGTTGGCGCACTTGTAGTCGGCATTGTGACAAAACCGTTCAGCAGCGAAGGAAAAAAGCGGAACGAACAAGCTGTATTGGGAATTGAAGAGCTAAAGAAAAATGTCGATACACTTATCGTCATTCCAAATCAGAAGCTTCTCGATCTCATCGATCGTCGCACTCCAATTATGGAAGCGTTCGAAATAGCAAATCAGGTACTCTATAATGCCACCCGTGGAATCTCTGAAGTTATCACTGTTCCTGGATATATCAATGTGGACTTCGCCGATGTTCGTACAATAATGAAAGAAATGGGCGATGCTTTAATGGGTACCGGTATAGCTACAGGCGATAATCGCGCAACCGAAGCTGCGCAAATGGCAATTTCCAGCCCGCTGCTCGAAGGCGTCTCAATCGCCGGCGCGCAGGGTATTCTTATTAATATCACAGGCGGCAAGGAACTCAGTCTGACAGAAGTAGATGAAGCGACGAAGGTTATTCACGAAGCAGCAGGCGAAGAAGCAAACGTAATCCTCGGTACTGTGATCGATGAAAACATGACGGAAGAAATTATGGTAACCGTCATCGCAACAGGATTCAACAAACGAGCGGCGGCAATACAGCGGCCTGCAAAACCCGCAGCAAAATTGATCGATCATGTGCCCGTCGGTCCCACTGAACTTCAACGGTTCGATGTGCCAACATATGCACGGCGCGGTGTAGAAATTCCAAATTCACCACTCCGCGAAGTTGGAATGCGCGAAAAAATTGATAAGTCTGATTCAGAACGTCCGGCATTTCTGAGAAAAATTATGGATTAACGACACATTCATTCCATATAAAAAATGAATTATCATCTCTTCTCTCTTGCACGGTGGGAATGAAGGATGGTTCATATATCTCCGGCCTTCCAGTTCCGAATTGTTATATCTGGGAGGTCGGAGTTTTTTTATTAGTTTCTAAATAATTTTTATATTTTAGCTATTGCTTTTTTGAAACTTCTATCGTATTATTACGATAGAAAAACTATGGGAACCTCAAAGAAAGAAGCTTTTAGTAATAGTCAGAATCGCCTTGCTGATTTGGCGAAAGCCTTGGCGCATCCGGCACGTATTGCGATCCTCGAATTTCTCGCCAAGAAGAATGCATGCATTTGCGGCGACATCGTCGAAGAACTTCCCCTGTCTCAAGCAACCGTCTCACAGCATCTTGCCGAGTTGAAACGTGTTGGACTTATTAAAGGTGATATTGAAGGACCACGAGTCTGTTATTGCATTAACCAGAAAGCATGGAGCGAGGCGAAACAGCTCCTGTCTCAATTTATGGTTACTGTAAAAAATTGTTGCTGATATTTTTTTACCCTAATCAATCGCAATATTGCGATATATGTTTTAGGAGAACAAGTATAAATACTGAACAAGAAATTAGAGAAATAGTGGGTGAAAAAATACGGGGCTATAGAATGAATAAGTCTATTGTATATATCATCAAACAACGCTTCTCTTGTCGCACATATCTTAAAAAACCAATAGAAGAAGATCATCAGCGAGCTCTAATAGAATTTTTAGAATCGAACCACACAGGGCCTCTTGGAACACGGGCACGGTTTGCGCTCATTGCCGCGACCGAGTATGATAGAAAATCTCTCAAAGGACTTGGAACCTATGGATTTATCAAGGACGCAGCAGGTTTCATTGTTGGAGCACTGGAACAAGAACCCAAAAATCTTGAAGACTATGGGTATCTTTTGGAACATGCCGTTCTCTATGCCACCGATATCGGATTAGGAACATGCTGGCTTGGAGGATCTTTCACAAAAAGCAGTTTCGCAAAGAAGATTACAGTAACAAGCACGGAAATAGTACCGGCAGTTGTTGCGGTTGGATACAGTGCGAGCAATGCTGATATCAGAAGTCAGATACGCAAGCGTGCTGGTGCTCAGCACCGGTTCCCCAAGGAACAATTATTCTTTGATAGATTTTTTGGAAATTCACTCAATAAAGAAAATATTCGTGAGTATGCTGATGTTCTCGAAATGGTTCGGTGGGCACCTTCAGCTTCAAATAAACAACCATGGCGAATTATCCGAAGTGACGGTGCTTGGCATTTCTATCTTCAACGGACTCAAGGGTATGGAAAGGGAACTCTGACTTTCAATTTATTACGGCTTGCTGATCTGCAGCGAATAGATATGGGAATCGCTATGTGCCACTTTGAGCTTGCAGCACATGAGTTCAATTTGCCAGGCAGATGGCTGGTTGATGAACCGGGAATTATAAAACCAGAAAATGTAGAGTATATAGCCAGCTGGACTACTGTTCCGAGTGAACGGTTGATAAATGAGGCATAGATGATGTGTATGTCAGAACGTATTCTTATTCTTTGCACAGGCAATTCCTGCAGAAGTCAAATGGCTGAAGGATTTATGAAAAGTCTTGATCCAACCCTAGATGTATTTTCCGCTGGAACAGCGCCCGCATCTCGTGTAAGTTCCAAAACTATTGCCGTGATGAAAGAAATCGGTATTAGTCTCGAAAAAGCATATCCAAAACATGTTGATCAATTTGTTGGCGAGTCATTCGATTATGTTATCACTGTCTGTGATCATGCAAAAGAAACATGTCCGGTTTTTCTTGGAAATGTGAAACAACGATTACACATCGGATTAAAAGATCCGGCAAATGCGACAGGGACTGAGGAAGAAGTAATGCAAGTGTATAGGCGTGTGCGGGATGAGATGAGAGAACGGTTCAATAACTTTTATCGTACAATTTTACTTCCTTATCGAGGTTAAATTATGGAATGCTCTGATCAACAATGTTGTGCCGGTAATTCAGACAAGCTCATATCCATTCAAACAAATGTTTCTGCTCGTACATGCGGCTGTCATACAGCAGACAACGAAACAGATCATGATTTACATGCCAAACATTACATCGTTGGTACTATTCAAACACCGGCAGGTGTAATTTCGCAGATTTCATCCCGCCTTGACTTGAAAGATTATCTTGGTGCTTTCAGGGTTCGCTGGGGAATTCGACGAGATCGTTACCGAGTCGATCCAGGGCTGTATGCAGTTGGCACGCCAAATGAACATTCGGATGTTCTCGTTACTGCAAATTATAAACTCTCCTTCGATACAGTGCGTAAGAATCTCAATGGATTGAATGTATGGCTTCTCATTTTGGATACGAAAGGAGTTAATGTATGGTGTTCAGCCGGAAAAGGAACATTTGGAACAAAAGAACTTATAAATCGAATACACTTAAGTTCTCTTGACAAAATTGTCCAACATAAGCGAATCATTCTTCCACAGCTTGGTGCGGTCGGTGTCGCAGCACATCTGGTAAAAGAATCTTCTGGATTTACTGTTATTTACGGACCTGTTCGAGCATCTGATATTCCACCATTCATACGTACAGGTTATAAAACAACTAAAGAAATGAGACGTGTAAATTTCGGCTGGTATGATCGATTAAAACTTATTCCGAATGATCTCATCTATAATGTACGATACCTTGTTATATTACTGGCATTCTTTTCTCTTCTTTCAGGAATCAATGCAGATGGATTTTCTCTTCGACAAGCATCTGCACACATAATATTTCTTTCACAAATAATATTAGCAGGATATATTTCTGGAATAGTCCTAACTCCTCTACTGCTCCCGTATTTATTTTTTCGCAGTTTTTCTTTTAAGGGATTCCTCATGGGAACTATTATTTCATCAATCATTGTCTTAGCAGAGACATTTGAAAATACCATCTATGTCATTCCTACGATATTCTTTCTTCTTTCCGGTATTTCCTCGTTTCTTGCAATGAATTTTATTGGAGCGTCAACATTTACATCACTTGCAGGAGTTAAGAAAGAAATGAAAATTGCAGTGCCGATACAGATAGCATCAGGAATAATTGCAGTGGTTCTTGTCATACTTAATGCTCTACTCTCTGGAAGGTAAATCCATGAACAGATTACGATATTATTCTGAGGTTGTAACTCTTCAATTGATTCAAGAGAAATGCAATAATTGCGGTATGTGTGTTAAAGTGTGTCCGCATGAAGTTTTCGAGTTGAAAGATAAGAAGGTTCGCATTATTGGCCGAGATTTTTGCATGGAATGCGGCGCATGCAAACAAAATTGCCCGCAAGGAGCAATTCTGCTTGATGTCGGAGATGGATGCGGATGTGCTGCCGGAATCATTCAAGGTGCATTTAATGGAACAGCTCCAACTTGTGGTGGCCCGGATGAAGGAACGTGCTGTAATTAGCATAATGATTTCTGTAAAAAAATCATTTATGGTTCTTCTTTTATCAATATAATGTTATGGTTTAGAAATATTAAAAGAGAAATTCCAAAAACGATTTTTCATCAGAGATTATTATTGCGATAAAATAAAGGAATTAATTATGAAACTCTTCCTTCCAGCACAAACAATATTGCTCCCCTCTCCGGTGCTCATCATTGGAACCTATGGTTCTGATGGAAAGCCTAATATCATGAATGCCGCCTGGGGAGGAATCGCATCAAGTAAACCGCCATGTATCAGTGTGTCTCTCAGGGAGGCGACACTTAGTTATCACAACATCAAACAGACCGAGGCATTCACAGTGAATATTCCCTCTGAAAAGTATCTCAAGGAGGCCGACTTTGTTGGTATGGTATCGGGAAGAAAGTACGACAAATTCAAGGAAACCCACCTCACACCGGAAAAGAGCAAATTGATCAATGCCCCAATTGTAAAGGAATTTCCCTATGCTCTTGAATGCAAGCTGGTTAGGCAGGTCGATCTTGGCCGGCATACAATGTTCATTGGAGAAATTGTTGGAATGGTCGCTGATAGCGAGGTTCTAAATTCAAATCAACTTCCCGACATCGAGAAGGTACGACCAATGTTATGGGGTTCATTCGGCAGTATGGCGTATTATAATGTCGGCGACAAACTTGGCGATGCGTTCTCTGTTGGAAACGAATTACAACGATGCTAACTAGAGAAAAGAATACACAATGACTTCTCTGAAAAAGCAATTATCGTTTGTAGATAGATTCTTAACACTCTGGATATTTCTAGCAATGTTCATTGGTGTCTTTTCAGGCTATTTTTTCCCAGGAATTGTACATTTCTGGAATTCTTTTCAGAGCGGGACAACGAACATCCCGATAGCTATAGGTCTAATTCTGATGATGTATCCACCGCTCGCCAAGGTGAAGTATGAAGAACTAGGAGATGTTTTTAAAAACACGAAATTGCTTCTCCTTTCACTTATACAAAACTGGCTTGTTGGACCGGTATTAATGTTCATCCTTGCTGTCATCTTCCTTCGGGGATATCCGGAGTATATGGCTGGCCTCATTATGATCGGCCTTGCTCGATGTATTGCAATGGTGATTGTTTGGAACGAACTGGCAAAAGGAGATACAGAGTACGCCGCAGGACTTGTCGCATTCAACTCAATTTTTCAGGTGTTATTTTTCTCAGTGTATGCTTATGTATTTCTCACCGTGTTTCCTGCTTGGCTTGGTTTGCAAACCTTCGCAGTTAATATTACGATAGGACAAATAGCGGAAAGTGTTTTTATTTATCTTGGTATTCCTTTCATTGCCGGTATTATCACAAGGTTCACATTGCTCAGACTGAAGAACAAGCAATGGTACGAGCAGAAGTTTATTCCAAAGATATCGCCCATTACTCTGATTGCACTTTTATTCACTATCATCGTTATGTTTTCGCTCAAAGGTGAATACATCGTTAAAATTCCACTTGATGTCATTCGCATCGCTATTCCACTCATAGTGTATTTTGTGATAATGTTTTTGATCTCGTTTTATCTCGCAAAGAAATCCGGAGCCGATTACGCAAAGTCCGCAACACTTTCCTTTACTGCCGCGAGCAATAATTTTGAATTAGCGATAGCAGTCGCAATTGCAGTTTTTGGAATTAACTCAGGAGTTGCATTTGCAGCCGTCATAGGTCCGTTAGTCGAAGTTCCGGTTCTCATTTCTTTAGTAAATGTTGCATTGTGGTTTAGAAAAAAGTATTTTGTAGATGGAGAAGGAATTTCTGTTCCTTCATAATTTCCGAACAAATTTTAAAAGGATGTCTCGATGAGCACTAAACCAGATCAAGCAGCAGCAACTTATATTAATGGATTTAATTGCGCACAAGCAGTGTTCTCTACCTATGCAGAAGAATTTGGTATTGATCGAACCAATGCGCTTAAAATCTCGTGCGGGTTCGGTGCAGGAATGGGACGCCGTCAAGAAGTGTGCGGTGCAGTGTCGGGAGCAATTTTACTCATCGGTTGCAAACATGGTAAGACCATAAGAGAAGACAATGCCGCAAATGATTTGACATATAAGCTTGTAAGAGAACTCTCAGAAAAATTCATTGCCAAACATGGAAGCATTTCCTGCAAGGAGCTACTCGGTTGTAATCTACTGACACCGGAAGGCCAGCAATTTTATAAAGAAAACAATTTTCGAGATTGTAAATGTGCCCCGTATGTTCATGATGCAGCTGAATTAGCAGAAGCAATGCTGATGAAAGATTGAGCTGATGAAAGATGAAGGCGAAAGAATTCTTGGCTCTCTCCTGAAGTTTTCGTATCTTATAAAAGAATGATTATACTTTTCCATAGCAAACTTACACCACCGTAACTTTCCCTCTTTTTTCGGGGCATATCCATGCCCTGCTTTTCATTTATTAAAAGAAAATGAAGCTTTCAATTCCAAACCAATATTCATGAAAAATAACGAACTCATACGACGCCGAACATTTGGCATTATTAGTCACCCGGATGCGGGAAAAACTACGCTTACAGAAAAACTATTGTTATTTGGCGGAGCGATTCATACTGCGGGCGCAGTGAAGAGCAACAAGATCACGAAGACTGCCACTTCCGATTTCATGGAAATTGAAAAGCAGCGTGGTATTTCTGTTGCAACTTCAGTGATGGGTTTCGAATATAACGGATACAAAGTCAACATTTTAGACACACCGGGCCATAAAGATTTTGCCGAAGATACCTATAGAACTCTCACGGCCGTGGACAGCGTTATCCTTGTTATTGACTGTGCAAAAGGCGTCGAAGAGCAAACGCGAAAACTTATGAATGTCTGCCGGATGCGAAGCACACCGGTGATCGTGTTCATTAATAAACTGGACAGAGAAGGACGTGATCCATTCGCTCTTTTGGACGAACTAGAACGGGAGCTCGGTATCCATACAAGGCCGCTCACCTGGCCTATTGGTATGGGTGCGCGTTTTCAGGGTGTGTACAGTCTGTTCGAAAAACAATTGAAGCTTTTCTCTCCCAATAAAACCCGCATCTCGGATGATATCGTCTCCATTGACGATCTCGCCAGTCAGCTCCTTGATGAACAGATAAGCGCAGATTCTGCCGCGAAGCTTCGTGAGGAAGTTGCAATGATCGAAGGAGTGTTTGAACCGTTCGATGAAAAACATTACCGCGATGCATATCTAGCCCCGGTTTTTTTCGGCAGCGCCATCAATAATTTTGGAGTGAAAGAACTGCTGGATACATTTGTGGCAATTGCTCCTTCTCCGCAGCCGAGAGAAACGAACATCAGAAAAATCGATCCATCAGAAGAAACATTCAGCGGATTTATATTTAAAATTCACGCCAACCTTGATCCCCATCATCGGGATCGAATTGCATTTTGCCGGGTTTGTTCCGGTAAGTTTGAGCGTAATAAATATTATCTTCATACACGGCTGGAAAAAGAAGTACGTTTTGCTACGCCGACGAGTTTTATGGCAAATGAAAAAAGTATTATCGATGAAGCATGGCCTGGCGATGTAGTAGGATTGTATGACACCGGTATTTTCAAGATCGGTGATACATTGACAGAAGGTGAACAGCTCGTCTTCAAAGGTATTCCGAGATTTTCACCGGAGGTTTTCCGGCAGCTTGTCAATAAAAATCCGTTTAAAGCAAAACAGATGGATAAAGGCATTCATCAGCTTACCGATGAAGGGGTCGCGCAGCTTTTTGTTCGTCAGCAGGGCAATGTAAAAATCGTTGGCACGGTCGGTGAAATGCAATTTGAGGTAATAAAATTCAGATTGCTGCACGAGTATGGAGCGGACTGCGATATGCAATCGATGAATATCTATAAAGCGTTTTGGTTCACCTCTTCAAACAAAGAACAGCTTGAACGCTTTCAAGATCTTCAGGACTACCATATTGCGTATGATAGGGATGACCATCCTGTCTTTCTTGCTGAAGGAACCTGGTCATACAATACCGCGAAGGAGATGTTTCCAGATATTGAATTTCATTTGACATCAGAGTTTAAACACGACATAGACATTGTTCAGAGTATCGGACAATGGGGAAAGAACTAGAGATACTTACCCGGATTACAGCGGAGCCTTTTGAAATAGAATGCCTATGAATCATGCCGATCAAACACTTCAGCGCCGCTTTGCGCTTTCTCTTGGAATCTCGGTATTCATTTTTGTTGCTGAACTTGCAGGTGGATTCTGGACAGGAAGCCTCGCACTTCTCAGTGATTCTGCCCATGTTTTCCTCGATATTTTCGCTCTTGCATTCAGCTATATTGCTCTTCGTGTTTCCACTCTCCCTGCTGATGATAGGCATACATTCGGTTGGCATCGTCTGGAAGTGTTTGCAGGATTAGCAAACGGGATAACATTATTTGCCGTTACCATCACGATTTTTTATGAAGCGTGGCAGCGTATTAAATCGCCGGTTGTAGTTCATAGTGCAGAGATGCTGGTGATCGCTGTCATCGGATTGATTGCCAATCTTATTACAGCGCAGCTCTTAAAAGAACATCATCAACACGACCTTAATGTTCGCAGTGCTTTTCTTCACGTCGTTGGAGATGCCTTATCCTCCGTTGGCGTCATCATCGGCGGTATTGTTATGCTCTTCACCGGCTGGATTATCATTGACCCCATCATCAGTGTGTTGATTTGTATATTTCTCTTCTTCGGTTCATGGAGAGTTGTACGAAGTTCTGTACATATTCTTTTTGAGGGAACTCCGGAAGGTATTTCATTGTCAGATGTCGCTCGTGCCATCAGTGAAATTGATGGAGTCCGCGAAGTTCATGATTTGCATATTTGGAGCATTTGTTCGGGATATCCGGCATTAAGCGTTCACGTTTGTGCGGATTTCGATAGAACAACAACCGAACGTTTGTCCGCTATCAAAAAGATGCTTCAAGAGCGATTCGGGATTGAGCACACAACGATTCAGATTGATTCAGTAAATTGCGGACAGGGTTTGAGCGTTTAGATTTTTAAAAGAAGTAAAGCTATTTAGTCAAGCTTGCTGGCTTTTTCTTTTTGTCATTCCTATCCATTTCAAGCAGGGGCACTACTCCGTCACATTTAAGATTCCTAGCAACGCTTTCAATTTGGAGAATAAAATCTGTAGAAAGGAAGGTTGACTATTTTCTATTTTCTTTCCTAAACAACAAATCCGCTGGACAACCTAATTCTCCCTGTTTACAATATCTACAAGTCAATGTCCCGCGAATAAAACCATTGCCGATTGTTGTTAATAATACGAGCATCAACAATGCAGAAAACAACATAATATCAAATTTTAAAATCAATATAATAATCCCCAAAACGAATGGTATCAATGATATTAACAGATCGGGAATCATATCTTTCCAGGTGAAGTCTTTCATGCAGAATTGAGAACTATCGCCCTTTTTAAAAAACCATGAGCTGAGTCTCCCTTTTCCAAATCCACAGGTCTTGCCCCAATAAAAACAGTTGGGACAATGATGTCTTATTAATCTAAACTCAAAAATCAAAATATACAGCAGGTAAAGAAAGGAAAAAGCCAATCCTACTCTAAAAATTATAAGAAAGCCAAGTCCATAAATAGCTAATGAAACAAAGTTGGATAGAATCACAATCCCCATTGGGTAGTTTTCAAATCTTTTTATTATTTCCATGTTTTATATTTAGCAATAGTGTTTCTTCAATTGTAGCTAACGTTCGCGCGTAGCGTTTACGCGTTGTTATACGATTTTATCCTAGAAAGATGTTCATATAAAATAAAAAACTCATTATTTCCATCCTTGAGATTCATCATCATATATCCATTTGGGAACAGGCATATTTGCTATTTGAAAAATATCTATAACCGCTTCTCTCACAACCTTAATTGCATCATCAGCGATTTCAAGATCAGGCCATAATTCTTTTTGGGGTATATTAACATGTGTATACTTCTTTCTCACTTCCCTTAAATCAATTACATTTTGCCATTTTCCACTTCCCCAATCAATGGAATTTAATCCTTTTTTAGTTATTGCCCCATCCATATCTTCCTTAAATCTGTATCCTATTTTTGGTTCGTCCAGGGCTTCCCGACAACACATTTCTAATACAGTCCATGAAGTTGTGACTGTCCATCGTACATAAGTACCTTTATTCCAATCATCCATAGTCTCGCGTGCAATTTGTCTAGCATGAAGAGCATCATTCCAAAGATGGTATTTTTCTGAAGTAATTAATTTTAATTTAAAAAATGATACCATACTATTTTTCCATTCTTACCGTTTTCTACCCAATAAATCTTGGAACCTATACATCCATTACCAATCCAAAGGGAATAATTTTGTATAACGTTTCGCATAAAAATGATGTTGTAGTGTGAACTATTAAAAACTCATTATTCTGTGAGCACCACAATGTTATCCGGTTTATACCTTGCCAACATTTTTATACTTGTTAGGTGACAAAACGGGTTAACATTTCTTACAAAGTCAATTTGATGTCAAATGTGAATATATTTCATTTAAAAAGGAATTGGCATTATGTACTTTGGTAAAATTTGGACTTTTAGGATATTGTTTTGCGAGGGACAATAGTGCTTCATCCAAAGTTAATAACTCGCTTACATAAGGCAAGTATGCAATATGAAACGCATCCAATAGATTACCAGGACTGAATCTCTTTGCAACTTGAGAAGCCATAGTACCCGCCATCCCCACAAGTGGTCCTTTAGAAAGAACAAATCGCATCGGGCCATCGAAAATATAGTGAATCCTATTTTCAATACCCGTGATTCCTAAGGCTACCCATAATTTATCAACACTCTCAGGGAATGGAGTTACTCCAACAACGAGGACACAAGCTGAGAGAATCAGAATAAAATCGTTTATTGGCCAAGGCTTAGTTCCGCTTATTTTCATTGATTTTAATATTTCAATAACTTGCATTATGGTGGACGTAAAATGTTCTGCCGACAGACCGCGATAATCGCCAAGTGTATTAATCGAATTATCTTTTAAGTTACCACCACTTCTATGCCATGCATGTAAGAGATGGTTAAGGAGCTTGAGATGATAAATCCAGGTACGAATGGAATCACTAAAGATAAAAGTTTTAGAGGGATCAGAGTGAATATCTTTCCATACGTTGCTAAGCATGCTGACTGAAAAAGGAGACTTAAGGCGAAGATGATCAAGGGAATCCATTTGCATGTGCTCCGTGATGAAATCAACAAGCAAGGCTTCCGGTTCAGCCAGAATATTCGGAGCACATATCTCCTGAAGAATTCGAATGATGACCTCACGTCGTAAATCATTCTCAATTTGCAAAATTTCAAGAATGTTTAAGGGAGACAAATAAATTCTATATGACCAATGGGAGCCAAAACGTCCTGGCAGAATTGGTATTGGAACATTGTCTGCAATCTTATTATAAACATTAGTATCGAGATATATACGAGTAACCATATTTATTTTGGTCTCATAATTATTAACATATCCCACTTTGCCGCATAACTATCGTAAAAACGTATAGCGTATTTGTAATATAATCTGTGTCATAGGCGAACCTTTAGTACGTTTCTACTTATCACGCTCAAACATTTTTATCATTCTCAAATAGAAAATTCCAATAATCCTATCAACAAGCTTGACACATGTTCTTGGGGGGGCGAATGGTTGGTAATTCTAAATCCACTTGCGGGAATGTTACCAAGTATTCCAATGAACATCAAGGTTTGGTACTGTTTCAGTTTAGTGCAGTCAGGACTTACATCCAGATTGAAACTGTTTCTGTTTCTCTATCGTACAGATGGATTCTCTAAAGTCTCGTTTCCCAAAAACATCACAATTATCATCTCTTCTAATATTTCAGAAGTTTTATCTAGGGCTAATCAGCCTGTAACTTACGAACGCCAGATTATTGCTGTCAGGTGACCATGAAGGAACATTGATTGTCCCTTGCCCGCCAAACAATTTTACCAGTACTTTTATTTCTCCACCGCCAACAGGCATCATTCGCAGCATCACATCCTTGTTCGCAGGATGTCCTTTCACATCTTTGTCGTATGAAAGAAAAACAATCCATTTGCCGTCCGGTGAAGGATGCGCGAACCAATTGTTGTAATCATCTTTTGTAATTTGCTTCTGTTCGCTGCCATCTGTTTTCATACGCCAGATTTGCATGAATCCAGTACGTTCAGAATTGAAATAAATATACTGCCCGTCGGGGGAATAATCCGGACCGTCGTCTAAACCCGGAGCGGTTGTCAGCCGCTTCTCTTCGCCGCCGGTGATAGGAATAGTATAAATATCATATTGCCCGTTACGTTCGGCACAATATGCAAGTGTTTTTCCATCAGGAGACCAGCCATGCCAGTATGACGGTCCAGTTGGAGTTATGAGACGCGGTTCTCCTCCTTCAACCGGCAGAACATAAATAAGCGATTTATTATCTACAGATTGGTCACTGATCGCCAGCAATTTACCGTCGGGCGATATGCCATGATCGTTGTTACAGTATTTGGCAAATTTTGTATCGATTAATTGAGGTGTCAAGCTGTTGACTTCCAACTTATACATGAGGCCATTACTATTGAACAGGAGGTATTTCCCGTCTCGCGACCAGTTGGGCGCCTCTATATGATCCTGTGTTCTATATATTACTTTTCGATCTGTCGATGCGATTGCGATGGTTTCAAGTGTGCTTTCGAGCATTGGCTCTCCTATAACTTTTGATTCTATATTTTTAATTTCTACGTTTGAAAAAACCGCTGTTTCAACGACATTGCTGTCATGGGAGCAGACACCGAGTCCGATGTAGAACGGGTCTGTAATTTTTATTCTGATAGATCCGCCTGCCGGTTGAAGCTCTTCGTTTTCGCGGGCGATCGACATAGAAACATAGTCGCCGTCTTTTTCTATGCGGGCTTTTACCGGCGATTTAACATTGGATTGAATCTCATGTGTTAGTTCACCCTGAACTTCGCGGTATTGAAGAGATGTAAGTCCTTCGCTGTGAAGCGCGGCATCTGCATAAGCTGAACTGGCATCTAAACTTTGTCTGATAACAAGGCAGGCTTTTCTGTGCGGGTGGCCGCCTGTGCCAATCCATTGGATATTTGCGGTGAGCGAAATATTGCCGGATACTTTTTTCCATACGAAGTGGAAAGCGTCTTTCGAGAACCACATATTCTCCCCGCCGCCCGCAACAGTGTAGGTTTTCTTTGTGGAATCATATTGGACAGATCCGGGTTTCAGAGATATGCCTATGTCGCCATTGTCCTTGAATATGCCTATAGATGCTGATTGGGAAAATGCCAATCCGGTTATGATAAGATTGCAGGTTGTAATAATTTTCGTAATCTTTTTCATACCTGAACTCCTAAAGGATAAAAGATAATGTCTAAAAAACCCGATACCAATAAAAAAAGGTGAAAAAAGAGTAAAAAAGATTTGTTTTATTAGCAAGAGTCAAGTCGGGCTATACACTCTCTCACTTTTTATTGACTCAGCTTGTTTATACAAAATGAAATCTCGGATCTGTCCCAAAAACTTTAGCCATTGAAGATAAATTGTCGATTGCAGCGGGGAGCTTCATATCAAATTCTTTTGTCGATTCTATCGTTATTAGAAGGATAATGCCCTTATTGTTCTTCTGATACCTTTCCGGATGAATCGAATTACATTTCTTCCAATTCTGCAAACCTAAAGCCGCCATCTCGCAGAACTGCGAATTCTATTTGTAGTTGTGGACATATTTTGCGAAATTTGAATACAAATATGACCCAGCAGAACGGAACAATTCTTGCCTGAGTACATCGATTACATTTTTATCAACTATAATAGAGAAGAGACGAATACAATGTCAGACGCAAAGAATGGACGAAAAAAGGTTACTATTGACGGCAACGAGGCAGCTGCCTATGTTGCTCATAAACTCAATGAAGTCATTGCGATTTATCCTATTACACCCTCCTCCAATATGGGAGAGTGGGCGGATGAATGGTCAGCGCAAGGACGCAAAAACCTATGGGGCACGATTCCTCAAGTAGTAGAGATGCAAAGTGAAGGCGGTGCCGCCGGTGCTGTTCACGGTGCTTTGCAGGCCGGAGCGCTTTCCTGCACATTTACGGCTTCGCAGGGGTTGCTATTGATGATCCCCAATATGTTTAAAATTGCTGGTGAATTAACTTCGACAGTTTTTCATATTGCAGCACGAACATTAGCCACACACGCGCTGTCCATCTTCGGCGATCACAGCGATGTCATGGCGACACGGCAATGCGGTTGGGGAATGTTGTCTGCCAACTCGGTGCAGGAAACAATGGATCTTGCACTCATCTCTTATGCCGCAACATTTGAATCACGCATACCGTTTATCCACTTCTTCGATGGTTTCCGCACTTCGCACGAGGTGATGAAGATCGAACAATTGAGCGATGCCGATATTAGCGGAATGGTTAATGATGAAATGATACGCAAAGTCCGCGAGCGGGCATTGACACCGGATCATCCAGTTCTCCGCGGTTCTGCACAAAACCCGGATGTATTTTTCCAGGGACGCGAAGCAGCAAATCTATACTACACTGCTGTACCGGACATTGTGCAAAAAGCGATGGACAAATTTGCAAAGATTGTTGGTCGGGAATATAAATTGTTCCAGTATGTTGGTGTACCGGATGCAGATCGTGTTATTATTATGATGGGCTCAGGCGCAGAGACTGCGCAGGAAACAGTTGAATACTTAATGGAAAAAGGCGAGAAGATCGGCTTGCTAAAAGTCCGTTTATATCGTCCATTCTCCATTGAACATTTTGTAAAAGCACTTCCTGCATCGGTGAAGAATATTGCAGTTCTGGATCGCACGAAAGAATCCGGCGCTATCGGCGAACCATTGTATCTGGATGTCATCACAGCATTGAGTGAATCAATTGCCGCAGGAAAAACACCTTTCAAATCCATGCCACGTGTCATCGGCGGCCGATATGGATTATCTTCCAAAGAATTTACACCGACAATGGTAAAAGCAGTTTTCGACGAAATGAAAAAATCCCAGCCGAAGAATCACTTCACAGTCGGAATTAATGATGATGTTTCGCACACAAGCTTGGAATATGATCCGAATTTCAGCGTTGAAAAAGATGATGTTGTGCGCGCTATATTCTACGGATTAGGCGCCGACGGTACGGTAGGAGCCAATAAAAACTCGATTAAAATTATTGGCGAAGACACCGAGAATTATGCACAAGGGTACTTTGTATATGATTCAAAAAAATCCGGTTCGACCACAACATCACATTTACGTTTTGGCCCGCGCCCAATTCATTCCATTTATCTTATTGACCATGCAAGCTTCGTTGCATGCCATCAGTGGTTCTTCCTCGAAAAGTTCGATGTGCTCCAAGCCGCAAATCCCGGCAGTACATTTTTGCTAAATAGCATTTATGGAAAAGATGAAGTTTGGAATCGTTTGCCCCGCCATATTCAGAAACAGCTCATCGATAAGAAAATGAAACTGTTTGTCATCGATGCTTACGAAGTTGCAAAAAATACAGGTATGGGCAGCCGTGTTAATACGATTATGCAAACCTGCTTCTTTGCAATTTCCGGCGTTCTACCGAAGGATGAAGCAATCAAAGCCATTAAGTATTCCATTCAAAAAACGTACGGAAGAAAAGGCGAAGCAGTTGTTCAGAAAAACTATGAAGCAGTCGATCAGACACTTGCTAATCTCTTCGAAGTAAAAATTCCGTCCAGTGTTACAAGTAAGATAGAAATGCCGCCGGTTGTTTCCGATAAAGCACCCGACTTTGTCAAAAATGTTCTAGCAAAAATTATCTCTGGTGATGGCGACCAGCTTCCCGTCTCTGCAATGCCGAATGACGGTACATTCCCAACAGCTTCCGCACAATGGGAGAAACGGAACATTGCTCTTGAAATTCCTGTCTGGGAAATGGAAATTTGTATTCAGTGCAATAAATGTTCATTGGTATGTCCGCACGCAGCAATCCGTACGAAAGTATTTGATCCTGCAAAACTCGCATCGGCTCCTGCAAACTTCAAGTCGATGGATTACAAAGGACCGGAGTACAAGGGGTTGAAATACACCGTACAGGTAGCACCGGAAGATTGTACCGGATGTACTTTGTGCGTGGAAGTTTGCCCGGCCAAGAGTAAGAAGGAAGCCAAGGTGAAGGCAATTAATATGAAGTCCCAGCCGGAAATTCGCGAACAGGAAAAAGAGAATTTTGAATTCTTCCTTGGACTGCCGGAGGCCGATCGTCGCAATGTAAAAGTTGATTCAGTCAAAGGTTCTCAATTTTTACGTCCGTTATTTGAATTCAGTGGCGCATGCTCCGGCTGCGGAGAAACACCATATATCAAATTAGTCAGTCAATTGTTTGGCGATCGCATGATGGTTGCGAATGCTACTGGTTGCACATCCATTTATGGCGGCAACTTACCGACAACACCGTGGGCACAGAATGATGATGGACGCGGACCAGCGTGGTCGAATTCGTTGTTCGAAGACAATGCAGAATTCGGTCTCGGCATGCGTTTAACAGCTGACAAGTTAAACGAAATGGCGAAAGAGTATGTTACAAAACTCTCTACCGATATCGGTGTCGATCTTGCCACAGCACTCATTGAAGCCGTGCAAAAGAATGAAGCTGAAATTTATGAACAGCGTGAACGCGTCAGGATTTTGAAAGACAAGTTAGCATCTAACAACAAGCCGGAAGCTAAACGCCTGTTGACACTTGCAGATAATCTTGTGAAACGAAGTATTTGGATCATGGGCGGCGACGGTTGGGCATACGATATCGGTTACGGCGGATTGGATCACGTTCTTGCATCCGGTAAAAATGTGAATGTGCTCGTGCTCGATACAGAAGTGTATTCCAATACCGGCGGTCAAATGTCGAAGTCAACAAACCGTGGTGCAGTTGCAAAATTTGCGGCAGCCGGCAAATCGACAGCAAAGAAAGATCTTGGCTTGATGGCGATGATGTACAATAACGTCTATGTGGCGCGAGTGGCTATGGGTGCAAATGATGCACAGACGGTGCGTGCGTTCATCGAGGCAGAAGCATACGACGGTCCATCCATCATTATTGCATATTCGCATTGCATCGCGCATGGTATCGATATGGCGCGCGGTATGATAGATCAAAAAATTGCAGTCGAAACCGGTTATTTCCCGCTCTTCCGATATAATCCGGAACTCACGAAAGAAGGCAAGAATCCGTTTAAGCTTGATTCGAAAGCCCCGAAGGGTGCACTTACCGACTTTACTTCTATAGAGACGCGCTTTAACGTTCTAACAAAAATTAATCCTGAACGTGCAAAAGAATTGCTGAAACTTGCGGAAGAAGATGTAAAAGTACGCTGGGCAATCTACGAACAGTTTGCGAATGAAAGCAGTGACGTACACGCTCCCGCTGCGAACTAAGAAACATACAGCTTCAATGATTGAATAAATTCAGACCGCCCTGGAACTTGCAGGGCGGTTTCTGATGTTTCTTTTTACGAAAACGATCTCAGTTCATCAATTTTTCAAGAGGAGTGACACAAATGAATTTATCGACAACGTATCTTGGAATGAAATTAAAAAATCCCATTGTCGTTTCGGCAAGCCCGCTATCGCGCTCAATGGAATCCATGCGTCGGCTTGAAGATGCCGGTGCATCGGCAATTGTAATGCATTCGCTCTTTGAAGAACAGGTCACAAACGAAGCTGAATCGCTGGATTTCTACAAGTTATATGGAACGGAGAGTTATGCCGAAGCACTTACATACTTTCCCGATACCCGCGATTATCATTTTGCTCCAGAAGAATATTTGGAGCTCGTTGCAAAGGCAGCTAACAAACTGGAAATTCCCGTTATCGCCAGTATCAACGGTGTTACTCCGGGCGGCTGGATATCTTATGCAAAAAAGATGGAAGAAGCAGGAGCCGCTGCCTTGGAATTAAATGTCTATTATATTCCTACAAGCGGAACAATGTCCGGTGTCGATGTAGAGAATCGATATGTAGAGATGTTGAAACAGGTCAACGGTGCAGTGAAAATACCTGTTGCCGTGAAATTAAGTCCATTTTTCAGTTCGATTCCGAATGTCGCACAACGTCTGGTGAGTGAGGGAGCTGACGGCTTGGTACTCTTTAACCGTTTTTATCAACCTGATATCGATCTAGATGAATTGGATGTGAAACCAGGCGTTGAGTTAAGCGATTCATATGCAAACCGTTTGCCAATGCGCTGGATTGGAATTTTATTTGGGAAATTAAAGGCAAGTCTTGCGGCTACGAGCGGTATTCATACTGCAGAAGATGTACTAAAGTTGACGATGGCAGGTGCAGATGTTACGATGATGTGTTCTGCACTGCTTATGCATGGTCCGGAACATATTGCGAAAGTGTTAAAAAATGTTGAGCTCTGGATGAATGAACATGAATATGAATCCATCGAACAGATGAAAGGAAGTCTCAGCCATAAATCCATTGCTGAACCATCTGCCTACGAGCGTGCGAATTATATGAAAGCACTCAATCGCTATAAACTTCTTGTCTAGGAACTGATTGCTCTTTCCCTATGTTATTGGGTAAAGAGAATCGGTATGAAAAAACCTGTAGAGAGTCAGATGAGGAAAAAAATCCTAGTGAAAGCACTCGGTAAAAACTTGGACAAAATGTCCAAGTCTTCATGGGTGGGTTCACTCAAAGATGGAAAAGATCTTATCTGTCCGTTCTGTGATCAACCGGTTCAACCATGCAAATCAAATCCATCGGCAATGTGTGAACAAATGCTGCTTGCTGGAACCGAAGGAAAAGAACTTGAGGATGCACTGAAAAATTCTTCCGGCAGACGTTTGGGTGTGTGTATTTCGTGCGGCAAAAAAATTTCGATGACACATTTTAAGAAACATCCAACCGCAGAACTTTGCACACAGTGCGTTAAAAAGGGTAAAAAAACGAAAGCACAAAAAATAGCTTAAGCTAATTTTTCCCTTTGAGGGATTCCGCGAAGGAAGGCAAAATGGAATTCCTTCTTTTCAAATGAACAATGCAGCAAATCGACGACCATCTTCTTTCCATCCTAAAACAGTTTGACCGTCCGGGTCCGCGCTACACAAGCTACCCGACAGCACCTGTGTTTTCTGCTGAATATACTGCGCAACGTTTTGAAAATGATCTGATCGAAAACAATCATAACAGCTCTGCACCGTTGTCGCTGTACATCCATATTCCTTTTTGCGACACGCTGTGTTATTTCTGCGGATGCACATCGATTATTACTCAGAACCGCGAAAAAATATCCGAGTATCTTGCCGCGCTCAAAAAAGAAATTGACTACACGGCATCGTTCATCAGCAAAGAGAGAAAAGTTGTTCAAATGGCATGGGGTGGTGGTACACCGTCATATTTAACGCCGGAAGAAATTAGCGGTCTTTCAAAATATATTCGGGAGCGGTTTGCATTTTCAGATGATGCTGAAATCAGCGTCGAGATTGACCCGCGTGAACTGACATTCAATCACTTAAAAGCTTTTGCCGACAGTGGAGCAAATAGGTTTAGTCTCGGCGTACAGGATTTTAATGATGATGTACAAAAAGCAGTCAATCGCATTCAACCGGAACAATTGACACAACAGGTTTTTCATTGGTTACGAGAACTTGGAATTAAAAGTATTAATGTTGACCTCATTTATGGCCTGCCCTTGCAGACTGTGGAGTCGTTCAAGATGACGCTGGAAAAAGTGATTGAATTGTCACCGGAGCGGATTGCTGTATTCAACTTTGCATTTGTGCCATGGATGAAGCCGCATCAAAAACTGCTCCACCAGGATCAATTACCGACAGCGGAAGGAAAATTGCATCTGCTGCAGCTGACAATCAACACGCTGATAAATGCGAGATACGTCTATGTAGGCATGGATCACTTCGCCAAGCCGACAGATGAACTGACGCGTGAACAAAAACGTAAGGCATTACATCGGAACTTTCAAGGATATTCCGTTAAAGCGGGCGCCGATCTGTTTGGTTTTGGCATGTCTGCAATTTCGCACTTTGGAACAGTGTATGCACAGAATGCAAAAGATCTTTCTACTTACCAAGAGATTGTCAACAGCGGAAAATTTCCAACAGTTCTCGGCTATAAAATGTCTGCTGATGATGAAGTGCGCAAGTTTGTTATTATGCGTTTGATGTGCAACCTTGAACTCGATAAGCGTGAAGTTGAACGAAAATTCGGAATTATTTTTGATGAATATTTTTCCGATGCATTAGTAAAGCTGCAAGAATTTGTTCCGCTTCATCTTCTTTCTTTGGAGGGTGACCGTATTGTTGTAAGCGATTCTGGCAGATTTGTTCTTCGAAACATTGCCATGTGCTTCGACGCCTATTTGCCTGCGATGTCGAAGGAGAAGCCCATCTTTTCTCGCACAGTATAATTACGCAAAGTGGTCATCGCATAGTATTTGAAAATAGTTTTTAGAGCCTAATTCTCTCTCACACTTGCGCTTGATGCCGACAATAGAAAAGCTCATTTACCCATATTAATACCTGTTTATTTCAGATTCGGATTAAGATTTTTCTGCTCAACTCTTGACAAACCGAAAAGAATTTCGTACAGTATATCAGAAATTATTTACTCAAATACAGTGAAACAGAAAAACCATATAGCCTCCGTTACAACAAACGGCACAGCTTCAACGAGTGTCGTGCCAACGGTTGTTCTGTCATCTAATGTAGTATTAGTACCGCTGACTCTTATTCTTAGCCTCGTGCTTACTCTTAGCCTTATTATTGTAGGCTGAGAAAAGCCAGAGGCTGACGAAGCACACCGAAATCGGTATCCAACAAATTCAGGTCTTGCAACG
>Ga0182027_10000916_pt1 | contig 49768 bp, 40 predicted proteins | sample 712E1DmetaG_FD_121300 | JGI IMG/M metagenome (GOLD analysis project Ga0182027, IMG submission 121300) | Permafrost microbial communities from Stordalen Mire, Sweden - 712E1D metaG (Illumina Assembly) | ecosystem: Environmental > Terrestrial > Soil > Wetlands > Permafrost | place: Sweden...
GTGATCGCGGTGCCCTGTGGCGCGATCACGGTTTTCAGGCCGACGTGCCAGCAGCGAAGGGCGTCGAGCTGGCCCTCGACCATGATGAACGGTTTCCCTTCGCCCACGTTGGCGCGGGCGCGGTCGAGGTTGAACAGGAGGTTACCCTTGGTGAAAATCGGTGTTTCGGGCGAGTTGACGTATTTGGCCTCGCGGGCCGGATCATCCGCGGGAGTGAGCTCGGTCTGCCGCGCCGTGAAGGCCACGACGCGTCCCTGGTGGTCGCGGATCGGAATCATGAGGCGGCCGCGGAAGCGGTGCCTGAGGGATCCCAGCATGAGCGGGCCGCCCTCCCGGGGCGCGAAAAACAGGCCGCACTGCCTGAGGGCGTCCTCGGAAAACTTCCGTTTCATGAGCGCGGCGGCCAGCTCGCTGCCGTGCTCGTCGGCCGCGCCGATCTTGAATTCCTCCGCAAGCTCCAACGGAAACCGCCGCTTGCCGGTCCAGTACCCGCGCATGAATTCGCCGGTCGCCGCGCCGCCGCGAAACACCTGGTGGAAGTGCTCGGCGGCGATCTCGTGCAGGTCGAACAGCTCCTGGCGCAGGGAACGCTCCTCCGGGCTCGGACCCGAGCCCGCTTCATATTCGAGTGTAACGCCAGAACGTTTCGCCAGCGTCTCGACGGCCTCGACGAACGTGAGCCCCTCCGTTTCCCTCACGAAGGTGATCGCGTCACCCGCCTTGCCGCAGCCGAAGCATTTGTAGAAGCCGTTGTCGGGATTCACGTAAAACGACGGCGTCTTCTCCTGGTGAAACGGGCACAGCCCGCGAAAGCGCGCGCCCACCTTGCGCACCGTCATGACGCGGGACACGACGTCGAGCAGGTTGACGCGGGCCTTGAGGTCGCGCAGGCTGGACGGTTTGATGGCGGGCATGGTGGAGCGTGGAGGCAACCCGCACTGGGGGCGCAGCGGGCCAATGAAAAGAATGCACTTTCAACCCGCGGGGCAGTGTGTCAAGTTAACTGCCTTTTGCTCGGAACCATGTGAGGATTTGAACGACATACACAGCATGCATGTACGGAGCGGACGGATGGACAGCCACGCCTTGCGCGCGGCCCTTGTGTCAATTGCCCTTGGGTGGGCCGGAGCGGGCGGGATTCGGGGAGCGGATGCGGCTCCACCGGGTGCAGCCCCCGCGCCTGCTGCTCCGGCTGGACAAGCCGCGGCTGCGCCGGCGGCGGCGGACCTCATCACACCCAAGGCGGTTCCCGCCCCGGTGCTTGAAAGCTCGCTCGGCGATTTCAGCGAAAAGGACTATGCCGAGGCCGTTGAGGCGGAATTCGCGCGCTTCGAGCAGCTGACCGGCCGCCATCTGGGGCCGGGGCCCAAGGGAAAGGTCGGCCTGAAGATCTACAGCGATTCGGGGCCCGGCCTCGCCACGCCGATCCCCCTCGTCAAGGGCGTGATCGCGGCGCTCGAGCGCCGTGGGTTCAAGAGCCGCAACATCTTCATCGTGGGGCTGAGCCAGCTCCGCATGCGATTCACGAATTACCTTCCGTCGCTGGCCACGGGGGAAACCCCGTTCAAGGACCACCCGATCTACGTGCTGGAGTCCGGGAAGTTCTACGACTCGACCTGGTTCTATGAAAGCCCGCTTCCCACGCGTTTCGATCCGATCCTCAATGAGCGGGCGGCCGAGGAGGCCGCGAACGGCAAGGCGGACACGACCGTTGCCGAAGACCGTAAGAGCTTTCTCGATACGCCGCTCTTCCTCGACTCGGACTTCTGGATCAACCTGCCGGTGTACACCGATCATCCGGTGCTCGGAATCAACGGCGCCCTGGTCAACGCCACCCTCTGGAACGCCTCGAACACCCTGCGCTTCTTCCGCAGCCCGGGCAATGCCCCGGCGGCCGTGGCCGAGATGGCGGCCATTCCCGAGCTGCGTTCGACCTGGATGTTCTCGATGGTGAGCCTCGAACGCTACCAGTTCATCGGAGGCCCGTATTTCAACTCGCTGTACACGTTGTCGGAGCCCCGGCTCTGGCTCAGCTCCGATCCGGTGATGCTCGACGCGCTCATGCTGGAGCGCATCGACCGTGGCCGGCTGAAGGCCGGGTTCAAGGAGATCGATACCGACGGGTTGCGCATGCTCGAATTCGCCGACCAGCTGGGCGTCGGAATCGACAAGGCGGACGCCGTCCAGTGGATGCGCGTGCAGCCGGTCGCCGCCAAGCCCTAGCCCGGCTGCGGGCGGATTCATTCTCGGCGACGATTATCGGGTTTCAACCGTAGGGGCGCAGCTTGCTGCGCCCTTTTCCGAGGGCGCGACCGGTTTTCGCCCGGCTGCGGTTTTCCGCAAGTTTCCACTTGAGTCATCCGCATGCTTGCGCGCAATTTAGTCACGATGTCCTCCGCCGCTTATCTGCCATTCGTGTATCAGATCGTCCTGGCTTCGGGAATCGCCGTCGCAATCATCGGGGCCAGCCATTTCTTCGGCCAGCGGGCCCGCACGAACACGATCCAGGACTCGGCGTACGAATGCGGGATCGACGGTGGCGGCCTGGCGCGTTCCCGGTTTCCGGTCAAGTTCTATCTCATCGCGCTGCTTTTCCTGCTCTTCGACATCGAGGTGATTTTTCTTCTCCCGTGGGCTTTCATCTATCGCGAATTCCTGGCCGACGGAATTGCGATCCTGCTTCCGATTCTCGGTTTCCTGGGTCTGCTGACGCTCGGCCTTTTTTATGAGATCAAGAAGGGCGCGCTGGACTGGGAGCGTTAGACCTTCGTCCACCTGGCCCGACGGCGACCCCGATTTTCCCGCATGCGGATCGAAAAATTCATAGCGCGGCAGCGCATCATCGACCTTGCCAGCTCCGACCTGAGGGGCGGGCTTTCGGAATTGCTGGAGGTTTCAGCAGGCCGTTTCTCCGACCTGAACCGCGACGCGCTGCTGCGGGGCCTGTTGCAGCGGGAGAACACGATGACCACGTACCTCGGCCTCGGGGTGGCCCTGCCGCACGTGCGCGTGAAGATGCACCGACGCTACGTGCTGGCCATCGGCCGGAGCGCCGCGGGCATCCGGTACGACGGACTCAAGGACAACGAGCGGATTCATCTGATCATCATGCTTCTGGCGGACGAGACCGCGCGCGACTACCTGCAGGTGCTCGCCTCGCTCGCCCGGCTGGTCAAGGAGCCGGAGTTCGTCAGCGGGCTGATCCAGGCCCCGGATCTATCGGTGTTTCACGACCGGCTGCTGACAGGCCTCGGCGGCATCGCGGCCCGGCCGGCGCAGATGCAGCAGAACCGCGTCAACCGGATCATGCTGCGGGAGGCGGAGCACGTGGCCAAGGGCTGCGGTTGTTCGTCGATCATGGTGTTCGGGGACACGTTCGTGGGAGGGATCGAGGCGGAGAAATGGTTCGGTTCGACGAAGACGATCCTCGTCACGCGCAACCCCGGGGAGCCGAGCGAGGAGCGGCGGGGGTTCGCCGAGATCGTCCAGGTGCGCTCGTTTTCGAGCCAGCGCCTGGCGCAGCTCCGGAGCGCCGTGCTCGTCGCGCTCACCCGCGGCCTGATCAGTTTCAACGACCGGTTGTGCTGCGTCGGAGGCATCGCCGGAAGCAACCAGTTCGACACCGTCGTGGTGGTCGACGTGGAGCGCGAATTCCAGACGTTGCTGACGGGGCGCGCGGACCTGCTGCCGGCCGACGTAAAGCCCGAGGTGCTCGAGCGCGTGCTTGCGGTGGCGACCGACCTTGCGGTCGAGGGGCGGGAGGGCCGCCCGGTGGGCGGGCTGTTCGTCCTCGGCGACACCGACAAGGTTGAGAAGCTGATCAAGCCCCTCGTGTTGAATCCATTTTATGGTTACAAGGAGGAGGACCGCAACATCCTCAGCCCGTTCATGGACGAGACGATCAAGGAGTTCTCCTCGATCGACGGGGCCTTTGTCATCCGGGGCGACGGCGTGGTGGAGTCGGCCGGCAGCCTGATCCAGGCCGCGGACTACGATCACGCGCTTCCCAGCGGCCTGGGCTCCCGCCACGCGGCGGCGGCGGCGATCTCCGTGGCGACGCAGTGCATTTCCATCGTGATCTCGTCGAGCACGGGCCAGGTGACGCTCTTCCGCCGGGGCGTGATGCTGCCGCTGACCGAGAAGCGGCTGAGCGTCAGCTGAGCGCGCATTCCGCGCATGTCAGTCTGGCATTGGTGTTTGAATATAATTGACTGTCGAGCTCAAGCAAATGAACTGCAATAGGTAAACTGATACTCTCTCATATGCAGATGAATCTCCGTGGCCTTTTTGTGACGTTGTTAATTGCGGCATTCCCTGTTTGTGGGGAGGCGCAGACCTGGACTTGGGTCGGCGGGGCAGATCCGAACGGAGGTGGGGGCGCCTATAATGTCGTCACCAATTCTCTGAACTGGTCACCGACAGGCCCGGTTGTGGATCTCAACAACACATCCACAAATCTGGTCTTTGGCAACTCAGCGGCACCGAATGCCTACAATGTCACGCCGAATCTCGGATCTGGAATTTACCAGATTGGCACGCTGACGATCACGTCGACCGCAAACGGCTCCATCTTCTCCGGGAATGGCACTGGAGCCGTATCTGGAGGGCAGATCAATGGACTCAACATTGCGACGGCCGTGGACTACAGTCCCAGCGGCGTCAGCAGCAGCACCAAATTCAACCCGATCTCGATCACAGGGCCGGTTTTCCTCAATGGTTCTAATGTCACCATTGGCGGCACCGCTAGTGACACCAACGTCGTGGAACTCGGCAGGTCACCTGGCGGCGGCAGTTCTATCATCACGAGCAACGGCAACCCAATCACCAAGACCGGACAATTTGAGCTCGAGCTCGGCGGCGGTGCGAGCGGCCTGGGGACCGTTTATCTTAACCAAGGCGGCCTTGCCGTTGATCCCTACGGCTCCGGTTTCACCAGCAATGTGGTGACCAGCTCCGGAACGCTGTTTACCATCTTCCCCAACACTGGCACGACTTACTCATATTCCGGAGATATCTCCGGCGCAGGCGCATTCGCCAAGAATGGCTTTATTGGGGGGGATGGCGGCACGGTTGTTATGAGCGGTCACAACACCTATACTGGCACGACAATTGTAAACGTGGGAACGCTTCGGGTCGGTGTCGACAACTCGCTGCCGGTCGCGACCACTCTTTATGTGAATTCCGGCGCCACCTTCGAAGTGGCGGCGAATCAGACGATCGACCATTTTGCCGTGAGTTACGATGGCACCGGCAGCTTCCTCCGGATCCGGAATGGCAAGACGCTCACGGTCAGCACAGCCTCGACCAGCTTGAAGAGCACGTATGCCGGCACCATTTATGGTCAAGGCTCGCTGGTGATCAACGGCTCCTCGATCCCCGGTTCATTTACGAACTCAGGCCCCGTGACAAGCCAGACTGTCATCTCCGGGAACAACATTTACAGCGGCGGCACGACGGTCAATGGCGGTGCACTCGTTGTCAATAACGCCACCGGGTCCGGCCTCGGTTCCGGAGCGGTCACGGTCAACAACGGCGGCCAACTCTGGGGCTCTGGCAGCTTCACGGGGGCGCTCACGCTCAATGCCGGCTCGACGGTAATGCCGTTTCCCTTGCTCACGGTGGGCCCGACGACCTTTGGAGGAAATGCAAATTATGCCTGGTTGGTTACGGACGCCACCGGCTCGGTGGGCACCGCTTACACCTCGCTCAGAATCAACGGTCCGCTCACGATCACCGCCACTGCGGCGGATCCGTTTGTGATCCATCCCGTGTCCTATGATGTCACCAACGGCGGCCAAATGGGCTTGGCTGCAAATTTCAATCCCAATTCGAACTATTCCTGGGACATCGTGACCGGTGCGAGCGGCTTGAGCGGCTTCGCGACCAACGATTTTCTGGTGAACACCTCCAATTTCCAAAACGCGTTCAACGGTGTCTTCAGCGTGAGTGCTGTGGGCAACGATATCTATTTGAATTACACCGCCGTGCCGGAGCCTGCGACGAGCGCGGCGCTCGCGGGTGCATTCGCGCTGGCCTGCGCACTGTGGCGGCGAAAGAAGGCGCCCCGCGCTCCTGGCTCGGAAGTTCGGTGACACATTGAAGGCGTGCGCCGTCTGGTCGGCCCAGGCTGGAGGCTGGAGTTTGGCGGACCGTTTCGTCGGGACGCCCGTGCCTCAGATGGTCGTCTGCCTCACGTGCGCGTGGAGGGAAGGAGCATTTTAGGTTGGCAGGGCCTTGCGCGTCTGTGGGTAATTATCAAGAACCATGGTCCGACACATACGAATCATCCGCCACGGAAGCTCGTTTCAGTGCAGTCGCTGGCATTTGGGGCTGTTTAGTTTTTATACCCAGACGAAAAAGGACCACTTCAGCGGTCTGGCCATCAGCCTGCGCGGGCTCCTGTTCTGGTCAATTGGGTCCCTGGTCTGCGGGTATCTCGGGGTTGTATCGGCCTTGTTTCTTGTCTGGAGCCGGGACAAGTCGCTGGATCTCAGGTACGGCGAAATGCTGATGCTGCCGTATCATTGGGACTCGATCCAGGAACGAAGGGCGAACGTCTCAATCGATGAAGGCCTTCAGGCGATGAAGAACTCCCGGTGGGCTGATGCCGAGATGCTCATCCTCAGTGGGCTCCAGAGAAGACCTGACCTTCTCGCGGGGAGAAGCCAACTGGCCTATTTCTATCTCTTGACCGACAGGTGGGCGCTTGGCGTTTCCCTTCTTTCAACCGGGTTTTCATCCCGGTATCCTGGTCTCAAATACATTGAGGAGGCTTTTTCGATTGCGCAGGAGGCCGATGACCTAGGGCTTTGCACCGGCTGGTGCGAGCAGTTGTTGACTCGCTTCGGCGGGTCCATGCCTCCGAGCGACCGCTCCCTGATCGTTGTTCGTGAAGCGCAACTGCTGTTTGCCCAGGAGAAATACAAGGAGGTTTCCGATCTGGCCGCCAGTGAAGCGAGCCAGACCAGCGTGGGTCTGCGCGAGCTCGAGACCCTCGCATTGCTGAAACGTGGAGATGCCGACCAGGCCTTGGCCAAACTGGAGCGATGGCGGCAGCAACATCCGGAGGACGCGGTGATCATTGCACGCCTCCAAGCCCGGGCGCTGAGGCGGGCCGGGCGCCTGGATGAGATGGCGGCGCAGTTGGATCGCGTCTGTTCGATGGCATCGCGGGACCCCGCGGTGTTCCTGGATTCCGTGACGGAGCGTTTTGAGGCCGGGGAAAGTGAGGCGGCCGGAGATGCATTGGAGCAGTTCTTGATCCGCTTCGGATTCGGACGAAACGCCAATCTCATCGAAAACGCCATGGCAAGTTTCTCCGATATCAACTACGTCGAGGGAATGGACCGCCTGCTGCGCTTTGCCATTGAGGAGAAACTGCCGCGGAAAAAGATGGTTCTTCTGAGGGTGGTTGCCGATCTCACCGAGGGCGAGATCGACCAGTCCAGGCGACATCTTCAGGAGCTCGACAACCTCTGGAGTTCCGAAAATCCGCGCGACCAACTACTGCGGGATTTCTTCAGACTCCTGTTTGCGGCCGCGACCGATGAGAGTCCTGACACCCGTTCGCGATTCGAGAGCTTTTGTCGCGAACGACGGCTCGGATGGGGCGATTTTTCGTGCGCAATCCGGGTGTTGGCCCGGTTCAACCGTGAGAAGTCTGCTCTCAAAGTGCTCGATGTTGGGCTCATGCGCTATCCGTCCAGCTACCATCTGGCCGCTTTGAGAAGGAGCATCCAGGCGGCGGTGGACGCGAAGGCGAAGGCTGCGCGTCCGGAGTGAATTGCATTCAGCGTGCGCAAATATCCCCGAATTTCCTGGTTTTTGGCCCTCGGGCTCTCCGCTTGCCTGCTGGCCTTTGTCGCCTATGACCAATCCTATTGGTGGGTGAACGAGCCCGACTATGCTTTTGGGTTCCTCACGCCCGTATTCTGTTGCTATGTGGTCTACGACCGCTGGCCGCTCATCAACCGGTCCCTTGACGCAGCCGCGGCGCCTGGGGCGCCAAGAATGCAGGGCCTTGGCGGTCGTCTGCTTGAAGCCGGTGCCGTCTCCCTGTTAGGCGTTGGCGGCGTGGGCGTGACCTTGGGCTCTCTGATGCGCGCGGATGCCCCCGCCCCTGAGCCCTCCTCGACCCTGACCATCACCCTGGGCTCGATTCTTTCCATTTTCGGGCTGTTGTTCATCTGCATCCCGGCTCCACAGACGGAACCGACAGCCGGGACATTGGGGCGGGATTCACGATTGGATGTGTTTCGCCACTTCATATTTCCCGTCGGGATCTGGATTCTTTCTGCGCGTTTGCTGGGTGTTGTCGAAGATCGACTGAGTCTCTTCCTTCAAGACAAGGTCGTGGGCTTTGTCTCCATGGCGTTCGACCTTGCGGGCGCTACGCTCGTTCGCGAAGGAAACGTGCTTTTGCTGCCGACCGGCAGGGTCGGTGTCGCCGAGGCGTGCTCTGGCATCCGCTCCCTGACCGGCTGCCTCTTTTCGGGGGCGTTCCTTGGCGCGGTGTTCTTCCGCAGTTTTGCTCCAAAGGTTCTTCTGCTCATGGCCTCGGTGCTCATGGTTTTTTTCACGAACCTCGCCCGAAACCTTTTCCTTACATTCTGGGCCTATCGCCACGGGCCGGCCGCAATTCACGGATGGGTGCACGATGTGGCCGGCTATGCCATCCTGGGCCTCACAACCCTCGGGCTCCTCCTGATCGTTGGCTTGATAAAACGGTTCGGCAGCATCGGCATTGAGTTCTCCAAGACAAAAGGATCCGGGTGAAACTGAGCTATCTCTCCCTTTCATTTGCCGCCGCCGTTCTCGGATTTGTTGTTGTCGTCCAGACTGGGTTGGTTGCTCCGAAGCTCAGCTGCAAGACAGCTCGAAGATCCCTCCAGCAGAGCCTGCCTGAAAACCTGCCCGGCTGGAGCGTTCAGGAGCTGCCGCTTGGGCCAACGGAGATGGATCGCACGGCGATCTCCCGGAGCCTCAATTTTGATCAGCTCATCTACCGAAGGTACAGCTCGGCCAAGGGCAGCTTCTGCCTGTACGCAGCCTACTGGGCTCCGCAGCGGATGTCGCCGAATCTCGTCGGCGGTCACACGCCCGACCGATGCTGGGTGGGCAGCGGCTGGACCTGTGAGGCATCGTCGTTTTCATGGAAATCAAGACTGGGGGACAAAGAGCTTTTGCCGGCCCAGTATCGGCTTTTCCGTGACGCAATGGGCCGGACCCAGCAGGTGATTTACTGGCATCTGGTCGGAGGGAAGCCCTTTGAAGGCGACTACCGTATCGACGGCTCTCGCAGCATCGCGGCCTACTGGAAAGCCATCCTCCTGCATCACGCGGGCGGGAACACTGAGCAGTTCTTCATCCGCCTGAACTCAGAGCGTCCCTTCGAACAACTCTGGAACGATCCCGGCTTTCGTATGCTGATGGAATCGCTGGCTGGACTCTGCCTCGGAGAATCCGATGGACAACATCCCGGTTCCCCATAGGGAGGCGCGCATCCACTCCGGATCCACCCCATTGGTGAGCGGAACTGCGTCCCGGCGTGCCCGAACGGTCCACTTGGCTTCGGAAGTCTCGGTCTTCTGACAGCCGGCGATCACTTTGAGGTTGCGCCCGGGCGACCGGGGGCTTTGCTCTGACCCTTCAACCATTTATCTCCATGCAAGAAGTCGTCACCCTCGAGTGCACCGAAGCCCGCAAAGAGGGCAAAACACCATCCCGCTACCTCACGAAGCGCAACAAGAAGACCGTGACCGAGCGCATCGAGAAGAAGAAGTACAACCCGTACCTGCGCCGGCACACGCTGCACAAGGAGATCAAGTAGACTGCGGCGGCGGCACTGCCGAGCGTTCCGGCGCGCAAGCGCCATCATCGAAAACTGACTCCAGCGGGGTCAGTTTTTATTTTTCTGCGGCGCGGCAAAGAAGTCGCCTGAAGGCGGCCTCGGATTGCCCGGAGAATGGAGCGGCGTGGTTTGGTGCTGCAGCAGCGCGCGGCGATGCGCACGCCAGCCGTCGCGGTGCTTGCGGATCCAGTCGAGGAGCGCCCGTTCGAAGCCGATGTCGTAGCCGAGCCGCTCGGACTCCAGCCATTTGTGGCGCAGGATCTCCTCCCGCTCGGCGAGGAATTCCTGATACAACGAGGATTGCTTTACAAATTCCCGAGAGGATCCCGGCTCTGTGGACGGATGTAGTGACATGGAGACCACGGCGTCAGGAGGTGCGAAACGCGAATGCGGGATTTTCTTTCGTCAGCGCCATGATGCTAAGTTAAGTCCAGATGCCAAACACTGTCAATTCAACGACGGGCCAGTGCCAATCGGTCAAGTAAACTCTGCGCGATCTGGCGGAAGATCCCGGCCGCCGCGCTTGAGGGTGCGCTGACAACCACGGGTGTGCCGGAATCGCCGGCTGCCCTGATCTCGGGAAGGAGCGGGACCTGGCCCAACAGATCGGTGTTGAGCCCCGCGGCCAGCAGGCTTCCTCCACCGGTTCCGAAGAGATCGTGGCGATGCCCCACGGAGTCGGTGAAATAGCTCATGTTCTCCGCAACCCCGAGCAACGGCACGTTGACTTTTCGGAACATCAAGCCGCCGCGGCGCGCCACATTGGTCGCCGCCACCTGGGGGGTCGTCACCAGCACGGCGCCGTCCAACGAAAGGGTCTGCACGAGAGAGAGCTGCGCGTCGCCGGTCCCCGGTGGCATGTCGATCAACAGGACTTCGAGATCGCCCCACTGGACGTTTTGGACGAATTGCTGCACCGTCTTCATGATCATCGGACCGCGCCAGATGACCGGGGTGTCGGCGTCCACCAGAAAGCCCATCGACATGACCTTGACCCCGTGGTTCTCCATCGGCACGAGCATCGCGGTCTCTCCTTCACCCGTCACTTCCGGCCGCCCGCCGAGGCCGATCATCAGCGGCACCGAAGGGCCGTAGATATCGCAATCCATCAGCCCGACGCGGCCCCCGGGCTGGCCGCGGTCTGCAAGCACCTGCGCCAGCGCGCATGCGAGGTTGACTGCGAACGTGGATTTTCCGACGCCGCCTTTTCCGCTGGCGATGGCCACCGCGTATTTGATGCGCCCGGATGCTGCCGGGGCGTTGGCACCCGCCGGGGCCACTGGGGCGGGTGACGGCGCCACCGCGATCTCAACGACGACCTTCTTCACGCCCGGCAGGGACCGGAGCACCCGCTCCACGTCGGCCTTCAGCGCCGCGGGGACATGGGGATCGGACGTCGTCAGATTGAGGGAGACCTTCGCCGTCCCGTCGACGATTGCGGCGGAGCGCACGAGGCCAAACGACACAATGTCACGGCTAAACCCGGGATACTTGACCCGTTTGAGCGCGTCTTTGATCGGTTCGGATGTCACGGTGAGCTGGTGAAAGGTGGGCAGCCGTCGCGCAAACACAAGCGGCTCCGCGGAGACTGCCAAAGGCGGAATTACGTTGTGCAGGCGGCCGGGTCTGTAAATAAGAAACGCGTCGCGCCCTGCGCGCAATTTTCACTCCATCGTTCCATGCGTTCCCGCCTCTGCTTCAATCTCCTCTTTTCCATCATGCTTCCTGCTGCCGGTGCAGTGCCGGCACTCGCCGACAGCAGCGCCCACACCGGCGAGGTCAGCATCCTCGCCGACCGGAATGTGACCTCGGTCCGGGTCACCGCCTCGACGCCCGAACTGGGCAGCCTGGCGCGCCTGGCCTTTGGGGCGCACGGGGCCTATCGGCTTGTCACGGCGGATGCGGCGTATGATTTCAATTTCACCCAGGTTGGGCCAGCCCGGGTGCAGGTCGACATCACGCGAGGGGCGTCCGGGTTGCCCGTGTTCAGCGAGACGGTCGACGGCACCAGCGCGCGCAACGCCCTGCTGCGCGCAGCCGATGTCGCCGTTGTTCATACGGGCAAGGTTCCGCGCGGTTTCTTTGCGGGCAAACTCGCATTCATCAGCGACCGGGGCGCCGGCATGGAGATCATGACGTCGGATCTTTTCGGCGGCGATGTCGTGGGCTGGCCGGGAGTGAGCCAGCAGATCATCGCGCCGCGCTGGTCTCCCGATGGACGCCGGCTCATCTTCACCAGCTACCGTAATGGCTTTCCGGATATCTATGTCCTCGACCTCGCGACACGCACGCCCACGCTCCTGGTCAGCGTGCAGGGCACGAACACCGGCGGCCGCTACAGCCCGGACGGCGGCCGGATCGCGATGGTGCTGAGCGGCGAGGGCAATTCCGAGATCTACGTGAGCAATGCCCAGGGGCGCATGATCTCGCGCCTGACACGGAATACAGCGGTGAAGGCGGGCCCCTGCTGGTCCCCGGACGGCACGCGGATTGTCTTCGCCTCCGAGCCCGGACCGCAATTGTATGTCATGCCGGCGGCCATTGGAGCGCCGGCGTCGCGGCTGTCGACGAACATCAGCCGGTACTGCGCCGAGCCGGACTGGTGCCGCTGGGACCCGACCAAGCTGGCCTTCACGATGGGCGTGGGGCGGGGCTTCCAGATTGCGATCTACGATTTTTCCACGGGCCAGGCGAAGCAGGTCTCAAACGCCCCGCTGGACGCGATCGAGCCGTGCTGGCTCGCCGACGGGCGCCATCTCATCTTCACCGCACGCGAAGCCAACCGGCGCCGGCTGATGCTGCTCGACACCGAGACGGGCCGCGCAACGACGATCAGCCCGTCCACGCTCGGCAAGTGCATGTCGGCGAGCTACTGGATTCAGTGAGCGGCGGCTGGAGGCGCGTGCCGGCTAGAACTTCCACGCCGAGGACAACCCGACCGACCAGGATCGATAGTCGCTGCCGTCGTCGTAGTTCGCCCCAAGGGTGACGTCGTTCTTGGACGTGATGCGGTAGGCAAGGCTCGCGCCGACGGTCGTGAAGTTCTTCACCGCGGCATCCTTCAGGTAGTTGGTTTCGATCACGAACACGTCTCCGGTTGTGCGCTGGGACAGCGGCGTGACAAAACGCAGGCCGTTCTTCAACATGTCCTGGTCCACGTTCGAATCGAATTTGTAGCTGGCATATTTGACGGTGAGGCCATGGTGGGTCGTAACCTGGTCGACGATGCAGACGATCAGCTTGCTGCTCACGCGATAATCCACGCTGCTGTTGAGGCCGGCCATCCAGATCACGCCGCCGCCGGCGAGATCCTCGGATCCGCGCGCGGAAATGCCGACCAACGGAGACAAGCGCCAGTTCGTCGGATTGTCCTTGTCCATGATGAGAATGCGAACCGGGACCGCGAGGTTCAGGCCGACGCCGTAGACCTTGGCACCGTCGACATCGAGCATGTCGAACGGAATTGCGCCGGACAGCATGACCCGATCGGTGATCCGGACTTTGAACGGAATGGCAAAATCGTTGAATGAGCCATTGATGCCATTGGCCGTGAACTTGCCGCTGTTGAAGCCGATCCCGAGTCCCCCCAATTTGTTCTGCGCCGGACCGGCGGCGCTCGTCGCAGCGATGATATCGTTGGTCGGGGTGAATCCGCTGGAAACAAAACTTTGATCCGCCATGATCGCAGTCGATGACGACGGATTTCCATCCGTCACTGCAACTGCGGATTGCCTGGCAACATAGCTGAGAAAGTCACCGACGACGCCCGACCCGTCCTTCACGAAGAAGTCCTGGATCTGGTTCTCGACATCGGAGCGGGTCGTCCCGGTGAAGACGCGCTGAAAGCTGATCCCGGGGATGTTCAGCACGACCTGGGTGCCCGACTGATTCGAACTTGCCAGGACCGCGTTGGTGATCCCGAGGAAGTTGACGTTTGCCGAGAATGCGGAGTTGGTGAAGGCGCCAAACGTTCCGTGCGCATTGAGCACGTCACTGAGCAGATCGGGGAGGCTTGCATAGCCGGCGCTCAGTGTGGAGACGGTGGGCGATGCGACAACGACGACGAATGGGTCGCTGGCGCGAAGCGGCGAGAAAGACGCGATGGCGACGCAGAGGAGAGAAAGCAGCAGGCTTTTTTTCATCGGGTGGTTGGGTCTTTGGGTGGAGATGCAACAGGGATGTCAGGTCAGGTTCGGTTGGAGCGACGATCGTCTTGAGCTCGACGCGGGGCGCACCGCGCGATGGATCAAAGGGAAAAGGCGGGGCAATGATTTCCGATCAGACTGCCTGGGCAGGGCAAAAGGCCGGGCAACGACAATGATTTGCTTCTTAGTCCAGCAGGCGATGAACGGCGAGGAGAATTCTCTGGCTGGAAAAATATGATTTGCCTGCCTGATCGCCTCAAATGCAACAGCGCATACTCGCGAGTTGAGCAAGGCCCGGCAGAACATGCCAAGAAGCACCCCCACCGGAAATCCTCTGTATCGGTTTCAGATGAGAAGATACGCGGGATGCCGCCAATGGCACCGTGCTTGTGCCAAGGGTGGCGATGGTAATCGATAGCCGCGACGACGAATCCGAACTGCTTACTGAGAGCGAAGCAAAGCAAGCACGGCCCCATCGAGGTCGGCTGCACTAGGCGATCAGAGACAAGCCCAAGAACCTATCTAAGCCGTAACTATTCAAAATGAGGCTGGCTCACTCGCAAGGGTGATGTGGTCAGGTGAACGATGTAGGAAGCGAGCTTGCTCGCGATAATCACCTCTGAATCGCGAGCAACGCTTCCTGCAATTTGCATAGAGACGGCTAAGCCTGACTTGCGACTCCTGGCTATCCCAGCGCCGCTTGATAGTTCGCCTCGGCCGCCTCCCAATTGACGACGTTCCAGAACGCTGCGATGTAATCCGGGCGACGGTTTTGGTAGTTCAGGTAGTAGGCGTGTTCCCAGACGTCGAGCCCGATGACCGGCTTGCCCTCAAAGCCTGCGACAGTCTTTCCCATCAGCGGGCTGTCCTGATTGGCGGTGGATCCAACGGCTAGTTTCTTGTCTGGCGTCACCACGAGCCAGGCCCAGCCGCTTCCAAATCGCCCGGCTGCTGCCTTGCCGAATTCTTCCTTGAGTTTGTCGAAGCTTCCAAAGGCGCTGTCGATCGCAACGGCGAGCTGGCCCGTTGGTTTGCCCCCTTTCCCCGGACCGAGGATCTTCCAAAAGAAGGAGTGGTTGCTGTGGCCGCCGCCGTTGTTCCGCAGCACACCGCGGATCGCCTCCGGGACCTTGGAAAGATCGCCGATGATCACATTGACGTCCAACGCCGCAAGAGTCGGCTGGTCTTTGAGCGCGTTGTTGGCGTTGTTGATATATGCTTGGTGGTGCCTGGTAAGATGGATTTCCATGGTGCGCGCGTCGATGTGCGGCTCCAGGGCATTGTAGGCGTAGTCCAATTTCGGAAGTTCGTAGGCCATATGTGTTAAGGATTGAGATTCTGACTGATACCAACGCCTAATCATGCACCGGTTGCTCACTCCGTCAACCGGTGGCGCCCGAAAATCCCCAGCCCCGCAAAGCGATTTTGACCTGGGCTGGCGCCAGCGGCGGATGTTCATGGAGACGCGACGCCCTCGTCGCGTGCGGCCCTTGAAAACGCGACGAGGGCGTCGCGTCTCCAAAATACAGCCTGCATCTCGGGACCATTGTCAGGGTCAGGAATCCCGGCTAGCCCGGCTCAACCTGTCGCTTGATCCGGAAGAAAGCCTGAAGGAGATCGCGGCATTCACGTTCCATGACGCCGGGCGTGATTTCCAGATGATGATTCGATTGCGGCAGGGCGTTGAGATCGGCGGCGCCGCCCAGGCAGCCCATCTTGGGATCGCCGACGGCGAATACGACGCGCTTCAGACGGGCCATCAGGGTTGCGCCAGAGCACATCGGGCAGGGCTCCTTGGTGACGTAGAGCGTCGCGCCGGACAGACGCCAGTCTCCGATTGCGCGCGCCGCCTGGGTCATTGCCAGAATCTCGGCATGTGCCGTCGGATCGCCGGTGCGGCCGACCTGATTATGCGCCGATGCGATCACCTCGCCCCCGAGTTCGATGACTGCGCCGACCGGCACCTCGTCCTCGCGCCATGCGTCGATCGCCTGATTGAACGCGAGCGACATGTAGAACCCATCGTCGCGCAACATCTGCGATCGAAACACCTTTTGAAACGGACATTCGAGTCTGGCCTCCGACATAAAACCTTGACATACGTTCAGCCTAACTCACTTACAACTGTCTTTTGTCGCTGACTGAACTCCATGCATAAAACGTCTTCTGGCTCCCCTCACATCCTGTATGTCTGACGGAAAATCGATCGAAGTTGAAGGGAAGGTCGTCACCGTCCTGCCCGGCACGATGTTCAGAGGGGAGCTCTCCAACGGTCACACCGTTCTGGCTCATATCTCGGGAAAGTTGCGCAAGCATTTCATCAAGATTGCCTCCGGCGACCGTGTGAAGATGGAGATGAGTCCCTACGATCTCGAAAAGGCGCGCATCACGTATCGCGTGCGCGAATCCGCTCCGCCTCCTCCGGGACCGCGGCGTCGGCGTTTCTGAGCGTTCCGGTTGGCGATGAAACGCGGCCCGGCCCAAAATGGAGACCGAGGCGGGACCGCGCAACGTGGTCTGACGTCGCCTGACGGCGGGGCCAGCAGCCTGCAGGCGACGGAGTTCCCTGCCGGGCTCGCGAACGATCTCGATGGGTTCATCGGATTTCTCGAGCTGGAGCGCGGATTGTCCCGCCACACGCTTGCCGCCTATGAAAACGATCTCCGGCAGTGCGCGCGTTTTGTCGCGCGCAAAGGAGTGTGCGGGTGGGCGGACGTCGCGCCGTCGTTTCTGTCGGACTGGATTCACTCGCTGAGCGAGGAAGGACTGGCGGCCGGAAGCCTCGCGCGAAAACTCGCGGCGTTGCGCACGTTTGCCCGGTACCTGGTGCGCGAACGCATCTGCCCGCGTGATTTCACGGAGCTCCTGGTGAGCCCCAAGCTCGTGCGCAGGATTCCGGGAACCCTTACGATGGGGGAGGTCGAGCGCCTGCTTGCCGCACCGGTGGGCGGTGATGCCCACGCGCTGCGGGATCGGGCGATTCTGGAGCTTTTCTATTCGAGCGGCCTGCGCGTATCGGAACTCGCGGGACTGACGCTCCAGCAGCTCGATCTGGATCATGGCTTCGTCCGCGTGTTCGGCAAGGGATCGAAGGAACGGGTTGTGCCGGTCGGCTCGAAGGCGTGCGAGGCGCTGCTCGCCTATGTCTCAAGTGGGCGCAGGCATTTCGTCAGGCCGCGCACGGGCAGTCAGCTTTTTCTGAGCGAGCGGGGCTCCGCGATTTCGCGAAAGATGCTCTGGGTGTTGATCAGGCGCTATGCGCGGCGCGCGGGGATCACCAAAGCGGTGAAGCCTCATCTGCTGCGGCACTCGTTTGCAACGCATCTCCTCAGCGGCGGCGCCGATCTGCGCGCAATCCAGGAGATGCTCGGCCACGCGAGCATCGCGACGACGCAGATCTACACCGCGGTCACGCCGGACCGCCGCATCGCAGAACACGAGCGCTGCCATCCGCGGAACCGCACGACGTGATTTCGCGATGCCGCCTGTGCAGCGGCGCGGCCCGGCTTCGCGAGGCTGCGGCGTGGCAGGCGTTTCGCGCCGTCGGAGCCGGACGCGGCTCCGCTGCGGAATCGCCGAGCTGGCTGCCCCAACGTCAATCGGCAGATACACCCCGTTATACCCTGCGTCATTAGTACTTGGTCATCGGTGATTCACTGGAGGGCGATGCTCCCGCCGAGCCGCCTCTGCGACACAGGTTTCGGCTTGGCGGGAGCCGTGCCCTCCACTTCATGGGCAAATTTCAGCCTGAATTCCGCAGTTGAGGCGGAATCGGCTCGCTGGCGCTCGCCGCTACGAGGAGCCGAAGCCTCAACTGCGGAATTCAGGTTCAATGACGCTGTGTATTGCAAGTCGTGGGAGCGAGCCTGCTCGCGATTGCGGAGGACAATCGCCTGCCCTCAACGACCGCCGCGGCCAAGGAGGACGGCAGGGATCGTCTCGAGGAGAATCCGTCCATCGAGCCAAAGCGACCAGTTGTCGATATATTCCAGGTCCAGCCGGACCCATTCCTCGAAATCGTCGATTTCGTTGCGTCCCCGGACCTGCCAGAGGCACGTCAGCCCGGGAAGCACGCTGAGCCTGCGGCGGTGCGCATCGTCATCGAAGCGGTGGACTTCCTCGACCGGCAACGGGCGCGGTCCGACAAGGCTCATCTCGCCGCGCAGGACGTTCCAGAGCTGGGGAAGTTCATCAAGTCCGTGCCGCCGCAGATGGCGCCCCAGTGGGGTCACCCGCGGGTCATCGTGAATCTTGAACACAGGTCCCTTCATCTCGTTGCGGGCGGCGAGCTCCGTCTTTCGGGACTCCGCGTTGCAGACCATCGAGCGGAACTTCAACATGTCGAACGGCCGGCCGTTCAGTCCGCATCGGCGCTGCCGGAACAGGACCGGGCCCGGGGACGTCAGCTTGATGACGGCGCCGACAATCGCGAAAACCGGCAGCGACAGGCAGAGGAGGATGGCGGCGCCGGAGTAGTCGATCAGGCGCTTGGCGATCAGATGGCCCGCCGCGGCAGCCTGGGCGCGGTAATAGACCACGGGTTCCCCGGCCAGATTGTCCAGTTCCGGGCGGAAGACGGGCGTGTGGAAGATCCCGGCGCGAACCATGGTTTCAACGCCTTCGCGCTCGCAGGCCGCCAACACGGGGAGGACCGCTTCCCGCGCCAGCCCGGAGAGGTCGATCACGACCAAACTCACCGAATGCCGATGCAGCAACGCGACCAGATCGGCCGCCTGGCCTGTTCGCGGATCAAAGTCTGCCACTGTTTCCAACAACTCGCGTTCATGCGCGGCCAGACCTGCGCGCAACTGTTCGGTGGCCTCGGGGATGCCAACCCAGAGGACGTGCCTGCGAAGCTGATCCTGCGCGCGCCGGCTGGCGTCGAGGCGCCGCGTCAGCTCGGCGCGCGCCGCAATGAGCCCCCCGGCGAAAACGCCGGTCATGATGACCACGGACCGCGCGTATTGCAGGCGGAGCAGAAAGAGGAAGAGAATGACGCCGACGACTGTGAACGTGCAGCCCCGGATCAGGGCGCCGAGCACCTTGAGCCGTGGCGCGAATCTCGGATGCTGATAGAATCCCTGGCTTGCCAGCAGGACCGGACCGAGAATCATCGCGAGGGGAATCAACGCGAGATAGTCGGGGAACGGTTCCAGCTCGTGGAGATTCCAGAGCGGAAACGCATGGCGCAGCCAATAGGCGAAACAGAGCGATCCGCCAAACAGGATTCCATCCAGCGTTTGGAGGAGACGGATGCGCGCTTTCCGGTGGCGGATCAGCATGGAATGACTCGGGCGGCCCGTCTATGGAGGCGGAAACCGGGGTGAAGCACGGCGTCAGTAGTTCTTCGTATAGACTTTGCCATTTTCGTCGACAAAGGTGAGGGCTGACGCCCCCACACCCGAGAGCCGGAGTCCGACTTCGGCGTTGACCACGTCATTCACACGGTAGACGTGGTCATTCATCAGGACCCGGCTGTCGTCGCCGGCGACGCGAACGCCTGCCACCCGTGCATTCTCGAGGAAGCTCAAGATTGTTGCATGCTTCGTCGGCGCTGCTGGCAACGGCGGTATTGCCTCCGGTTGTGCGGGGTGCACGGCCGCCGGATGGGCGTCCTCAGCCGCGGCTGCAGAAGCAGCGTGGGCAGGCCCGGCAGTATTGACCGAGACGAGCGGGCCCGTGGTGTCCGGCGGGGGCTGAGCGGTTGCGACCTGGGAAACTTGCACGGCTTGCGGGTTCTCCGCTGGCATCGTGATGGTCGGGGACGGGACGGGCTCGACGGAGGCTGGCGGGGGCGCGGGCGGATGCGGAGCGACGATCGCGACTGGAGATGGTTCGGCCGCGGACACCGTGATCTTCGGTGTGGCGGCCACGGGCGCCGCGGCAATCGCGGCAGGCGGGTTTGCCGGAGCCGTCGGCGCAGCCTGGGGTCGGGCCGGGGTGGCCGCCGGGGCTGTCGAACCCGGGTGGTGCGCTCCTGCGATGGCGGACTTGTCATCGCTTCGAAGCAAAAGCACAACGATGGCCGTCGCTCCGACGATCACGGCCACCAGGGTGACGATCACCAGGAGCATGCGTTCGAAGCTCATCACGGTTCCGGGCCGGTGCGAAGCGGGAGCAGGGAACGGGACTGCGGGCAGGGGCCCCGACGCAGGGGCCACCGGCTGTTGGGTTTGCAGCTTTTGGGCCTTTTTCAAGGCATCGTTGATCAGACTCATGGGGCGTGGCGCTCCGCTGGAGTTGAGGGTATTCTGCCCATTCGCTGTGGCGGCTGCAATCTCACAATCAGACGAGGGTTGATACTTCCTTGATGGCGCGACGAACGTCCCAGTAGCTGACTTCGTCGGAATCGCGGACAAAGGCGGACAGGAGCGCCTTGTCGCAAACGTTGTTGATGATTCGCGGGATTCCCTTGCTGAAGCGGTGGAGGGACCGCATGGCAGCCGGCGTAAAGTATGGGCGCCCGCTGGCGCCCGCCAGGGTGAGCCGGTGCTGGATGTAGTGGATGGTGTCGTGCAAGGCGAGCGGGCGCAGCTCGGAGTTGACGAGAATGCGCTGGCGCAATTGCCGCAGGCGGTCCTGCGCGAGGAGGTTCTTCAGTTCCGGCTGCCCGATGAGCACGATCTGCAGGAGCTTCTGTTTGTCGGTCTCCAGGTTCGAGAGCAGGCGGATCTGCTCGAGCACCTTGAAGGAGAGGTTCTGGGCCTCGTCGATCACAAGCACGATGTCGCGCCCGTGTTCGATCCGTTGGAGCAGGACGCGGTTGATCTGGGCTGCCAGTCCGTGCTGGCCCTGCGCAAGCTGCGTTTCGCCGAGCTCGGTCAGAATGGCGCGGAGCATCTCGATCTCGGTGATGTGTGTGTTGAGGATCAGGGCAGTGTCGTAACGGGCCGGATCGAGCTCATTGAGAAAGCGCCGGCAAAGCGTCGTCTTGCCGCAGCCGACCTCCCCGATCAGCAGGATAAATCCCTTTTTCTCCCGCACTCCGTAGACGAGGTGCTGCAGCGCCTCCTGGTGCGTCGGACTCAAATAGAGAAACTTCGGATCCGGAGTGATGTTGAATGGCATCTCCGTGAGGCCGTAGAAACTCTGATACATGGTGCGATAAAATGACGGAACCGAGCGGGGCAACTATGCGGGCATTCCGCTCAGAGAAGCAAGAGGACATCCCGGCGGGCGGCAAGACTTACATATCTCATTGCATCGATCTGCCCAAGGTGGCATCGCTCACCGTGAGAACGTGAAACCCAAGGCTGAATCCCCCATGACGGCGCGGCGCGTGATCATCTGGATCTACGTGGCGATCTTCGTGGGGGTGGGGTTGCTGTCCGGGGCCTTCTTCTTCCAGACGTACCGGGAATATGCACAGTTGCGGCGGGTCGAGGTGGAGGGCCGGCAGCGACTCGCCGAGGCGGAGCAGCGGCTCCGGGAACAGGAGCAGGTGCTCGACCGCCTCCGCAACGATCCCGCCTATGTGACGAAGATCATCCGCCAGCAGTTGCGCTACGCCAAACCGTCCGAGTTCATCTTCCGTTTTCCGAAAGATGGCGCGGAAAATCGTTGATCCCTCAGGGCGCGGGCGTTTTTTGTTCGCCCCCATGAGTGCAGCCGCATCATCGCATCCGTTGCTGGAGAGGTTTTCGCTGGCCGGTCAGGGCCAGGTCTTTGCCTTCTGGGACCAATTGGGCGAAACGGAGCGCAGCGCGCTCGTGCAACAGGCCGCGGAAATCGATCTCGGCGAGCTCGCGCGGCTTGCAACGACGTTGCTCGGGCACGGAGCGGCCCCGGCGGCCGATCTCACCGGCCTCGAGCCTGCGCCGTACGTGCAGCGGCCGGAAAATGGTGGCGATGCGGAGGCCTGGGCGCGGGCGCGGGTTGCCGGCGAGGAGGCGCTGCGGGCGGGCAGGGTGGCTGCATTCACGGTTGCCGGCGGTCAGGGCACACGGCTCGGCTATGACGGGCCCAAGGGGACTTTCCCTGTAACGCCACTGAAGCGGAAGCCGCTGTTCCAGGTCTTCGCCGAGAAGATCATTGCGGCGGGGCGGCGCTACGGCCGGCCGCTGCACTGGTTCGTCATGACGAGCCACGCGAACCACGCGGCGACGGAGGCGTATTTCTCGGAGCGCCGTTTCTTCGGTCTCGACCCGGCGAGGGTCCATTTCTTCCGCCAGGGCCGGATGCCGGCGGTGGATTTCGGGGGCAAGATCCTGCTGGAGTCACGGGCCGCTGTTGCGATGAGCCCGGATGGTCACGGCGGTTCGCTTCGGGCCCTGCAGCGCAGCGGCGCCCTCGATCTGATGAAGAGCGAGGGCGTGGACACGCTCAGCTATTTCCAGGTCGACAATCCGCTCGTGCGCTGTGTCGATCCGGAGTTCATCGGATGGCACCTGCTGCGCGGCGCGGAGATGTCCGCCAAGATGATCCCGAAGGCGTATCCCGAGGAGAAGCTCGGCCATTTCTGCCTGCAGCACGGCCGGCTCGTCGTCATCGAATACAGCGACCTTCCGATGGCGTTGCAGCGGGAGATCGATCCGCAAACGGGGCGTCTGCGCTATCCGGCCGGGAGCATTGCAATTCATATTCTCGACCGGGAGTTCATCGGGCGGATGGCGGGGAGAACGGACGGCGCAGCCGGACCGGTGCTCCCGTTTCACCGCGCGGACAAGAAGATCGCGACCATCGACGCGGCGGGAAATCCGGTCAGGCCGGACAGGCCGAATGGCGCGAAGTTCGAGATGTTTGTTTTCGATGCGCTGCCGTTTGCACGGAACGGACTCGTCATCGAGACGCAGCGGGCCGATGATTTTTCGCCGGTCAAGAATGCCGATGGGGTTGATTCGCCTCGGACCGCGCGGGACGATCAGCTGCGTCAGTACGCCCGCTGGCTTGTGAGCGTCGGTGCGCCGCTGCCGACCGATGGGACCGGCCTTCCCTGGTTCCTGTTGGAGGTGTCGCCGTTGTTTGGTTACGATAAAGTGTCGTTTGCGGAGCGCTGGGAGAAGCTCTCAATCAAGCCGCCGATCACGGACGGATTATACCTGGAATAGACGGGTGTGGGTCGGCGCGAACATCTCCGCTGCGCGACCGTTGCATTCTTTTCGAAAGAGCCGCGCCGCCAACTCGCGCCGGCCCACCGCTGACCTGCGTTTGCCTGTTGCCGCGTTGCCGCTGCGGCCGCGCTTGTTTGGAGGCGCGTTTTGCATTTGCCGGAGCACGCGGCATCGCTTCACTGGCATGTCCGCCCCGGCAATGATCCCGAGTCCAAATTCTCTTTCTTCATGACTACGATTGACACGATTCGCACTGCCGGCGCGGCCGGGCGATTGCTTCCCGGAGCCGTCGAAAATCTGGCAGCCTGGCTCGATGCCGCGCTGCCTCCGTGGGCCGCCGCTGGAATTGACGAACTCGTGGCCGAGGGTGCGTGGAGCGAGCTCAACGACCGGTTCTACCGCTATCTTGAATTCGGCACGGGCGGGATGCGCGGTCGCACCATCGGCGTTGTGTCTGCGCCGAGCGAAACCGGACAACCCGGTCCGCTGGGCACCCCGGAGCATCCGGCGGTCGGCAGCAACATGATGAACGATTTCACGGTCGTGCGCGCGACAATCGGCCTCTACCGCTACGTGCACGGGTATTTGTCCCGCGCAACGCGGTACGATGCCCCGAAGCTCGTGATCGCCCATGACGTGCGGCATTTCTCGCGGCATTTCTGCGAGCTGGCCGCGTCAACCTGGTGCCGGCTCGGCGGCGTCGCCTTCATTTTTGAAGCGCCGCGTTCGACGCCGCAGCTCAGTTTCTCGGTGCGCTGGCTGAAGGCCCATTGCGGCGTGGTGATCACCGCGAGCCACAACCCGCCGCACGACAACGGATTCAAGGCGTATTTTGAGGACGGGGCACAGGTCGTCGCGCCGCACGACAAGGGCATCATCGACCAGGTCAACGCCGTGCCGCTCGCGGAACTCGGCGCGTTTCTGGCGAAGGACCTCAGCCGCGTCATCATTCTCGGACGTCCGGCGGACGATGCATATCTTGCCGTGGCAAACCAGGCGGTGCTTGATCCCGGCGTCTTCAAACGGCAGCGGCTCGCTGTTGTCTACACCAACATCCACGGCACTGGCGGCGTTGCAACGATTCCGCTGCTGGCGCATGCGGGCGTCTCGGTGCACGAGGTCCCCGAGCAGGTGGCATTCGACCCGCGCTTTCCGACCGTGAAATCGCCGAACCCGGAGAACGCGGAGGCCCTGACCCTCGCGGTCGCGCTGGCAGCCAAGAGCGGGGCCGATCTCGTGCTGGCGAACGATCCGGACGCCGACCGCATGGCCGCCGCGGTGCGGAGCCGCGACGGAACGATGGTCCTGGTGACCGGAAACCAGATCGGCGCGCTGCTGGCCGATTATCGGCTGACCCGGTACAAGGAACTCGGGCGGATCCCGCCGGGCGGCTCGTCGCGGGCCGCGCTCATCAAGACGTTCGTCACCACCCCGCTTCAGGACGCGATTGGACAAGGGCACGGGGTGAAGGTCATCAACACGCTGACCGGCTTCAAATGGATCGGCGCGAAGATCAAGGGTTATGAAGATCAGTTGAAGGGCGCGCTGCTGTCACGGCAGGGTCTGGCCCTCGATTACGACGGCCTGTCGCTCGCGACGCGCGCAAAGCTCCACGGCGAGTATGGCACGTTTTATGTGTTCGGCACCGAGGAGAGCTACGGCTTCCTGCCCAACGACTTCGTGCGCGACAAGGACGGCAACGCCGCCTGCCTGGCGTTTGCGGAGCTGTGCGCGTGGACGAAGAGCCGCGGCCTGACGGTGCCGGAGTACCTCGATGAATTGTACCTGAGGCACGGATACTTCATCGAGGGCGTGATCAACATCTATTACGAGGGCGCGACCGGGGCGGCGAAGATCAAACGCATCCTCGACACCTACCGGACGGATCCGCCGAAGGCGTTTGGCGGCATTGGGGTGGCGAAGTTCGAGGACTTCGGCCGGCAGAACATCCTGGATGCCGACGGCGAGGCGATCCCCAGGCAGGACCTGTATGTCGTCACGCTTGCGAACGGCTACAGCTATGCGGGGCGCGGCAGCGGCACCGAGCCGAAGATGAAGTTCTACATCTTCGCGCGCTCCGCAGTCGCCGGTGCGGCGGAGCTGCCCGCGGTCAAGGCGCACGTGAAGCTCGAGTTGGATCGCCTGAAGGCCCTGATCGAGGCGGACGCGAAGGCGCGCGCCGAGGGGTGAGGCTCCGGGGTCGTGCGCATTTGATCGGGCGTGAGCATCACCTCAACGGGCGCTGAACTCTCCTTGACCTGGCATCTGCAGCCGGAATCCCGGCAACCCGCAGCACGCGATCGACCCGGGCTGCGGCGACCGCGTGGAGCGTTTCAGTTGCGCGGAGTTTGTGGGATTGTGCGGCTGCGGAACGATTGCGGCGAACTCGCACGATCCAGGCGAAAGACAACCAGGCGTCACGCCTACAGCCGGTGGGCTGCGCGGAGGGCGTCTTCAGTCAGGCGGATTGCCTCGTTGATGTGCTGCAACGCGTGATTGCGCAAACCACGGGCGAAACCGTTGTCTTCCTCCTCATTGCAATCGGCGCGAGCCTTGCGCAGCAGTTCCAGTGCGCGATGAAGGCGCCCAACATAGTCGACCTTGAGGTCGACTGGAGGGTGGTCTGAAACAATTTTTCCGTCGTCGATCGAGGCTTCCTTGATCTCGCGCAGCGCCAGGTCGATCTCCCGAATCGCCACTCTTTCGTCCCAGCGGAACTCGGCGCCACCGCCCTGACGCTCAAGGTGCGCCCGCGCGAGGCGCAGGTCGACCAGGGCATGCAGATAGGCGGGGTGGGCGGCCTGCATCGACAACGGTGCGAATGCCAACAACAGCGGCAGGAGAAACAAGCGGAGGCTCGGGGTAAGATTGCGCATGGTAGTATGGAATCGACTGAGGTTAACCGACCTGAATATCCGAGATAGAATCTGGCTGAAGCCGCGTCAAGGAATGACTTCAACGCCGTATGCGGGACGGCTGGCATACACCCGCCAAATCCTGGCAATTCGGGAATGACCCATCTCCAGTGTTGCTTTCCCGCCCCGAGGACTTTTGGGTCTGGGCTCTACCCATGAAAGTTCTCGTCGCCGACAAGATCTCGCCCAAGGGGGTGCAATTCCTTCGCAACCAGCCCGGTTTCGAAGTCGTCGAAGCCTATGGCTCCCCGCGGGAGAAACTCCTCGAGCTGGTCAAGGACGTCCATGCCATCGCTGTCCGCAGCGAGACGAAGATCACCGCGGAGATCATCGCCGCAGCGCCCCTGCTCCAGGTGGTCGGCCGTGCCGGCGTGGGTGTCGACAACGTCGACGTCGAGGCGGCGACCGAACGCGGAGTGGTTGTGATGAACACGCCGTCGGGCAACACCATTGCCACGGCGGAGTTGACCTTCACGCATATGTTGTGCGGCGCGCGGCCCGTGCCCCAGGCTGCGGCGTCGATGCGCGAGGGAAAATGGGATCGCAAGAGTTTCTCCGGCATCGAACTTTACAAGAAGGTCCTCGGCGTCGTCGGCCTCGGGCGCATTGGCAGCGAAGTGGCGCGTCGCGCGCAGGCCTTCGGCATGCGCGTGCTTGCCTACGATCCGTACCTGGCGCCGAGCCGCGCCAAGGCGATGCAGGTCGAACAGGTGGATCTCGACCAGCTGTTGCGCGAATCGGACTACATCACGGTTCACATGCCGCTGACCGACCAGACGCGTTACATGATCGACGAAGCTGCGCTGGCCAAGACCCGGAAGGGCGTGCGGCTTTTCAACTGCGCCCGGGGCGGGATCATCAAGGAGGCGGCGCTGATCGCCGCGATCAAACAAGGTCACGTCGCCGCTGCCGGTCTCGACGTGTATGAGGACGAGCCGCTGCCGGCCGACCACGAACTTCGCAAACTGTCCAATGTGACGCTGACCCCGCATCTGGGCGCGTCCACCGCCGAGGCGCAGGAAAGCGTGGGAATTGAAATTGCCGAGGCCATCGCGGATGCGCTGCGGGGCGGCGTGATCCGCAACGCGGTCAACGTGCCGTCGATCGACGCGGCAACGCTGAAGGTGCTCGGGCCCTACCTCGATCTCGGCGCCAAACTGGGCACGCTTGTGCAGCAGATCGCGCCGCAGCAGGTGGACAGGCTGCGCATCACGTACTGGGGCCGGATCGTTGATCTCGATGCCAATGCGGTCACCCGCAGCATCCAGCGCGGCTACCTGCGCCGGATCGGGGGCGAAGAGGTGAATCTCGTCAACGCGCCCGTGCTCCTGCAGCGCCTTGGGGTGCATGTGGAGGTCACCAAGTCGGCCGCGGAATCCGACTATACCGAGCTTATTCAGATCGAGACCGAGGGGGCGGACGGCCAGGTGTATTCCGCCGACGGCACGCTCATCGGCAAAGCCAACAAGCCGCGCATCATCGCAATCAACGGCCGCGACGTTGAGGTCGCCGCCGAGGGGAAGCTCCTCGTGCTGGAGAATGCGGACGTGCCCGGCATGGTTGGCACGGTGGGCACCATCCTCGGCAAGGACGGCGTGAACATCGCGGACATGTCGCTGAGCCGCCTCACTCCCGGCGGCACCGCGTACATGGTCGTGCGCGTCGATACCGAGCCCAGCCCGGCGGCCAGGCAGGAGATCAAATCCCATCCGGCCATCAGGATGGCGAAATTCGTACAGCTCTAGCCCGAACAATGTTCCTTCCGCTCCTCATCGCTGCAGTTGTGGGTTACCTGCTCGGCTCGCTGCCGTTCGGCTATCTGGTGGCCCGGGCCCACGGAGTGGATATCTTCAAGGCTGGAAGCGGCAATCCGGGCGCGACCAATGTCAAACGCGTGCTCGGGTCGAGGGCCGGCAACACGGTCTATTTCCTCGATGCGCTCAAGGGGGCGGTTGCAGCGGGCTGGCCCGTCGTCTGGTGTTTCATGGTGCATCGAAGAGGAGACGTTGATGGCGATGGCATCTCCGACGCATACATCTGGGGAATTCCCGGACTGGTCGCCGCGGTGGTCGGCCATTCCTTTTCGATCTTCACGCATTTCAAGGGTGGCAAGGGCGTGGCGACTGCCTCGGGCGGCCTCTTCGTGCTCATGCCGGTGTCCGGCCTGATTGCGGTCCTGATCTGGCTGGTGACCTTCCTTCTGTCGCGGTACGTGTCCCTGGCCTCGATCCTGGCCTCGCTCTCCGTGCTGGCGTCGGCATGGTGGTTGCGCCTGCCCCTGGCGCTGGAAGTTGTTGCGACGGTGCTCAGCCTGCTGGTCGTCGTGCGGCATCATTCGAACCTGCGAAGGCTGATCGCCGGGACGGAACATCGCTGGGAACGCAAACGGCCCGGGGGCGACCCATGACAGGGCCTGCGGTCATCATCCCGGCGCGCGGCATCCTTGTTGGTGAACGAGGTGCGTCCGCCGACATCAATTGCGGCGGAAGACATCCGGAACGGGTCTTTTTCAATCATGGCTAGAATCGTCCAGAAATACGGCGGCACGTCGGTCGGCGATATCGAACGCATCAAGCGCGTGGCCGAGCGCATCAAGGGAACTCGCGACGAGGGCAACGAACTCGTTGTGGTCGTCTCCGCACGCTCAGGGGTGACAAACGAACTCCTCGCCCGGGCCCGGGCGATCCACGAGCATCCCAGCGAACGGGAGCTCGACATGCTGCTGGCAACCGGCGAGCAGGAGACGATCGCCCTCACGGCAATCGCGTTGCATGCGGTGGGCGTTGACGCCGTTTCCTATACCGGCGGCCAGGCCGGGATCTTCACCGACGCGGCGCACACGAAGGCGAAGATCAAGACGATCAACGCGCGTCCGATCGAGAGCGACCTGCTCGTGGGAAAGGTCGTCATCGTGGCGGGCTTTCAGGGCATCAATGAGGACGGACAGATCACCACGCTCGGGCGCGGCGGCTCCGACCTGACCGCCATTGCGCTCGCCGCAGCCGTGAAGGCCGACAAGTGCGAGATCTACACCGACGTCGACGGCGTCTATACGGCCGATCCGCGGGTCGTGAAGGACGCCCGCAAGCTGAATGAGATCAGCTACGACGAGATGCTCGAACTCGCAAGCAGCGGCTCGAAGGTCATGCAGTCGCGCTCGGTTGAGTTCGCCAAGAAATACGACGTCGTCTTTGAAGTCCGCTCATCGTTTAACCACAATCCGGGAACCATCGTGAAAGAAGAAGTCGCCTATATGGAGCAGGTTGTTGTTCGCGGCGTGGCCGTGGACAAGGACCAAGCCAAGGTCATCGTCAGCAACATCCCGGACAAGCCGGGGTCTGCCGGCCGTGTGTTCCGCGCCCTGGCCGACGCGGGCATCATCGTCGACATGATCGTCCAGAACATCGGACGCAACGGAATCGCAAACCTGACGTTCACGGTGCCGCAGGGCGATTCGCACCGGGCGCAGCAGGTCCTGGATCCTGTGTTCAAGGAACTCGGCGGCGGCGAGGTGGCGATTCACAGCCAGATCGCGAAGCTGTCGGTCGTCGGAGTCGGCATGAAGACCCACAGCGGCGTGGCGGCAACGCTCTTCGAAACCCTCGCCGCCCGGAGCATCAACATCGAGTTGATCAGCACCTCGGAGATCAAGATTTCCGTCGTGATCGAGGCCTCCCGTGCCGACGACGCCGCCCGTGCCGCGCACGCGGCCTTCGGCCTGGACAAGCTGTGAGCCGGAGGAGTCAGGATGGGAGGATACAGGAGATGCCGGCGTGACCCGGTGAAACCGACTGGTCGTTTCCAACCATGAATTTCCTCTCCACCCGCGGGCAGACGGAGGCGCTGGGTTTCTCCGACGCCGTGGCCGTCGGGCTGGCGCCGGACGGCGGGCTGTTTCTTCCCGAGAGCCTGCCCGATTTGTCGGGGGAACTCGGCCGTCTGGAGCGCCTCGCCTACGCGGACCTGTGCGGCGAATTTCTCCAATGCTTCGCGACCGACATCGAACCGGCGGCGCTCAGGGAGATTGTCGCGCGCTCCTACCGCGGATTCGCGAATGCCGCCGTGGCCCCCCTGGAACAACTCGGTGAAAATCTGTTCGTGCTCGAGCTGTTCCACGGGCCGACGCTCGCGTTCAAGGATTTTGCGCTGCAGTTGCTGGGCAACCTCTACGAGCGGCAATGCCGGGAGCGCGGCCAGACGCTCAATGTCCTCGGAGCGACGTCGGGGGACACCGGCGCGGCGGCGATTCACGGCCTGCTGGGAAAGCCCGGCGTGGCGATTTTCATCCTCTATCCGGACGGCCGGATCGCACCGCTGCAGGAACGCCAGATGGCCTGCACCGGCGCGGCAAATGTCTTTGCCCTGGCGGTCGACGGCACCTTCGACGACGCACAGACCGTGCTGAAGGATGTGTTCGGCGACCAGGCGTTCCGCTCGAAGCACCGGCTGTCTGCGGTGAACTCGATCAACCTGGCGCGCGTGCTGGCGCAGAGCGTCTATTACCTGTACGCCTGGTTGCGGCTGCCGGAGGAGAAGCGCGGGAATGTCGAATTCGTGGTGCCCACGGGAAATTTCGGGAATGTCCTTTCGGGCTGGATGCTCCGGCGCATGGGCGTTCCGATCCGCAGCTTCAAGATCGCGACGAATCAGAACGACATCCTCTACCGCCTGTTCACGACCGGCGAATACCGGCTCGCTCCGGTTGCGCCGAGCCTTGCGCCGTCGATGGACATCCAGGTGGCATCGAACTTCGAGCGCTTCCTGTATTACAATTGCGGCCGGGATCCGGTGCGCCTGCGGGAGATCATGCAGACCTTCAAGGCGACCGGAGCCTACCGTTTCGATCATTTCGACACGGATGTTTTCACTGCATCGCGTTGCACCGATGCCGAGATCTCCGGGATCATCAAACGCGTCTACCACAAGCATGGATACGTTTGCGATCCGCACACCGCGTGCGGCTTTGCCGATCTTCAACCCGATCGCGTGAGCGTCGTGCTGGCGACCGCCAGCCCGGCGAAATTTCCCGATGCGATCCGTGCGGCCATCGGCATCGAACCCACGCACCCGGCGCTTGAGGCGCTCAAGGCGAGGCCCGTCATCAAGCACGCGATTCGCGCGGACGCGGCCGCAATCAAGGCATTCATCGAGGAGCGGGGCGTGTAGCAGCAATCCGCCGCGGGCAGAACCCGGAATGCCTGCTGTGCCGGGACCGTGAAGAGGCTGTCGACGCGATCTGGAAACTGGGCGATGAAGAGGCTCATCTGCACAGCCCGTGCGCTATTGAGTACGGTGGCTGCCCTGAGCGGGCCGTGTTCGGTGAAGGCGAAGGGGAATGATTCAATTCGTCTCGGAGGTGCGCGACTACGCAAGCGGCAATTCTACGATTAAGAAAGACCGAAGTCCGTTGATCCTATTTCGTTGCAGGCCGCGGTTTGCTCCTTTTGCCAATCGTCGGCAGGGCGCGCCGGGAAGCGTGCACGACTTCCATGAGGTGTCGGGAACCGACCACAACCGGGAGACGCCGTCGATCGGATCGGTGTTAACTGGGTTTGATTCTTGTCCCGGTCCCGGCTTTTCTGGGTGCCGCGAATGCGCCCGCTCCTTCGAAAAATCCTAGCGCCCGACCAGATTCCGTGGGTGTTCCTGATTGTCACCGTCGCGGCGACAGTCATTCAGTTCAACAGCGGCTGGCGCGGACAGCTCCTGTGCGACAGTAATCTGATCATTGCAGGGGAGTGGTGGCGCATCTGGACCGGGCACCTCGTGCATTTCGGCTGGCCGCATTTCGTCGCCGACGCCGGGCTGTTTCTGATTCTCGGGCGCCTTCTGGAGCGCCAGCATCCGGTGATCACCCGTGTCGCACTGGTCGCGATGCCGGTCGTGATCTGCGTCACGATCTACGTGCTCGACCCTGCGATGGTCCGTTACGGCGGCTTGAGCGCGATCAATTTCGGCCTGCTGCTTTTCCTGGCTGCCAACGGCTGGCAGAAGAACTGGGTCGATTGGTTCTGGCCGGCCGTGATGGCGATCTACGTGGGCGAGGTGATTCTCGAAACCTTCTACGGGCAGGGCCACGGCGGCGGCATGATCCAGTTTGACGATCCGTCTGTCCGGGTCGGCACCGCCGCGCACATCGGCGGAGGCGCCTATGGAATCTTCGCCTGGCTCGCAAGCTGGCTGTATCGCCGCCGGAGGAAAAAGGCGCCGCCTGCCCCCCATGCCTCGGTGCAGTGAATCTGATGGCGCAGAACTGCGGTCGCCTCAGGCTTTCGGCGGCGCGCTTTCCGCTGCTGGTGCGCGCGGGCCCGCCGGCGCCGCCGATGCCGGGGTGCCGGGGCGCGGACCGCGAACCTGACCGGATTCCGAGTCCTGCGGGAGATCGAATTGCGCCGGCAGCGGTTCCGGATGCGTTGGGTCGAAATCGCCGAAATCCGCGACAATGTGTTTCGCGAGCGGCAAATTCGCCTGCTTGATTCCGAGCACGATGCATTTGGCTTGTAGGTAGGCGCCGTATTCCGAGGGATGCGTCCGGTCAGCGAATTGCCGGTTCGCGTCGGCACCCAGCGCCGCGTTGAGCTGCATGCCCATCGAGTTGAGATCAATGCCCGGCACGCCGACTTCCGTTGCGGTCGCCATGGCGGCAGCAGCCCAGACGCCGAGGGTGCTTGGGTTGCCTGTTTCACCGCGGCGGGCCGAGGGCGACGCGATCAGGGGCAGACCCCCCTTGGCGCGGACATCGGCCACAAAACGCCGGAGGAGTTCCCGATAGGTCGTGCCCGGCTCGGCATAGGTCGTGGAGAAATCCTGACCGGCATACATGTTCTGCGGCCCGCTGTTCTTGGAGTCGTTGGTCCCGAATTCAATCAGCACGTAGTCGCCGGGTTTGAGTGAATCCAACACCTTGTCCCAGCGCCGGTGCATGAGAAAGCCCTTGAGCGTTTCACCGGACTCGGCGTGGTTGGCGACGACCACTCCGGGGCCGAACCAGCGCGGTGCCATTTGCCCCCAACTGCCACCACTACCCTGATCAGTGACCGTTGAGTCACCGAGGATGAACAGTGTGATGACGTCGCTGACCTTCTCGATCTCCATCGCCGCCAGCGCGGGATGGGCGTTGCTGAAGCCGATTGTCAGTTTGTCGTCCCAATTGAATGTGTTGATCGCGCCCGTGGCCTTGTCCTGTTCGCGATCGTTGAGATCAACCTGGCCGCCGGTCGAGATCTTCGGGGTGCGTACGTTGACCAGGAAGCTCCGGGTGACGAACTCGCCCGCGGCCGTCTGCACTCTCTCCAGCATCAGGCGCCGGCGCTCCGACTTTACTGTGACAACCGATTCTTCTTTGGGATCGCCCAATGTGACGGTGACGCGGTAGTTGCCCTCCGGCACTTTGACCGAAAACGAAAACGGTTTGGCGGAAGCGACCGCGCCCGCGTACAACGGGTTGGCGTTCTCCCGGCTGACCGCAGCAAGGCTCGCGCCCGGTTCGAAGCCATAGCCGGCTTCTTTTGAATACACGAGGGCAGGCGGAACCAACGTGTAGCCGGGAGCTGCCTTCCCGGCGCCAAATTGAAACCTGAATGCCGCGTCTGGCGCGGATGGAGACGGGTCGGAGTGAAGCGTCGCAAGCGCACACAGGGCGGACATCGCGACGAACAAATATCGGGGAGTGGCACGAGTCATGATTTGGGAAGATCGCAAAGCAAAGGAAGACGGGGAAGATGAACGTCAAAGGCGTTGCTCGCCGAAACGACCGGTTACTGCGCAAAGACACGCACCGGGCCGAGCAAGCCAGAGGCGGCGGGCACCGGCGCCGATGCAGGCCCGCGCCCCGCGCCCGCTGGAGGAACGCCTGTCGGAGCCGGTCCGCGCATTGCGCCTGTTTCCGGATTCGGGGCTCCGGCGCCGCCACGACGGCCGCCGGGGCCACCAGGGCCGAACATGCCGCGCGATTCACCCGCTGGCGGCATCCGCACCTGCACTTCAAGCGTGTTGGCGCCGCTCTTGATCGACTGGGTCACATCCCAAAGATACGGCGTCCATGAGTGGACATCGAGATCGACGCCGTTCAACCGGACACGAGCCTCCTCATGCACGTTTCCGAGATCGAGGTAGACCCGCTTCCCTTTAATCAAGAACTCGGGTGCCGTGAATTCCCGCCTGTAGACGCCTGCGCCAGTGAACGAGGCGATGCCAAATTCCTCCCAAGTCCTGAGCGACGTCGTCATTTGTCTTTCGCCCAGCGTCACCGACCAGTCGCCGTCGAGGGCGGCGACCGTCTGGCTGGCAGAGACCGTCGGCATTGGCTGCCCGGCGCCTGCGGGCAGCGTCCCGATTACCATGAGTCGCGCCTCCTGCGGCGCAAGTGTCAGCGGCACGGCCACGGTCCCCGCGGCCAGCGCGACGCCGGCGAGCGGATGAATGGTCCCGTCCGTTGCGTCCCATACTTGCACCTGACCGCTGCCCGAGAGTGTCGCGGTGCGGGTCTGAGTCTGGTTGGACTCGTTGAATAGAAAATAGACATCCCCATCCCTCAGGACCCGATGGATGTACTTGATCGGCGGACAGGCGGCGTCGAGTTTAACGTCGGGCTGGGGGAGTGCCGCGACGACGCGCGCGGTGATTTCCGGTTCCGCCTCGACCGTGGCGAAACCCAGGTCCGGCGCGCCAGCCTCGGGGTTCAGGAAGGTCCGGCCAACCACCAGAGTTGGCGTCCGGCCGACAAAAATGACCTTGCCTCCGGCTACGGCGAACGCCCGCAGCCGCTCGAGCACGGCCGACTGGATGACGGTCGAGGTCGGTACAATCACCGCCCGATAGATCTGTCCGCTGAGGTTTCTCAATCCGCCGCCTTCGAGCGTGCAGACCGTGGCCAATGTATCCGCGTCAATGTGATCGAAGTCGATCTGGTGCTCCAACAATTGGGTCACCAGCTTGAGTGTGACGCCATCCGCGTCGCGGTCGCCGATCCAGATGCTGTCGGTTGGATGCAAGAACGCGACTTGGGCCGCCGGCCGCCCATTCGCCATCACGTATTGGGATCGGCTGACGTACCATCCGATCGCGGCGGCCGGATTGGGCGCACCCTCTGCGGGAGCCGCGCCAGTCAGGCCGCGGATGTTCATGTCGTTGACCCCGCGGACCAGTTGATAGTCGAAGACGAATTTCCCGGCCTGCCTCAACCCGCCTCCTTCTTCCTCCCAGACCAGGGGACGTCCGTAAAGATGAGCTGCGGACGCAGCCAGCTTGGGAAAATCGGCGACGATGCCCGGTCCAATCTGGCCGAGATTGTCGATGCCTGGGACGCCAACATGGCGCATGTCGCGCCAGAAGGAGCCTTCGCTGTTGATCAGTGCGATCATCGTCTCTTCATGGTTCAGGTGGACCATGTATTCCATGTTTCGCGCGTTGCACCAGTCTTGCTGCGGTTTGTAGAAGTTGTCGCGAAACATGCCGCTCCACACATCCCAGTAGTCGGCCTTGGCGCGTTGCGCCTCGGGTGTCATCCTGCCGCCGAAGATCAGGGGGATGTAGGGTTTGAAGTCGTAGCCTTTCACCGCCTGAAAGGTTTCGAGCAGCTTTGGGGTCCACGGTGTGACTGCCGTGAAATCGGTTTCGTCGCCGCGGAAGCCCATGATGGTCTTGCCGAACTCGTCGCCGACCGCCTTTTCATAGGTGTCGTAGATGAGCTTCATGAAGGTCCGGGTCGCCAAGGGGTCGAGAAAATCGATCAGCGTGTAGAGGGTGTCCTTGGTGGCGCCGCCGTCCTCCCCGTTGTCGTTGCGCGTGGGCGATGTGCGGTAGGCGTGCCGGACAAATGCCACCTCCCACGGCCCCGCGCCCGCCGGCGCCGTCCAGTGGAGCCGTCCGTCAGCGGGCAGCGGCACCACCGTTCCTTCCGGACCGCCGCGACTGCCGCGCCCGCGTCCGACGCCCTCGCGCAGCATGATTCCCTTCGTGGCCGGGGGCACCGGGATGCTGAACGGCTCACCGACCGTCACGATGTAGCGCACATCGGCGCCGGGCAGCTGCACCGTCAGTTCGCCCGCACCGCCTCGGGGCGCCGAATAGTTGAAGTCTCCTTCGTTCGGCAGCGGCAACGGCTTGCCCGGCGCGGCCGTCGCGTCCGCCGCCGTTCCTTCGGGTTGCGGATAGGCCAGGATCCCCAGGGTATCAACGGGCAGCGGAATATCGATCGTCTGGCCGGCCGCAACGGTGCAATGCGCATCGGCGACAATGCCCTGCATGCCCAATTGTGGATAGTCCCGGCTGATCATCCCGCCGGCGAATCCGTCGGGATAACCGCAGTCGGTCTCGATCCAGACTTTCATTCCCCGTTTCTTGCACTCCTGGACAGCGGTCTTCACCAAATTCATGTATTCGGGCGAAAGATACTTTGGCTGCACCCGCTGGGAGTTGTTGATCATGTAGACGCCGCCGCCGTTGGCGTGGATGCGCTCGATATCCGCAATGATGCGCTCCTTGGTCTGCGGGCCACCCCAGATTGCCCAGTGAATGGCCCCATATTCTTTGGGCGGCTGTGGAAAGGCTGCCGCGGCCTCCGCGACGGTCGTCATCGTGATCTCCCTCCAGGGCTGGGCAGCGCGAAGCTGCAGCGACAAACAGGCCAGCATTGCAATTTGGGATGACGTTTTCATCGGAGAAGTTCTTCGGCCCGGGGACGGCGCGCCCGGCTGGTTGTGAAACGCAGACTGCGTTGCCTGCGACGATGGAAACAGACCCGGTGGAGGCAATCGGAAAGGCAGATGCGCCGGCGTCTGCGGAAGATTCCGCGCTCGATTTGGGCTGGAGGATGTCACAACTTCGCGTCGCAGACGTCTCTCCTGGTATACCATGTCTTTTTCCCCACTTTTACAGCGTCGCACTGCGGTCGCGGCGTTTGCTGTTTGGCTTCTTCTGACCGCTGCGGCGAACGCCGCTGCGGCAAGTGCCCCGGGCGCTCCGCTTCCGGCTTTTCCGGGTGCGGAGGGATTTGGAGCGCTCGCCACCGGCGGACGCGGTGGCACCGTCTTCCACGTCTCCTCACTCGCCGATGCCGGCGAGGGTTCTTTTCGCGACGCGGTGAGCCAGCGCAACCGCATCGTCGTCTTCGACGTCGGCGGCGTCATCAAACTCGCTTCCGATGTCGAGCTTAGCAGCGATCTCACGATCGCCGGACAGACCGCGCCGGGCGAGGGGATCTGCATCTACGGCCGCAGCGTGTCCCTTGGGGGCCACTCGAACATCATCGTTCGCTACCTGCGCTTCCGCGAGGGGATCGGAGGCGACCGGGGCAAGAAGTCGCTCGGCATGGACCACGCCAGCAACATCATCATCGATCATTGCTCGGTCGAGTGGGGGCGCTGGGACGATCTCGGGATCACCGTGCAGAGCCATGACATCACCGTGCAGTATTGCCTCATGGCGGAGGGCATCAATCCGCAGAGTTTCGGGGCGTTGATTGATTCCGTGTCCAATGTGACCTTGAGCCACAATCTCTGGATGAGCAATGAGAGCCGCAATCCGAAGGCCAAGGGCACCATTCAATACATCAACAACGTCGTCTACAACTGGGGCGAAACGGGGCTTTGCGGCGGACACTCCGAGGCGGATCACCACCTCGACATCATTGGAAACTACTTCATCAAGGGCCCGTCTTCGAATGAGCGTTTCGCCGGTCAGTTCTTCGCGACAGACCACGTGTATCAGGCGGGAAATCTGGCCGACCTGGACCGGGACGGGAAACTCAATGGACAACCGGTGGCTGCCGCCGACTTTCATCGCAGCGAGGAAAAGGCCTACACACTGCCGACATTCGTGTCGGAGCCTGCAATGCATCCGCGGATTCCGGTCACGGTGGACTCCGCGCCTGATGCCTACGCCAAGATCGTGGCGGGGGCAGGCTGCTCCCTGCGCCGCGACACGGTTGATCTGCGCTTGATCAACGAACTCGCGTCGCTGGGCAAGGAGGGGAAGACGGTTCCCCACACCGATAGGCTTGGGGAGGCATTGGCCGGCGGATTGGGCGATATCAAGGGTGGTCCAGCGCCGTTGGACAGCGATCGGGACGGCATCCCGGATGCCTGGGAAGCCGCGCACGGGCTCAATCCACGGGATCCGGCTGACGCCGCGCGGCAGAATTCCTCTGGCTATACCGAACTCGAGGTTTATCTCAACAGCCTCGCTGAGCCATCCGCTGCGCGGCACTAGCAGCATGGAGGGCGAAGCCCGACAGGCTGCAGGCATCCTTTAGCCGGCAAGCGCAATGAAACGTCCAATGCTGCGTAGCGGCAGCCACCCCCAAAACCAGCTCTGTCAATAGTCAATACATGCCCCACCCCTTTGAACCACAAAGGCACGAAGACACAAAGGACGATCCTTCATCGCGCAAAGGCGCCAAGACGCGAAGGAACCAGCCTTTTCGGACCGTGGCTGCGAGCGTGAGCGAGTGGTCCATTGCCGCGCAGTGCCCGGCAAAACGATCGCGCTCGTCGATCCAACGGACTCGGCGCGTCGATTCCCGGTTCGGCCATCAGCGCGCGAGATCGTCAAGGGGATTGCTGGCGGCTTCCACGACCGGGTGCTTGTAGCCGGCGGTAGTCTCGATGGAAACGTAGCCCATCAAAATGCGCAATGCATCGATGCTCTCGCGGGAATGGGTTGCATAACTTCGTTTCGGGATTTCATGGGGACGCGCTGCTGGAGTTCAGGGTCGACACGCGGGGCAAGTTCTGACTGCCTTTTCTTGTAATTTCTACAAAGGATTCATTGCCCTGCGGGAAATCCAAGCCGTTTTTCTCCACCTTTCGAATGAGCAACGACATGCAGATTTGGATCGACCGACACGGTGTCGGCGTATCCAAAAAAGGGGCTCAGCTCCGCCAGATTTCAGACCTGTTTTTTCTCAACCCTCAACCTGCCAGCCGGTTATCCGATTTGATCGACCGACAGGGAGTAGGATAAACACAGTTGGGCCAAATCGGATCTCGGCTGACCTTGACCACGGGCCGTTTCTGGCGATCCTACCCACATGACCCAAGTATCACTCCCGCTCCAGAAGATGTCCGTACCCGAAAAACTCGACGTCATCGAGCGCGTGTGGGCTAGCTTGCGTGATCGAGACGAGGTTCTTGAGTCGCCGGCATGGCATAAGGGTCTTTTGGCGGAGCGAAAGAAGCTCCACGCAGATGGAAAGGCCGGGTTCTCACCATGGTCGGAAGCCAAAAATCGGATCCGCAGGAAAGTCCGTGCAAGTTGAGATCCTAGAGCAAGCAGAGCAGGACCTTGCAGAAGGTCATGCTTTCTACGACTGCCAGCAGGTCGGTTTGGGCGATTACTTTCTGGATTCGATGTTCGCTGAGATCGACTCATTGATGATCTATGCGGGCATTCACCGCGTCGTCTTTGGATCTCATCGACTGCTCGGGAGAATATTCCCTTACGCGGTGTATTACGACGTTGTCGGAGATAAGGCTCTCGTGTGGGCGGTTGTCGACTGTCGTCGCGACCCTTCATGGATCATGAAAAGAGTGAAACAGGGCCGAACTCCGAGAGTTGTGTGACGCGCAGCCGGCACACGACTCTGGTTGAACAAGCCCCACCTTCAGGGCAAACGTTCCCGGCTACAAGTTTCCTGCCGGAAAGGACGCGCCCAGCCAGCGCGTGAGTTCGTCGTCGTTGCGGATGAGGGCGCCGTGCCGGTATTCACCCGACAACAACGTCGCGTAGGAGGGTTCGGCGAAGCGCCGGCAGTGCAACAGCACCCGGGCCTGCTGCCCCGGCGCGCGCACGAGGCGGCCCAGCGCCTGGTTGACCTTCTGCATTCCCGGGATCTGGTACACGCGGCGAAACGCCGCGGTGCGGCCGAGGCCGGTGCGCTCCAGTTCCGCCATGCGCGAATGCTGGATTGCGTTCACCTCGGGCAGCGCTGGACCCACGACCATCGCGTGGGTGACGCGGCCACCGAGCAGATCGATGCTCTCGGCAAAACTGCTGCCCAGCACAAGAAAGAGCGCATCGGCCTGAAGCAGCGAATCCTCGACCCAGGCGGCCTGCACCGCGAGATCGGCTCCACGGGGCTGGAGGGCGACCCGGAGGGCGGAACCGGCGGTCTTGAGCGCCTTGATGATGTTGTCCGCGTACGCGTAGCTCGGGAAGAACACGGCGATCACGGAAGCGGACGGGCGCTCCGCAAGTGGCGCAGTCCTGGAACCGTCGACCGTTGAACTCCGGCGGCCGGCGGCCGTTTGCGCCGCGCCCTGCAACGCGTCCACCGTGGCGGCGGTAGCCGCGTAGAATTGCATGCGATGCTGGAAGGTCGTGTCGACGCGGGTGTCGACGCCGACCGCGTAGGCGTTGTCGCGCCAGGGCGCCGCTGCGAGCAGCAGACGCGGTCCCGCGCTTTCCTCGGCCTCCTCGACCCGCAACAGCTCGGCTCCCGAGGTCAGGCCGCGCATCGCCTTTCGGGAGCGACGCGAGAGTTTGCCGAGCGCCGCGGGGGGCGCGATGGGATCGGGGCGCGCGGGCTCCGCGGTCGCTTCATCAAGTCCGCAACTGGCTGCGAAGACATCGGCGGGCTGCAGCGTGGCCGAGGCAAGAATCACGCCGCCAAAGGCCCGCAGCGTCCGGCCGATCAATGCCGCCGCGTCGAGGCAGGTGAAACGAAGTTCGCCGGCGCGCGGGCACCAAAGCAGCGTGGGGACGGGGGGGGGTGAGTTTTGGGTTCTGGGTTCGGAGTTCAGGGTTCGGAGTTCAGGGTTCAGGGTTCGGAGTTCAGGGTTCAGGGTTCGGAGTTCTGGGTTTTGAACTATTAGTTTGGAGTTTGGAGTTTGGAATTTGGAGTTTGGGGTTTTGAGTTTGGGGTTTGAGGCGAAATCGAAATCGCCGGCAAGCCAGTCGCGGAGCGCGAGTGTCTTCCAGAGAATTTCGGAAACGCCGGGCCCCAGGGCCGCGTAATCGAGCGGCGTGCCTGCGACCAGCGCAGCGAGCCGGTCGATGGCGTCGCGGGCATCGTCCTCGACCGCGAGATCGAGCGCGTCGGTGTGACGCAGTCCTGCAAGGAGCCGCGTCCACTGTTCCCAGGCGAGCAGCAGGGGAGACATGGCGCGGACCCGGTGCAGTTCTGCGAGGACGAATTCGGCGTCGCCCGAGCGCGCAACATGGGAGCAGGCGTCCGCCACGCGGGAGGGAAGATTGTGCGCTTCGTCGACGACGAGCAGCGTCTGTTCCGGATTGAAGCCGGGGCGGTCGAAGAAGAGCCCGCGGTTGTCGGGGGAAAAGACGTAGTTGTAGTCGCCGATCCAGACATCGTTGAACGGGAGTGCGGCGCGGGTGATCTCGTACGGGCACAGCTGCGCGTCGCGCCCGGCGGCGCGGAGCGCCTCCAGATCGTGGGGTTGATTGTCGAAGAGATAGAATCGCGCAAGCCCGCCATGCGTCCAGCGCGATTCAAGGTCGGCGAGATACGGACATGCGTCGCGCACGCAATGGAAGACAGAATTCACGCAGTGCTCAGCCTTGGGCCGTACCTGCCACGCCGCGACCGGGGTTGGGGCTCCGCCAGCGGACGGACCCGGAAACCTCTCCGCGGCGGAGACGGATTCAGTGCCTGCGGAGCCAGCCTGCGGGCTTCCGGCATCGCCGCGGGGCGCGCACATCGCGGCCAGGGTTCGCATCACCTGCAGCTGGCCGGTTGACTTGCTCGTCAGGTAAAGCAGGCGCCCGAACCGGCCGGCGCGAAGGCGGCCGAGCGCGAATTCAAGCAGGACGCCAGTCTTGCCATAGCCGGTGGGGGCCTCGAAGAAAACGGTGGTCGAAGCGCGCCGTGAGGGTGGCGCGCTGAACGATTCCGGGCTTCCGATTGTCTGCAGCGTCCCGGGAGTGCCGCAGCTGAACGCCGCGAGCAGGTCCTCCTGGATCGTTTCCTGACCTGGGCGGAGTGCGGCGAACGCGGGATGAAACTGCAGTCCTCTGAGGCGATCGCGCGCCCGGACCTGGAGATCGAGAAACTCCGCCAGGCGTTCCAGCTGCGCATGAAACGACATTTCGTCGTCGGCGCCGAGCGCGACGCTCTGGGTGATTCCCGTTCCGATTTCGACAAAGACGAGCTCCGCCTTCAGCGCGGAGCCTGCGGTGGCTCCGAGATCCAGCGGCAGGATCGCCTCCGGATCCGCAGCCGCTTCCGGAGCGGGCCGGCTATCCGAACGGCGGGGCGCCGAGCGCAACAACGCGAGGTAGGCGATCGCCTGGAGAAAATAGTCGGGGTAGTCGGTGCGAAGCGCACTCTCATCCGCCGGCAGCGGGCCGGACACGGTTTTGATCTCACGAATCACAACCGACACGTCCGGGCGGTGTCCGCCGTCGCTCGTGTGAAGGTCGAACACGGTGACCAGCTGGTCGATCCGGCCGGTGAGTTTGAACGTCCAGCCCCGATGCATGCAGGGCAGCGTCAACGGCACTTCGAAGGCGGCATCGGCCCGCGTGGAACCCTGGTTCTTCGCGGCAACCTCCGCCTCCGTCCGCGTCCGGAGCCGCGCGTGCCATTCCTGGCCGAGCTGAACGCGCCACAATCCGGACGGGCCGCCCTGACCCGCATCCCGCGGACCGAGGGTGAAGCCGGCGAACTCGCCGACGCTCATCGCACAGGTTCGGTCATCGAGGGAAAAGTGCATCCGGATTCAATCCAGCAGAATTTCGGTGTGCGTGCGGAGATAATCCTCGAGCCGTCGGGTCAGGCTGGCCACCAGCGGCTGTGCGGTTGTCTGCGCCGCAACCGGCTGATTCAACACATTTGCCACGGTGTCGCGCGTCGCGGGGGGCAGGCCCTGCCACCACTCCTGCTTGACCGGATATCCCTCATCCCGCGCAAAGCAATAGAGCGCCTTCAGAAAGACAACGTCGGACCGGGGAGCGGCGCCGAAGGCGGCGAGTGTCTGCCGGAGCAGGGCGTGAACGCTGGAGCGGCTCTCCTCGTGGACGGGGTTCCGGACGATGATTGCCGTGAAAACCGAGGCGAGGCGCAATGCGTCATAGCTGCGGCCGATCGCGTCGTGGCGCGTGAGCAGCCGCGCCTCCTTGAGAAACCAGGTCCGCCCCTGGTTGGACGATTCGAGGGAGAAATCCGCTTCGTCGAACAGGTCGAGGACTGTGGAAGTGGGCGCAGCCTTTGTGGTGAGGCGCCGCAGGCATAGCAGCCCGCCGTGCAGGGCGGAGAACAGCGTCAGCTGCTGAAAGCGATCGTCCGGAAGCTTCCGCGAGAGCACGATCGCCTCGGTTTGAAGGAGCTGGCCAGGCATATCGTGGCAGATTAGCTGCGGTGCGCCGCGTCCTCAAGACGCTCGAAGCAGGTCCGGGAAAATGCGCGCCACCAACCGAACGAGTCGCGGCAGACGAATCCGATCCGACCGTAACCAGTGTCGCAGTTCACAAACTCCGGGCTAGCCCGCATATTTCACAGTCTCGGTCGTCGTCACAATCATTCTTCCACTTTCGATTGGGGCGTCGGCAAAGGTCGCAGGATTTGCGGGCTAAAAGCCAAACCGCCCTTTCGGAAATGTTCTGAAGAAAACTGCCAATGCAAAAGAGCTGATCCGCCATCCAGTCTCTGATCTCGTCCTGGCTTGATTGTTCATGTTCTGGGGCGGTTTGGCCGTCAGCCCGGATGTCGTTGACGCTGGGCCGGCAGATTTGTGCATCGAACAGACTGTGGCTTTGCGGCGAGGTGAGGTGTGAAACATCCGGGCTAGCTTCTCGGAACCGGAGCCAGGTGACGATCCGACGCAACCGGCTGACCGGCGGTTGCGGACGGAATCACGGTGCCTCCGGAGATCACCATCTTCATGCCTTCGCCAACCGACATCTCCAGCTCGATGATATCCCGCGGGGGAAGCAGGAGCAGGAAACCGCTCGTGGGATTGGGCGTGGTGGGCACAAAGACCGCCCAGAGTTCCTCGCCGAGCCGGGCCTGGGGTTCGCCCTGGGATCGGTTGGTGAGAAATCCGATGGTGTAGACGCCGGCGCGGGGATACTGGATGAGCACGACCTTGGAGAAGAGATTGCGATTCTGCGTGGAGAACGTGTCCACGATCTGCTTCACCGTATTGTAGACGGAATTGACGCCCGGGATGCTTTGGATGAAGCGCTCGGCCAGGCCGCCGAAATACTGCCCGAACACGTAGCGCGACAGGTAGCCGAGGGCCGTGATCATTCCGAGGACGATGATCGTGGCGAGAATGTCCCACACGATGGTGAACCGCGCGAGCGATTCGGGGAGCAACGGCAGGAAGATCGGGCGAAAGCTGCCTCCGACCCATTCGGAGAGCGATCGAAACACGATCCACGTCACGGCGAGCGGCGCGAGGAGGAATAGTCCCGAAAGGAACGCGTTGCGAACAGTTTTGAGGGAGTGTCGGTCCATAAGAACAAACGGGCTTCCATTGTGCGGCACCCCGTCCTGAAAGGCACGAAAAATCACCATTCTGACGGCACCATGACCCGGAGTGACCCGGGCCGGGCGACAACGTCAATGTCGGTGCCGGTTTCGTGCACCTCCCCATCGGTGTGTATGCAGGCCGGTGCCGTGCGCCGGATCAAGAAGCGCTCCCCTCGGAGATGCACGATCGCTGCGCTTTGATCGAATGAGTGCCGAAAGAGACGAGTCACGAGAAGAACCGAGCGCAACACACCGGTGTGTTTCACCGCGATCAGATCGAGCTGGCCGTCGTCGACCTTTGCGCCGGGAGCAATGCGGGCGCCTCCTCCATACTGTTCGCCATTGGCCACGGCAACGAGCGTTGCCTCGACGGCGACGGTTGCCGTGCCGGTGCTGATGGTGAACGACTCGGGGCGGTGCCGGATCCAGGTGCGAACGCCGATCCAGAAATACGGGACGAGACCGCGACTGCGAATACGGTTGAATCGTCGGCTCACCTCCGCATCGAGACCGGCACCCATGACGTTGAAGAAAGGGATCCCATTGGCCGTGGCGGTGTCGATGATGCGCTGGCGGCCGGCGAGGAGCGTGTGGAAGGCGCGCGCGTCGGCGCTCCGAAGGCCGAGATTGCGTCCGAGTCCGTTTCCCGAGCCGTGCGGAAGCAATCCGAGAACACAATCGGATCCGACGAGAGATTGCGCCACCTCGTTGATCATCCCGTCGCCGCCTGCGGCAACCACGAGGTTGCAGCCGTCATCCACGGCCTGTCGCGCGAGCTCGATTGCATGCCGGGGCCGCTCGGTCTGCATCACGGTGGCCGTGAGCCGGTTCTCATCGATGAACGCATTGATCCGATCAAGCAGCGGTGGTTGCCCCCGGTGCCGGCCCGCCCGAGGATTCAGGATGAAGCGGATTCTCAAGGCATCCAGGCTAGGCTTCGTCTGGGGGCGGCGCAATCCAACGCTGGGCAATCGGCAATCGTCGTCGATGGGAGGGCAGGGCCGCGCGCCAGACGGCACGGGGGCCACCCGTGAGATTGCATTCTTCGCGCGTTCAGGACAGATCGTCCACCGATGGAACGCATCCTTCATGTCCTCACCGGGCCAACCGCGGTCGGCAAGACCGAGTGGGCGTTGCGCTGGGCCGAGGCGCACGATGCCGAGATTGTCTCGTGCGATTCCCTGCTGTTCTACCGCGGCATGGATGTGGGAACGGCGAAGCCGACGGCGGCGGAGCGTTCGCGTGTGCCGCATCACCTCATCGATGTGCTCGACGTGACCGAGACCTGGGATGTGACGCGCTACGTCGCGGCGGCGCGGGAGGTCTGCGAGGATATTTGGAAGCGGGGCCGGCAGGTGCTTGTCGCCGGCGGAAGCGGATTCTACCTGAAGGCATTCTTCGCGCCGGTGGCGGACGACGTCGATGTGCCTCCGGATCTGAGGAAGGCGGTGTCGGCGCGGCTGGAGCGGGAGGGCCTCGGTGCGTTGGTTGACGAGCTGCGGTCGCTGAATCCGGAAGGGCTGGGCCCACTCGACGTGCGCAATCCCCGGCGGGTCGCGCGCGCCCTGGAACGCTGCCTGGCATCGCATCGAACGCTCGCGAATCTGGCCGAGGCATTCTCCCGGCAGCCGGCGCCCTTTGCGGAGTGGCAGCCGCGACTCACCAGGCTGGACCGGCCGCGCGGGGAACTCGATTCCCGCATCGACGACCGAGTGCGGACGATGCTGGCGGGCGGCCTGGTGGACGAGGTGCGGCGGCTTGTGGGTGCCGGCCTGAAGACAAATCCCAGCGCAGCCAGGGCGATTGGATACCGGGAGACGATCGCGTTGCTCGACGGAGGGATTCGCGAAGACGAGCTGGGCGGCTGCATCGCGAAGAACACGCGCGCGCTGGTGAAGAAACAGCTCACCTGGTTCCGCACGCAGTTGCCGGACCACCGGATGCTGCCGGTGCGCGAAGCCAGCGTGGAGACGCTGTTCTGACGATTGCGGCAAACGGGTCAGGCATGCCAAAGAACCTACCGAAGATCCTGAGAATCGGTCTTCTTCTTTCCGAGAAGGCGGAATACGGCCGCGGCGTCCTGCGGGGCATCGCGGATTTTGCGAAAGACCAGCCCCACTGTCGCTTCCGCGTGGTTTCGCCGGATCGAAATGGCATCGATGCGATGCTGGCGTGGCAGCCCGATGGGATGGTGGCCATGTTGAATCGGAAGAAGCTCATTCCGCGGCTGCTGGCGCTCGGGAAGCCGGTCGTCCACGTGTGCCGGCCGGTGGGCGTTGCGGGCATGCTCTGCGTTCAGAGCGACGATCTGGCGGTCGGGCGCCTCGGCGCCGAACATCTTCTGGAGCGCGGCGCGACGACCTACGGATTTGTGGGACTGTCGGAGGGCGCGTACGTTCAGGTGCGCGCGGATGCCTTTTGCAGGACAATCGGTGAGACGGGCCAGGCGTGCATCCTGTTTCAGCCCCTGGGAAAAGAGCCGGGCGCACGGGATTGCGCGGCATTGGCGCAATGGCTCCAGAGATGCCCGAAGCCGCTCGCGGTGATGACATGCAACGACGTTTGCGGCCGGCTCGTTCTGGAAACGGCCAAACAGGCCGGTTTGAAGATACCGGACGAGGTGGCCGTCCTGGGCGTGGACAATGAGGACCCGATGTCGCGTCTTGTCTGGCCGGGCCTCTCGAGTGTCAACCTGGCAACCGACGAGATCGGGCACAAGGCGGCGGCGTTGCTCCATCGCGCTCTTGCGGGCGCGGTCCGGTCAACCACCTCAATCCTGATTCCTCCATTGGGAGTCGTCGTCCGGGGTTCCACGCGCCAGCTCGCCCTTGAAGATCCCGTGCTTGCGAGGGTGATCGCGGCGATTCACGAGTCCGCGGGCAGCCCACTCTCGGTGGGTGACCTGCTGCAGCAGGTTCCGGTTTCGCGCATTTCACTGGAGCGGCGTTTCCGGCGGTATCTCGACCGCACCCCGGCGCAGGAGATCCGCCGGGTGCGCATTGCACAGGCCCGCCAGCTTCTCATGGCGACCGACCTGCCCCTGAAGTCGATCGCGGAACGTTGCGGTTTTGCCGCCGCCTCGCGGTTGATCGAGGCCTTCCGGCGCGAAACCGGCTCCACGCCAAGCGCCTATCGCGTGCGGATGGCGCGGAATCGAGAATGACGATTGCAGCAAAAACGTAATCCGAACGGCGCCCGCTTCCGCGGGCCGAAGTAGAAGCGGATCCGATCGCGGGCTCCGCCTGAGCCGGAATAACGTAATCAATTCACCTCCCGATCCCGATCGGGATTGGGCAGGGTGTTGGCATGTCCCAAAATCCCGCCACCCGCTGCCCAGGTTCGGTTGGGCACGACGCTCCGCGCACGCGGCTCGCATGCGCGACACTCGCCGCCGCGCTGTTCTGGCTTCCGGCAGCGCTCGCAGCCGCGGACGTGCAGCCGGAGCCCGCGCCGGTTCCGCATTTCGACTGGAGTCCGGGCGCATCCAACGCGCCGGTCGGCGTCGCGCGCGGGATCTTTCCCGGCCGCGTGGCCTGGGCGAGGGATCCGGCGGCCACCCGCTGGGCCGGGAATTGGAGGCAGAATTCCGACCAATGGTGGACTGATGCCAACACCGACCAGGCCCGGGTGGACGCGATGCTGTCCGCCGCCCTGCGCAGCCTGACGGGCGCGGCCACCGACGAGGCCGCGTGGTCGGCGATCTTCAGACATTACAACGGGCAGGCCCGCGGGCTGGACCGGCGCGGCTACCAGCCGGGCGAGGTTGTCGCGGTGAAGATCAATCTGAACAACAGCGAGGGCGATTCGAAGGCTGACAACAAGATCGACGCCTCGCCGCACACGGTCCTGGCGATGGTGCGGCAGCTGGTCAACCAGGCCCACGTGCCCCCGGGCGACATCATTGTCTACGATGCCCGGCGCTTCATGGCGCCGGCCATTCTGACCAAAGTCTGGGGTGAATTCAAGGACGTCCGGTTCGTCCAGGAAAAGGCGCCGGCGGAGAACCAGCCCGTGAATCCCGCGTATGGCGGCCACCGCGGGCTCGAGGGCGCCGACTGGGTCCCGGGCGTCACGTATTCAGCCGGCACCTACAAGGATGCCCAGTTGATTCCCCGCCAGATCCTCGATGCGGCATATCTCGTCAACCTGGCCCTCCTGAAGGCGCACTCGTATCCCTTCAACACGATGGAGAACGGCGACGAGGGGCAGACGGCCCTGACCCTGTGCGGCAAGAATCACTTCGGCTCGATCAAGGGCACGCCCGAGCTTCACGGCGCGATCAACACGGAGCAGCAGGGCACCCCGCGCGCCTACTCGCCGATCGTGGACCTCGCGGCCTCGCCCAACCTCGGCGCCAAGACCATCCTGTACATGCTGGACGGCCTGTATTGCGGACGCAAATGGCGCTCGTATCCGCAGCATTTCCCGAATCCCCCGTTCAACAACCGGGTCGAGCCCTACGAGAATCCCGACTGGCCCGCAAGCCTGCTGGTTTCGCTGGATGGCGTTGCGCTCGATTCCGTCGGCCTCGACATCCTGTATTCGCAATCCAGGAACAACGTCGATCCGGTCAACAACCAGCCGCGCATCCTGATCCGGGAGAATGCCGACGACTACATGATCGAGATGGCGGACCCCGCGCACGCGCCTTCGAAGACCGCGTATGTGCAGAACGGGAAACCCGTCGCCAGCCTCGGCGTCCATGAGCACTGGGACGGCGACGCCACCCGGCGGTATTCGCGCAACCTGGATCCCGTCAATGGCAGGGGCATCGAACTGGTCTACCTGCCGTTGGGAGAGCCGGCGGGCGCCCCGGCATCCGCGGGCAGCGCCGGCAAATCCTCGGTTTCCCAGCCTGCCGGGACCGCGCAAGCCGGGCCCGCCGCGGCGGCGCCCGCGGTGCTGCCCGGAAGGGGGCTCGCGCAGCACGATTTCTTCTACGCTGGCGAGGCAAAGGACGAGCGGATGTTCATCGTGCGCGGCGGCAGGATTGTCTGGTCGTACACGCATCCCGGCCGCGGCGAGATCAGCGACGCCGTGTTGTTGTCCAACGGAAACGTCTTGTTCGCCCACCAATACGGCGTCACCGAAGTCACTGCCGGCAAACAGGTGGTGTGGAACCGCGACGCGCCGCCGAACACGGAAATCCACACCGCGCAGCCCATCGGAAGGGATCGGGTTGTGTTCATCCAGAACGGCGCTCCGGCCAGACTCATTGTCATCAACAAGACGACGGGCAACACCGAGCGGGAGTTCGTGCTGCCCGTGAAGAATCCGGACAAGATTCACGGGCATTTCCGGCACGCCCGGCTGACCGCCGCAGGCACGATCCTCGTTGCGCACATGGATCTCGGGAGAGTCTGCGAATACGACGCCAC
>Ga0182027_10000917_pt1 | contig 49739 bp, 41 predicted proteins | sample 712E1DmetaG_FD_121300 | JGI IMG/M metagenome (GOLD analysis project Ga0182027, IMG submission 121300) | Permafrost microbial communities from Stordalen Mire, Sweden - 712E1D metaG (Illumina Assembly) | ecosystem: Environmental > Terrestrial > Soil > Wetlands > Permafrost | place: Sweden...
GCTTGGAGCGATGCTCGCTCAGACTCGCTGATGACCAACGGAGGAGCTGGATGGTTCGGCATGCACCGAATCGTAGCTGCGAACGGCAGAACTGCCTAGCCTGCTGCGCTCCGGGACACTAGGGCGCGAGCAAGGGTGGCATCTCAGCCACGGTCAGCGCCGCCGCCTACCGACTCACCTCTGTGGCTGCACGGTCCACGGCCATCGCCAGAGTATCGGCGATCTGAAGCAACTCCCCATCCGTGACCACGAACGGCGGCCCCAACAGCACCGTGTCGCCGTTCGTGCCATCGGCGTTCCCGGTCCCGTGGTAAAGCAAGAGCCCGGCGGCGCGGGCGTGGCTCATGACGCCTTCGATGAGATGTGCCGAGCGCGGGAAGGACCGCTTCGTGGCCCGGTCGGCGACGAGCTCGAGGCCTATCAGAAGGCCGCGGCCCCGGATCTCACCGACGTTCGGGTGACCGCCCAACCGATCGGACAGTAGAGCGCGCAACCGCTCGCCCTTCGTCTCGCTCGCCTCGACGAGATTCTCCGTCTCCAGGATGCGCAGCACCTCCGCCGCCACGGCCGCGCCCACCGGTGAGTGGCTGTAGGTGAACCCGTGGACGAAGCCACCGCCGGAAGTGACTGTCTCATAGACTTGGCCGCTGGCGACGGCCATGCCGAGCGGGAAGTAACCGCCGGCAGCTCCCTTGGCCGCAGCCATCACGTCCGCCCTCACGCCCCAGTGGTCCAGGCCGAACCATTGACCCGTCCGCCCGAATCCGGTCATCACCTCATCGGCGACCAGCAGGATGCCGTGGCGCCGGCAGACGTCGGCGATCGCCGGCCAGTAGGCGTCCGGCGGGACCACCGCGCCGAGCGTCGCACCAACTATGGGCTCGGCCACGAACGCCGCCACTCTCCCCTGCCCCGCGTCGGCGATGGCCGCCTCAAGCTCGGCGACGAGCCGATCGGCGTCGGCAAGGGCATGAGCCGCGCATTCTCCGCCGCGGTACGGATACGCGGCGGAGACATGGCGGAAGCGCCCCAACCACGGCTCGTAGGGCCGGCGCAGCGGCTCGCGTCCTGAGAGATCGAGCGCGCCCAGTGAGTTGCCGTGGTAGCTCCCCCATCGGGCGATGACGACGGTTTTGTCGGGCTCGCGCCGGGCCAAGTGGTAGGCCCGAACCAGCTTCAGGCAGCTCTCGATCGCTTCCGAGCCGCCGCTGACCGGATAGATCGCCGGGGCATCGAGGGGCAGGTGCGGAGCCACCGCGCGCGCATAGGCTTCGAGCGGCTCGCTCGTGAAGTCGGTGCCGTGGATGTAGGTGAAGGCTCGGGCCTGACGCTCCATTGCGTCCACGATCGACTGACGGCCGTGGCCCACGTTAACGACGATTGCGCCGCCCGCGGCGTCGAGATACGCCCGACCGGTTGCATCGTAGATGGTGCAGCCCTCGGCACGGACGGCGACCGGCAGCTCCGTGCCGATGACTCGCTGAAAGACCCGCCCCCGCGCCGATTCGCCGACCCTCGGTCGATCAGTCGTGTTCATGCACGGATTGTAGGGCGGGCGCCGGAATCGGCTGATGCAGTCCGCATTGCGCCGTGACCCGCTGGCGCACTCGACACGCGAGCCCTCCGGCGGATTCGTCGTTCCGCTGACGTGGCGATTGCGCCACCGAGCGCCGAGCGTCTAGACCCGACCCTTGGGCACGGTGTGCCAGTAGGTCTTGTTGAAGATGATCTTGCCCAGGTGCCAGAAGCGGTTCGGGCGAGGAGGCTCGGGTGGGTGATTGTAGTCGAAGCGCAACAGGGTGCCCTTGCCGTCGCCGATCTCGAAGAAGCACATCACCCGGCCGGTGTAGATACCGTGCCTGGCGTCCGGATCGCGGCCCTCGACCGCGGCTGCGATCCGCTCGGCCACGATCGGCGACTCGAAGTGAGCGGTCGAGCCGGCCTTCGAGAGAGGCAGGTCGGTGGCATCGCCGATGGCGTAGATGTTCGGTCGCCGCGGGACGTCGGCATTGGGCGTGCTCGGCGGCCGGATCTCCTTGACCTGGAGCGTGCTTCGATCCGTCTGCAGCCAGCCCGCTCCCGGCGCAAGGCCGCTGTCTACGATCAGCTTCGCGCCCTTGTGGGGCGGCACGAGGATCAGCAGGTCGTAGGCCAGCTCCTCACCTTCGAGGCTCTGGACGACTTTCCGCTCAGGGTCGATCTCCTCAACGTTGAAAAACGTATGCAGCTCGATGCCGCGCTTCTCGAGGATCGGTGTCGCCATCTCGCTTACCGACTCTATGGTGAAGGCACGCCCGATCGGCGAGCAGAAGTGCATCTCAGTCGCCCGGCGCAGGCCGCGCTTCCGCAGCTCAGTCTCGATCAGGAACGCGACTTCGAGGGGGGCGGGCGGGCACTCGTAGGGCATTCCTGCGATGCCGATGACGATTCGGCCCCCCCTGAACGCGTCGAGCGTGTGGCGAAGCTTCAGCGCCGCTTCGGCCGAGTAGAAATGGTGAGCTTCCGTATCGAAATAGGCGATCTCCTCGGGTACGATCCGCGAGCCCGTCGCCAGGACCAGGTGGTCGTAGGCGATGCGGGTTCCGCCCCCGACTTCGATCTCGCCGGCGTCGGTGTCGACGCGAGTCGCATCGCCGGTCACCAGCTCAACCTTCTTGCTGAGCAGCGAGGTCTCGGCCCGCTGCAGGTTCTCCGCCCGCTCGCCGCCCATGGCGATGTACATGAACCCCGGCTGGTAGACGTGGGCGCCGGTCCTGTCGACGACGGTGAGGGAGACCTCGCCTCGATCGATCTGACGGTGGAGCCTGCGTGCCAGCAGGTTGGCGGTGAGGGTCCCGCCCACGCCGCCGCCCAGGATGACTATGCGCTGCATCGAGTCCTCGGTTCGCGTACGGGTGGTGGCTATCGCAGCTTCTCGACGACGATCTCTGCGTAGCCGTCGCGCTCGAAGACGCCGACGAGCCGGTGACCGGCCTTCTCGACCCACTTCGGAATGTCGGTCTTGGAGCCGTTGTCGGCAGACCAGACAGCGATCACGTCGCCCACCTGGCTTTCGCGGATGGCCCGGATCAGCTCCATCAGGGGGCCGGGGCAGAAGCTGCCACGGGCGTCGAGAGTCCGGCTGATTGCAGGCTCGGTTGTTTCCGTCACAGGAGTGCCCTCTGGTTGGCGAGCCGCCGGAGACGGGCAGCTCGGCTATCTGGATCTGGCGGCTAGATGAAGAGAGTGGAGTCAGCCTCGGTCATCAGTTGGAGAGCAGTGGCTGCGCCGACCGGCTCTTCGAGACCGTCGATCATGTCCTCGCGCTTGAGACCGAACATGTCCATGGTCATCTGGCACGGGATGAACTTGACGCCGACGGCCTGGGCCATCTCGAGCAGGTCCTTGGGCTTCGCCACGTTGTACTGCTTGGCCAGCCTGAAGAGACGTTGGGCTGGCTGATCCCATCTCCTCCGCGAGCCTGCAGAGCTCGCGCGGTCCGTCGGCAAGCAGGTGAATGATCTCGAGCCGCCGCGGGTTCGAGAGCGTCTTGAGGACCTCCGCCTGCAGCTTGTAGACCTCGTCCATGCCCGCAGTTTTCGATATATGCGCAGGTGCGCATAGGTATAGGGGTCCTCACGGCCGGGACCAAATGTCACAACGTTTGCCGCGGCCCTCCGCCCGGCTCCGCCGCGTCGGGCCGATCGCCGGCCGCAACCACGTCGGGCCCTCGCCTAGCAGATACGCGGCAGCTGCTCTCCGACGAGCATGTCGACGATCCGCTGCGAGCCCACGATGGTGAGCATCGTCACCATGGCCGGGTGGTCGGCAACGACGCGGCCGATCTCGACTGCATCGGCTCCCGCCGGGACGGCGCGCATGGCCTCCAGAACAGCCCCGGCAGACGCAGCGGGCACGAGCGCCACGAGCTTGCCCTCATTGGCCACGTGGAGGGGATCTAGGCCGAGCATCTCGCAGGCACCGCGCACAGGGCCGGGGATCGGGATCGTCTCCTCCCGCAACTCGATGCCAACGCGCGAAGCCGCGGCGATCTCGTTCAGGGCCGATGCGAGGCCGCCGCGAGTCGGGTCGCGCAGCACATGAACATCCGTGCACGCACCCACGATCGCGGCGACCAGGACGTTCAGCGGCTGGGTGTCCGAGGCAATCTCAACTTCGAAGTCGAGGCCCTCGCGAACGCTCATGATGGCGATGCCGTGGAGACCGATCGGTCCCGACAGAATGACCGCATCACCGTCGCATGCCCGGTCTGCCGAGACCGCCACGCCCGGTGACACCAGCCCGATGCCGGAAGTGTTGACGAAGACCCCGTCGGCCGCGCCCCGGCCGACGACCTTCGTGTCGCCGGTGACGACTCGAACTCCGGCCCGGACGGCTGCCCGGCCCACCGACTCGGTTATCTTGCGCAACTCGTCGATTGGCAGCCCTTCCTCGATGACGTAGGCCAGCGAGAGTGCGAGCGGCTGGGCGCCCATCATCGCCAGATCGTTGACCGTGCCGTTGACCGCAAGCTCTCCGATGTCACCGCCGGGGAACTCGAGCGGACTCACCACGAACGAGTCCGTCGTGAAGGCAAGCCGCCCGCCGGCCACTTCCACTACGGCGGCGTCGTTAAGTGGGCCGTCCGGCGACGCCCCGGACTTAGCCAGCGCCGGAGCGATGACGTCGCGAATGAGCGCCGCCGAGAGCTGACCGCCGGAGCCGTGGCCCAGCAGGACGCGGGCTCGTTCGACGATCGGCGCGGGGCAGCTCAGGTTCGACGGATCGGGCGCGGGGGTCGCGGGCACGTCCGACAGGGGCCCGCCCGTGACCTGCTCCTCCGGGAACCCGCCGGAGACGTCGGCCGTGCGCTTGTCGGTCATTTCGCGGCCTCGCCCGTCGGCCTGGAGAGGTCGTACAGGGGGAACGCCGTCGGCGTGGCAAGTCCGCGCCCGGCGGCATGGTAGGCCGAACACACGCCCTCCGCGCTGACCATCGGAGCCCCGAGCGGCTTCTGAGGGCTGCAGAGCACACCATAGGCGGTGCAGTCGAGCGGGGTCCTGGTCCCCTGGAGGATCTGGCCGGCGATGCAGGCCGGGTGCTCGCGGGTATGGATGTCGCCGACCTCGAATCGCCTCTCGGCGTCGAACTTCTCGAACTCCGGACGGAGATGATAGCCGGATGCGGGGATTGGGCCGATGCCCCGCCATGTCCGCTCGCCGACTTCGAAGACGCGCATCACCGTCTCCCTGGCCGCGCGATTGCCCTCCCGTTTGACGGCCCTGGCGTACTGGTTCTCCACGACCGCGAGCCCGGCCTCGAGCTGGCATATCGCCATCAGGATGCCTTCCAGCAGATCGAGCGGCTCGAAACCGGTGACCACGATGGGGACGTGGTAGCGCGCGGCAATCGGCTCGTACTCGGTCCAGCCCATCACCGCGCAGACGTGGCCAGCCGCCAGGAACGCCTGGACCTGATTCGTCGGCGACTCGAGGATCGCGGTCATCGCCGGCGGCACCAGGACGTGACTCACCAGCACGGAGAAGTTACCGAGGCCAAGGCGCGCCGCCTGCCAGACCGCCATGGCATTGGCAGGGGCCGTCGTCTCGAAACCGATCGCGAAGAAGACGACCTGCCGGTCCGGGTTGGCCACCGCGATCCTGATGGCGTCGAGGGGCGAGTAGACGATCCGCACGTCGGCCCCACGCGCTTTCAGCGCCAGCAGATCGGTCGTTGAGCCCGGCACGCGGAGCATGTCGCCGTAGCTGGTGAAGATGACGTCCGGCCGGGCGGCGATCGCCAGCGCCTTGTCGATCTGCTCAAGCGGCGTGACGCAGACCGGGCAGCCGGGGCCGTGGATCATCCGCACGCCGGCCGGCAGCGCTTCGTCGATCCCCTGCTTGACCAGCGTGTGGGTCTGTCCGCCGCAGACCTCCATCAGCGCCCAGGGCTTCGTTGTGATGCGATGGATCTCGCCGACCAGCTTGTGGGCCAGTTCGGCGTTGCGGTACTCGTCTACGTACTTCATGCGGCGCCAGCTGCCGGTGGATGGTCCATCGCGCCGCCGCTGCTGCCGCCGCCAGCGCCGTCCTCGGCCATCGAGCCAAGCTCCAACGCCACGCCCTCGGAATCGATCATCCGCAGCAACTCGAGCGTCCGCAGCGCCTCCTCCTCGTCGAGCTGGCTGATCGCGAAGCCGACGTGAACGATGACGTAGTCGCCCAGAACGACTTCCGGCACATAGGCCAGGCAGGCTTCCTTACGCACCCCACCGAAGTCGACCTTGGCCATGCGCATCGGCCCGTCGTCGCGGATCTCAACCACCTTGCCCGGGATGCCGAGGCACATTCGATCTTCTCCTTTGCCGCCGGCGACTACTGGACGTCGATCGCCGACCGGTCTGCTTTGCTAGGACGCCGCTGCCAGGCGGGCTGCTGCCACGGCGGCCTGACCGTAACTGATCCCGCCGTCGTTCGCCGGGACCTTCTGATTCGTCCACACTTCGAACCCGTCGGCTGTGAGGCGCCGGACGAGGGTAGCCGCAAGCCACTGATTCTGGAAGACGCCCCCGGACAGGGCCACGACGCGGAGCCCCGTTGCGGCCCGGACATCCAGGCAGAGCTGCTGGGTGACGGCGCCGATCGTTTCCTGGAACCGAGCCGCCAGGACCTCCACGGCCGTTCCCTCGGCAAGTCCCTCGAGCAGCCCCCGGAGCGTCGGGCGCGGGTCGTAGACGAGGAGGCCATTCTGCCGAAGGATCTCATGCGGAAGTGGGCGGGCACCACTCTCAGTCGCCAGCAGTTCCAGTTCGATGGCAGCCTGGGCCTCGTACTCGGCCACGTCGCGGATGCCGAGGAGCGCCGCCGCCGCGTCGAACAGGCGGCCGGCCGAGGACGCCTCGGGGGCGTTCAGCCGACGAGCCAGCTGGACGCGAACGACCTCAACCTCTCGAGGATCGAGGCGGTCGAAGAACGCCTGGGAAAGCTCGGGGTCGATCCATTCGGCGACCGAACTTCCTTGTTCGAACGCCTCGGCGGCCAGGAGGTACCCGAGGGCCATGCGGTACGGCTTCTTAACCGCCAGCGCCCCGCCGGGCATCGGTGCGCGGCCAAAGCGGCCGACGCGCCGGTACTCCGCCAGCGTCGCCACGAGAATCTCGCCGCCCCAGAACGTGCCGTCGTCGCCCATGCCCAGCCCGTCGAACGCCACGCCGATGAACTCGTCGGTGAGCCCGGCTTCGGCCGCAGCCGAGGCCACGTGGGCGTGATGATGCTGCACGGCGATGCGCCGGCTCTCCGGGAAATGGCGGATCGCGTACTGCGTGGACAGATAGGCCGGATGCAGGTCGTGGGCAACGTACGCCGGCTCGATGTCGAGCAGTCGTTCGAGGTGGGTCAGGTTCGCCTCGAATGCCCGATGCGTCAGCAGGTCCTCGAGGTCGCCCGTGTGGGGCGCCACGTGGGCCCGAGCCCCACGGGCCAGCGTGAACGTGTGCTTGAGTTCTGCGCCCACCGCCAGAACCGTGCGAGGCGTCGGGATCGGCAGGGCCAATGGCTCCGGGGCATAGCCACGGCCGCGGCGAATCAGGCTCTCCCGCCCGTCCACCACCCGCGTGACGGAATCGTCGTACCGGGCCCTTATCTCTCGCTCGTGAACCAGGAACGAATCGGCGATCCCGGCCAACCGTTCCAGGGCCTCGGCATCGTCGGTGGCGAGCGGTTCGTCGGACAGGTTGCCGCTGGTCAGCACAATCGGGCGGCCCAGTCCCTCGAGCAGCAGGTGGTGGAGCGGCGTGTACGGCAGGAAGAGTCCCACGCGGCGGTTCAGGGCAGCACAGCGGGCTGGCTCGGCGCTCACGACGCCGTCGGCAAGTGGCGCCTCAACGTTCCGTGGCAGCTCCTCGGCGAGCCGCGGCTCAACGTTCCGTGGGGTGCCGCGGCGCCTTTCCACCAGCACGATCGGCCTCGCGGCCGAAACGAGGAGAGCCTCTTCCTCGGGCGAGAGCTCGGCCTCGCGGCGGGCCGCGTCGATGTCTCGCACCATCACCGCGAACGGCTTGGCCCAGCGGTGTTTGCGGTCGCGAAGTCGAGCCACCGCCGCCGGATCCGTGGCATCGCAGGCCAGGTGGTAACCGCCGAGCCCCTTGACGGCCACTATTCGCCCGGCACGCAGGTCCGCCAGCGCCGCGGCCAACGCCTCTTCTCGGCGCGCCGCCGGGGCGGCCTCACCGGGCCGGCGGTACGAGAGCTGCGGCCCGCAGACGGGACAGGCGACGGGCTCGGCATGGAAGCGACGGTTCGCCGGGTCGCGGTAGTCCGCCTCGCAGGCGGCGCACAGCGGAAACGACCGCATCGACGTCCGGGCACGGTCGTACGGCAAGTCGTCGATGATGGTGGCCCGCGGCCCGCAGTTAGTGCAGTTAGTGAACGGGTACCGGTACCGTCGATCCGCCGGGTCGAAGAGCTCCCGCAGGCAGTCATCACAGGTCGCGATGTCGGGCGGGAAGAGCCGTTCCGCCGACGTGACGGCCTCGCTCTCTTCGATCGTGAAGCCCGAACCCGGGGGAACCTCGCGATCTGCCGGCCGGACTACGACCTCCTCAACCCGCGCGCGAGGAGGCGCGTCCGATTCAAGGCGCCGGGCGAAGCTATCGAGTGCCTCGGCTGTACCGCAGACCTCAATGTCGACCTGGCCCGCCCGGTTGATCACGGTCCCGTCGAGCCCGAGCTCCGCCGCCAGCCGCCAGACGAACGGCCGGAAGCCGACGCCCTGAACGACGCCACGAACCTCGATGGCCCTGGCGAGACGCTCGCCGGGATGGGCAGGCTTCACGGGACCGGCTCCAGCAGTTCGATCTCCACTTGCTCAGAGGTTATCTCCGCCAGCGTGTCCGCTGCGCAATTGGGGCAAGCCGGGGCGACCATGGCCGACTCGAACTCGATGCCGCACGCCGGGCACAGGTGGCCACAAGCAAGGCGCCGTATCTCCATGCCCGCGATCGCGGCCGCCGCGTCCGGCATCTCCCCTTCCAGGTGGCCTCGCATCTCGGCCTCGAAGGCGACCGGATCGTGCTGACCGCCACGCACGGCCAGCCTGACCTGCGTGGGGCTCAAGCCACGCTCGCGCAGCTCCCTCGCTACCCTTCGTGCCAGACCTGCCTCGTGCATCCGATAGATCTCCGGACCTCACCTTTACCCCGCGGGCGCGAATGCTCGCATGCCCGTACCTATCTCACACCAGGGCGCTGAAGTTTCCGCCTGCCGAGCGGCCCGCCCTCGAGACCAAAAGGTCCCAAGTAGGTACCGTCCGCACAGGTGGGTTCGCCCAGGCCGATCCTCCACGCCGCCCCGGCGCTCCGCCTCTGCCCGTCAGGCGACGGTCGGCGACGCCTCCAGGCCGACCCCGGCCAGGACGTGCTCGCAGCGCGGGCAGCGACCCTCTGCCAGGCGCCACTCCGTCACGGCGAAATCGGCGCGCGATATCAGCCGTTCGCCACACCGCGCGCAGCAGGTTTCGGCGACCTCAACCGCGGGTGCGTTTCCGATGTAGACGTGGCGCAGGCCGACCTCGCGCGCCACTTCGGCAGCATCCACGAGCGTGGCCGTCGGCGTCGGGTGCAGGTTCGCAAGACGGTATGCGGGCAGGAAGCGCGTCAGGTGCCACGGAGTCTCAGGCCCCAAAGACCTGCCAATCCATTCGGCCATCGCCTGCAACTCACCTCGATCGTCGTTGAGGCCGGGGATGATCAGGGTGGTGAGCTCGATCCAGATGCCGCGCCTGCGCAGCTCCGCGACCGACTCGCGCACGGGCTCCCATCGGGCGCCGCAGACCCGGCGGTAGAAGGTGTCGTTGGCCGCCTTGAGGTCGACATTTGCGGCATCGAGATACGGCGCGACCAGTTCGATCGCCTCGGGCGTCTCATAGCCGTTCGTCACGAAGACGTTGCGCAGCCCGGCCGCCCGTGCCCGAACCATCGTATCGAGGGCGAACTCGATGAAGACCGTCGGCTCCACGTACGTGTAGGCGACGCTTCGAACTCTCAGGGCCACCGCCCGCTCGATCACCTCGGCGGGCGCCACGAAGCGGCTCTCCGGCACGACGCCCTCGCGATGCGCCTGCGACATCTCCCAGTTCTGGCAGAAGGCGCAGTGGAAGTTGCAGCCCTGCGTCGCGACCGAGTAGGCGGAACTGCCCGGCAGGAAGTGATAGAAGGGCTTCTTCTCTATCGGCTCGGCCCTGGCAGCGACGACCTGGCCGTAGACGAGCGTGTAGAGCATGCCGCCACGGTTCTGACGCACGCCGCAAATGCCTATCCGGCTCGGCCGGAGTAGACATCGATGGGCGCAGGCGACGCACCGAACGCTGCCAGGCGCGACTGGGTCGCCGAAGGGCTCGCTCAGTGCCGCCTGTCGAATGTTCGGCTCGGATTCGGAGCCCGGTCCCAGGTCCTCGAGCCGGAGACCGGCCGGCGGATCCTCACCCGGGAAATGGGCACGGATGGGCTCGGGCGGCGTCACGCCCGGATCGAAAGAAACCGCCGGCGCCCGGGTGAAGGTCTCAGGGCCCGTCGCGTGTCCTTGGTCTTCCATCTGGGCCCTCTGGGCGCGGCCTCGTCATAACTCCGGACCAGGGCCTATCGCCACTGCCCTACTCCGATCGAAGTATGCCATCGGCGCGCCCATGCAGACGACGCGACCTCGGCGGAAGACCCTCCTCGGCCCACCCGGCGCCCCAACCCGTTTCCCATCGGGAGAGGGGCATCCGAGAGATCGAAGGCTGCTGCATCTGCTGCGTCGGTGCCCATCCGTCAGTCGCCGGAGCGCAGGACGGGCAAGCCTGAGAGTGGTTTGCAGGCGCCGGCGGTTCGATTTCAGGCGGTCGAGCGCCGACCGCTCGGCTCGGCCGGCACCTCCTCCGGCCTCGTCCTTGTCGGGTTGACCTATGGGTCCTTCGGCCCTTGCCCGGGGTTACGCCGCGCGGGACGCTACGATCAACAAGTCCCGTGCGCGGGATCGCCATGGACCGTGAGGTCGGTGGCTTGTTCGGCGGCGGGTTCCGCATTCGAAAGCGAAGAGCGAATGGCGATCAGTCCAATTGCCATGGCTGTCCGGCCGCCCATGCCGTGGACGCCTCTTGTAATCGCCGAGGAGCACTGCAAAGGCTGCGAGTTGTGCATCGCCGCCTGCCCCAAGGATGTTCTCGCGCTCGACCGCAGCCGCGTAAACGGCCTCGGCTACCACCCCATCGAACTGATCGATGCCGCTGGCTGCACGAGCTGCGCCTTCTGCGCTCGAGTTTGCCCCGATGCCGTATTCACCGTATGGGCCGCCCCGCGCGAAGTTGTACGAGCGGAGGGCAAGCGATGACGAGCGACCGCGATGCCGACAGCTTCCAGCCGCTCACCGACGCCGAAGCCGAGGCGAACCGTCGCGCCCGCGTCCTGATGAAGGGCAACGAGGCAATCGCCGAGGCGGCGATCCAGGCCGGTTGCGACGCCTATTTCGGCTACCCCATCACCCCGCAGGCCGAGTTGCTGGAGTGGATGGCCCGCCGGATGCTCGAGCTGGGCCGCGTCTTCGTCCAGGCCGAGAGCGAACTCGGTGCGATCAACATGGCGCTCGGCGCGGCCGCCACCGGCGCTCGGGTCCTGGTCTCGTCGTCGAGCCCGGGCATCAGCCTCATGGCCGAGGGGATGAGCTACATGGCCGCCTCCGGCACGCCGATGGTGCTGGTCAACATAATGCGCGCCGGCCCGGGTCTCGGCGGTATCGGTCCGTCGCAGAGCGACTACTTCCAGGCCACCAAGGGTCACGGCCACGGCGACTACCACGTGCCGGTTCTCGCCCCGGCCTCGATCGGCGAGGCCATGGAGCTGATGGCCACCGCCTTCGAGCTCGCGGAGCGCTATCGCACCCCGACGATGCTCGTCGCTGACGGGATCCTCGGCCAGGCGATGGAGCCGGTCGAGCTGCGCTTCCGGACGCCGGAGCGGCAGGTCTTCGACTGGGCGCTGACCGGGGCATCCGGTCGGCCGGCTCGGATTGTCAACTCGATCGACCTTCAGCCCGAGTTGCTCGAGAAGCGGAACCTGGCGCTCCAGGCCAAGTACAGGGACATTGCCCGCCACGAGGTTCGCTGGGAGGGCTGGCAGCTCGACGACGCCGAGTTCGCCATCGTCGCCTACGGCACCGCGGCGCGGGTCGCCCGCAGCGCCATCGCCAGGGCTCGCGAGAAAGGGATCAAGGTTGGCCTCTTCCGGCCGATCACGCTGTGGCCGTTTCCCGAGCGCGAGCTGGCACGATTGAGCCGGCACCTGCACGGCATCCTGACGGTCGAGCTGTCCTCCGGCCAGATGGTCGAGGATGTCCGGCTGGCAGTCGAAGGGCGCTGCCCGGTTGCATTCCACGGTCGAATGGGCGGCATGGTCCCGACCCCGGACGAAGTATTGGGTGCCCTGAAGGCACTGCGGGCGAAGGTCGCCCGGACACTGGCGGCCGAGAGCCTCGACGACACCGACGGTCGCGGAGCTCACGCTCCGGGCCACGGGCACAACGGCAGGGCCATCGATGTCAGCGGGCGCACAGGCGCGCAACGCGGAGGTCCACGATGACGCTTCAAACGCCGGGCCGGGAATCTACCGGAGCCGCCGCGCGCCTCGTCTACCGTAAGCCGGACGTCCTGATTGACCGCTCGACCCACTACTGCCCCGGCTGCGGCCACGGCATCGTCCATCGGCTGCTGGCCGAGGTCCTGACCGAGCTGGATCTGCCGGCTCACACCATCGCGGTGGCTCCTGTCGGATGCGCCGTTTTCGCCTATGACTACCTGGACGTCGACTTCGTCGAAGCGCCGCACGGCCGCGCCCCGGCCGTGGCCACGGGGATCCGTCGCGTTCGTCCCGAAGCATTCGTGTTTACCTACCAGGGCGACGGGGACCTGGCCGCCATCGGAACGGCCGAGATCGTTCACGCCGCTGCCCGCGGCGAGCGGATCACCGCGATCTTCGTGAACAACGGCATCTACGGCATGACCGGCGGTCAGATGGCACCCACGACGCTCCTCGGCCAGAAGACAACGTCTTCACCGACCGGCCGCGACGCCGCGCTTATGGGCTTTCCGATCCGAATAACGGAGATGCTCGCCCAACTCCCCGGCGTCGCCTACGCCGCCCGCGGGACGATCGCCGACGTCTCGGGCATCGGCAAATTGAAGGCCATGATCAAACGTGCCTGCCAGGTGCAAATCTCCGGCGGCGGCTTCGCCATCGTCGAAGCGCTCTCCAATTGCCCGGTCGGTTGGGGCATGACACCTCAGGAATCCCTCGAGCATCTCAAGGGTCCTGTCGTGGAGGCATATCCGCTGGGCGTCATGGTGGATCGCGGCGCGGCCGGCTCGGCTGGACCGGCGGCAGTGGGTTCAGCCGGTCGGACGGACGCCACCCGGCCGTCGGAGGCCTGAAATGGAGCACTCCGTGGTCTTCGCCGGCTTCGGCGGACAGGGCCTCCTGTTCACGGGCCAGGCTCTGGCCAGAGCCGCGATCAAAGACGGCCTCGAGGTGTTCTGGATCCCATCGTACGGTCCAGAGATGCGGGGCGGCACGGCCTCGTGCACGGTCATCATCGGCGACAAACCGATCGGTTCGCCGGTCGTCGACGAGTTCGATGCGGCCGTCGTCATGAACCTCCCGTCGCTTCGCAAGTTCGCGCCCCGCATCGCTCGTCACGGCCTCCTCGTGATGAACACCTCGCTGCTCGGCGCGGAAACGGGCGGGCGAACCGACATCGACGAGATGCGCCTAGCCTGCACCGAGCTGGCGACCAGAGGCGGCGATGACAAGCTGGTCAGCATCGTCGCCCTCGGTGCCCTCGTGGCGAGGCTTGGGTGGGTCACGCCCGAGTCCGTGCGAGCCACCCTGCGCGAGATGGCCGGTAAGAAGCGCCCGGAGATAGTCGATGCAGACCTCGGCGTCTTCGCGGCCGGGTTCGCGGCTGGAGCTGTCGGCGCAATCGCGTAGCGGAATCCGCGATCGGGCAACGGTTTCGTGGCTCTCCGATTCGAAACCGGGGCTCCTTTGGAGCCCCGGTTTCGGTAACGGCAGGTGATCGAGGGGCCCGCCCTCGGATTTAGCGGATACCGGCCATCTCCTGGAGCATGCGCCAGTCGTGGAGGCGGTCATCCTGAGAAGCCTGCAATTCGTGGGAGGGAGCCCCCGCCTTGTCGAAGTGCTGGCCGAAGCGACCTTCAGTTCGGGCGAAGGAGATGAAGTCGAAGGTCGTCCCATCCGGGTTCTTCGACCAGTCCTCCTTGACAGCCGGATTGCCCTGAAGCGAGAGGCGCTCCACCATCGAGTCGCCCCGGCGCGGGTCGTAGGTGAAGAGTGGGAAGGCCCGCGAATCGACGGCGAGCTTGGCTTGCCTGTTGGCCGCGTCATCAGGGATGCCGTGCTCCGGCATGCATGGCGTGTAGGCGACGATGACGGCCGGGCCCGGATAGGCGTTTGCTTCCATCACGGCCTTGTACAGGTGATTGATGTTGCATGCCGCAACCTGGGCGACGTACGCGTCGCCGTGGGCGATCAGGATCCGGCCGAGCTCCTTGCGCTTCTCCTGCTTGCCGTGCTCCGACTTGCCGTAGGCGGAGAGCTTGGAGACCTGGGCGGTGAACGAGGCCGTCGAGGTCTGGCCGCCGGTGTTCGAGTAAACGCCGGTGTCCAGGACGAGAACCTTGATGTCCAGCCCGGAGGCGACCAGGCGCGAAAGCGACTGGAAGCCGATGTCGTACATGGCGCCATCGCCGCCGAAGACCCACAGCCGACGATCCGCATGGCCGGCCTGGTCCCAGCGCAGGCGTACGCCGAGTGCGTCGGCCGGGCCGTTCTCGAAGAGCGAGTTGGTCCACGGCACGGTGAACGGGTTGAACGGGTAGGTGCTGCCGAAGACGGTGTTGCACCCGGTTTCCGCGACGATGCCCATGCTCGTCGGCCCGTAGACCTGGAGCGTGGCGGCGACGACCATGCGCACGACAGTGCCTTCGCCGCAGCCGGAGCAGGAGCCGGCGCCGCCGACGAAGCCGAAGGCGTGCTCGCCGAGCATGATGTCGGCGAGGGCCTTCTCGTTGCGGTACGCGACCGGCGTGGTCGGCAGCGACCTGAAGAAGGCGATGTCGCGGCGGTAGCGGTCGAGCGTGGATTCGCCGCTGGCCTCGCAGTCGCTCTTCTCCGTCATGAAGAGGGCGTCGTGGCCCTGCGCCACGCAGACGTCCACGCACTCGGCGCAGCCCTTGCAGTGGTACGGGTCGATGAAGATCCCGAAATCGGCCGCCTCGATGCCGCGCTTGGCAGGGACGTCGGCGTACTTGGTCGTATGAACGAAATGGGACCTGGCGGTGTCCGTGGCCAGCGTCGGGTCCTGCCGGGTCGCAGCGAACGACTCGATCGCTTTGGTCAGCGAGCCCTTCGGTTGGGCCGTCGCCACGATTGCGCTGTCGGGGCAGGCGCTCACGCACGCCATGCAACCGACGCACTTCTCCGCGATCAGGGCCGGGATCATCGGCGACAGCGTGCTGAAGTCGCGGACGCCTGCGGTCGCCGGGGCGATGAGGCTCCGGGCCACCCCGGCGTCGGCCGGGAGTTCGACGTCGGCCACGCCGCGACGGTAGGCGTTGATGACCGACTCGTTGAAGTCCGCAACGTATTCGGCGACATCGAACGTCTGGGGTGCGATCAGCCCGGGGCCGGCCTCGAGCTTGTCGATTTGGGCGGCGGTAAGTATCTGGGTCATTGCTCGCTCAGCTATCCGGTCTACCTCAACCACGATCTTACGAGGTCGCTGGTCGAGATGATCCCGATCGGGATGGCCGCACCGTCTGTCACGACGAGGCGGTGGACTCGGCGCTCTTCCATCAGCCGCGCTGCCTCTTCGAGGCTGGCCGTGGCGGCGATGGTGAGAGCCGGCTTGGTCATGATCTGCCCGACCGGCAGGCCGGGCCAGTTGGAAACGAGGTGCTGGTTCGCTCGAGCGCGAACGAGGTCGACTTGACTGAGAACACCGACCAGGACGCCGTTCTCGTCCAGGACGGGAAGACCGGAGATCTTCTTGCTGTCGAGGATTCCGGCGGCCTCTGCCAGAGAAGCCGTCTCGGCGATCGCGATCGGGTTCGCAGTCATGACTTCGCCAACGGTTCGAGAACTGGTCATCGAGCCGCCTGGGCAACGGCCGGAACGGCGGCCTTACTGTTGATCGCCGCGGTGACATCGAGTACACCGTCGTAAGCCCCGTCGATGACCGCCAGGTTAGCGTCCACCACCGCCGCACCGCGCTTCCCGAAGAAGCGGGTCAGGTTCGTACGGACGGCAGCGCGGAGAGCGTCACGGTCGAGACCGGCACGCTCGGCGAACGGCGAAACCTTAAGGAAGACGCCCACGAGGGCCACGCCCTGCATCCTGATCTCGAGATCCGGCCGCGGTGCGTACTTCATGGCCAGCGCTGCGGTATCCAGGGCCAGGAGCCTGATCTTGCGGGCCGCGATCTCCGCTCGGGTTGCGGGTGGGAGGGCAGCCCAGATCTCGTCGGGGTCGGTCAGAGGCGTCGGCACGAAGACCGTACCACCGTCGACGAGTCCCGCGAGCGGATCGCCCTGCCTGAACGAGTTGATGTCGAAGAGCGGCACGAAGTTGACTTCGGTCAGCTCGTTGTGGAGCCGAATCGGCTCCTCGGCGATGGTCAGGAAGTAGGTCGTCGGCAGGCCCTTCTTCTCCGAGCCGTAGCGCGGGTAAGCCTGGACGTAGAGGTTGAAGAGCTCGCCGATCGTCGTGGCCACGAGCTTGTTCGTGGTGACGCTGCCGAAACCGCCGACCGAGTGGCCCCGCAAGCTGTAGGCGCCCCTGGGTCGGATGTTCAGGCCGTTGTTGGCGAGAGCCAGGGGGTGGCGAATGCCGAGAACCGCCCGGCGCCGTTCTTTGACCGCCTTCTCGTCGGCGATCCAGTCGAAGACGGCCCCGAGGTCGCCCGGCTGGATGTCGCGGGAACCGAGACCGGCCGACACCGACACGACGCGCGGCAACGGCGCGCCGTCCATGGCCGCATCGGCGAGAGCCGACTTGAGCTCACGGGTCAGCGGGTTGTCTGCGGCAGCCGGCTCGTCGGTTCGTTCGACCACAGCGACGACCCTGGCATTACGAAGTGCCGCGGCGAGCTGGGTCGCAGGGAAGGGGCGGAAGCTCGTGACGGTGATGCATCCAACTTTGCGGCCGTCGCAGCGGAGGGAGTCCACGACCGCGGTGGCCGTATCGGCCATGGTTCCCATCGAAACCACGACGTAGTCGGCATCCTCGGTCCGGTACGGCGCGATCAGGCCGTAGCTTCGGCCGGTCAGGGCGGTCCACTCCGACATCGCCCGGTCGGTGATCTCCGTCAGGCGGTCGTACCAGACCCGCTGTCCGATGCGGCCCTTCATGTACGAGTCCTGGTTCTCAACGACGCCCGACATCAGGGCATCTCCGGGGTCGAACAGGTCGCGCACGGTCTTGCGCGGGTCGCCGACGAAGCGGCGCAGGAGCTCGTCCTCGGGCAGCAGGACATTCTCGATCGTGTGCGTCGTAAGGAAACCGTCCTGGGCAACGAACCACGGGGTTTCCGCGTCCTCTGCGACGCGTCGCGCGATGGCGGTCAGATCCGCGGCTTCCTGACAGTTGCGGGCGAAGAACATGCCCCAGCCGCAGTCGGCAACACCCATCATGTCGTCGTGGCCGGCGTGGATGTTCAGAGCCTGACTTGTCAGGGCCCGAGCCCCGACGTGGAAGACCACGGGCAGACGCTTGCCGGCGATGACGTACAGGACCTCCTTCATGAGGATGAGGCCCTGTCCCGCGGTGAAGTTCGTGACCCGGCCGCCCGCCAGGGCAAAGCCTTCGGCGGCTGAGGCGGAGGAATGCTCCGACTCCGGCTCGATGAACTTGAGCTTCGTGCCCCACAGATTGGGTGTGCCGTTGGCGACGGCGACCTGATACACCGCCGCCATCGTTGTCGACGGCGTGATCGGATAGGCGCAAGCGCCGTCGCTGATCCGCGTCTCCACGTAGGCGATGGCCTCCGAGCCGTCGATGATTGCCGGAATGCCTGGGAATTCTGGAGTCGGCGTATTCGTCACGGTGGTCGGTTCACTCAATGCACGCAGCTGGCGGGCCAGCGCGCTTCCGTCTAGGTGTTTCAGCAAGGTACCGCCGATCCCGCTGGCGACAGCCTCGCGTTGCTCGTCCGAATGCCAGTATGAAGCCAACACCGCAATTCGGCCCGGAGGGATCAGGTCGTGCAGGGCCGCGACCAGCGGCCGCCATCCCTCCGCGACATCGGCATCGAGCAACACCACGTCCGGCCGGCTGATCGCGGCCTCCCGCGCCGCGGATTCGCACGAAGCCTGAGCGACGATGAAGCCGTGGCGCGAAAGGTGGTCGCAGAGAGCTTCGGTTGCGGCGCGATGCTGACTGACGATTAGCAATCGTCGCAGCGGCATCCGTCGCAGGGGCATCTGGGGTTCGGCGAGCATGCGCATAGCGTGCGCCGCGGTAACCCCTGCCCGTAGCGACAGGGCTCCCTAAGACCGGGGGCCATATGGCCCGCGGTCTCATGTGACGGGGCAGGTGCGTCCTGCCTCAACGAGTGGCCAGGATCAGCGACGGCAGGGAGGCCGCCGCGGCCGAGTGGATCGAGACCAGGAGAGCATGCGGCCTGCCCGCGCCAGCCGGCTGGGCGAGGGTCGACTTGCCCGCTCCGCAGGGCCATTCGGCACTGCGCAGCGATCGGGTGGATCTGCAGACTTCCGGTTGTGACGAACGCCGGAGGGGACGCCCGGCGTTCGTCCTTTTTACGCCCGGAAACCCCTGCCGCATGGCCAGGCTGAGCCCGCGTGAGTCGGTCGGTCGGCCTGGCGGCGCGTCACGTCCAAGACCCAATCCGCTCGACGTCTGCCCCTAAGGCCGGCCTCTAGAGCTCGTGGTACTTCCTGGCGTAAGCCGTGAGCTCGTCACGGAAGTCCGGGTGGGCAATCGCGATCAGACGCCTTGCCCGTTCGCGGAAGCCCTGCCCAAAGAGCTCAGCCACACCGAATTCGGTCACGACGGTGCGGACGTGCGATCGGGTGGTGGTTACACCGGCCCCTTCCTTGAGACTCGCGGTGATGCGGCTGACCTTTCCGTCGGAGGCGGTCGACGGCAGGGCAATAATCGCCCGGCCCTCCTCGGCCAGGGCTGCGCCACGCATGAAGTCCATCTGGCCGCCCACGCCGCTGTACATGCGGTGGCCGATCGAGTCGGCGCAAACCTGCCCGGTCAGGTCGACCTCGATGGCCGAGTTGATGGCCGTCATGCGCCTGAAGCGGCGGATGATCGCAGTGTCATTCGTGTAGTCGACCGGCCGCATCTCGACCATCGGGTTGTTGTCGACGAACTTGTACAGGCGCCGAGTGCCCATCATGAAGGCCGTCACGATCTTCCCGCAGTCAACCTCCTTGCGCTGGCAGGTCACGACGCCGCGCTCCACGAGGTCGACCATGACGTCCGTGAACATCTCCGTGTGGACGCCCAGATCCCGCTTGCCGTACAGGCCCCTGCCGACCGCGGCCGGGATGGCGCCGATGCCCATCTGGAGCGTCGCCTCGTCCGGAACGAGGTCCGCCACGAAGCCGCCGATGCGATCCTCGAGCTCGCCGGCGTCGCCACCGTTGTATTCGTAGGGAGGCTGATCCACCTCGACCGCGTAATCGATCGCGCTCACGGGCACGAAGCTGTCGCCGAGCGTGCGCGGTGTCGACTTGTTGAACTGGGCGATGACCACCCTGGCATTCCGGATGGCGGTCAGCATCGTGTCGACCGACGTGCCGAGCGAACAGAATCCATGCTCGTCGGGTGGGGTCATGTTCGCGAATACGGCGTCCAGCGGCAGAAGCCCGCTATCGATCAAGCGCGGGATATCGGAGAGGAAGACCGGGATGAATTCGGCTCGACCCTCGTTGATGGCCTTGCGGGCGTTTGGGCCGATGAACAGGGCCCGGTGGAAGAAGTGGCCCTCCATGCCGGGATCCAGGTGAGGGTGCGGACCCTCGGCGTGCATGTGGACGATCTTGACGTCCCTGAGCTCGGGGGCTCGGCGCACCAGGGCGTCGAGAAGCACGGACGGCGTGGCAGCGGCGCCGTGCATGAAGATTTGCTGGCCTGATTGGATGACGGAGACCGCCTCATCGGCGCTGACGATACGCATGACCCGCAGTGTACGAACCGGGCCCGGCGATGCGAGGGCCGATTGGACGGTTCCGAGCTCAGGTGACGGCCGCCGCCGAACTAGGCGCCGCCCTTGAGGCGATGGCGGGCGACGAACGCGGCGGCCTGAGCGCGGCGCTCCAGGTTCAGCTTAGACAGGATCGAGCTAACGTAGTTCTTGACCGTCTTGTCGGACAAGAAGACCTCGGACGCGATCTCCTTGTTGGTCTTGCCCTCAGCAACGAGGAGCAGGATCTTCTGCTCCTGCTGCGTCAGCTGGGCCAGCTCGTCGGTGTAGGTGCCCGTGGCGATGCGGCGAACGCGATCGAGAACCTTCTCGGTCACGGCCGGATCCAGCAGCGACTCTCCACGGCCCACGGACTCGAGAGCGCTCACGAGGTCGCGGCCGCGGATCTGCTTCAGCAGATAGCCGGACGCGCCGGCGATGATCGCCGACAGGACCGCCTCTTCGTCCGGATAGCTGGTCAGGATGACAACGCGGGTGCCGGGGAACTCGGCCCGGATTTCGCGGCAGGCCTCGATGCCAGATCCGTCGGGCAGCCGAACGTCCATCACGACCAGGTCAGGCTCGAACTTGCGAGCCATCTCGACGGCTTCGGCGGCCGTGCCAGCTTCGGCAACGACCTGGAAGTGCTCGCGCCGCTCCAACAGTGAGACGAGGCCCTGCCTGACGACCTCGTGGTCGTCGACCACGAGAAGACGCAGGGGGCGCGCTTCCATCTGGTCGGTCATTCGTATCCTCGATCCGTGGGCCCGCCCGGCGTCTCGCGGCGGGGTATCGAGACGATGATACGCGTGCCTGCTCCGGGCTCGCTCTTGACCTCCAACCGGCCACCAACAGACGAGGCACGGGCACGCATGTTCACCAGACCCTGGTGGCCGGCGGCGCGCGGCTTGGCCGGATCGAAGCCGACTCCGTTGTCGCTGACGATCATCGTCACGGTGCGATCGCGAGTCTCGACGTGGACGCTGCCCCGGGTCGCCCTCGAGTGGCGAGCTATGTTGCTGAGGGCCTCGCGAGCGATTGACAGAAGCTGACCGGTCAGATCGGGAGGCAGGTCCGCATCGTCCGCTTCGGCCGTCTCGAGATCGACGTCGACCATGCTGTTGACTCGAAACTCGTCGGCCAGGGCGGCCAGACCGCCAATGAGGCCGGCCTGCTCGAGGAGTTCCGGCCGCAGCCCGAAGATGAAGTTGCGAATGTCGCGGATCGACTGGTCGAGCGAATCAATGGCGCGCTCGACCCGTGCTCGGGCCACGTCGGGCTCGTCGGCCATCAGATCCGGCACATCCTCGAGCGACAGGCCTACTGCGTAGATGCTCTGGATTATGCCGTCGTGCAGATCGCGACCGATCCGTTCGCGCTCCTCTACGACCGCAAGGCGCTGGACCTGCTCGTGAAGCCGGGCGTTCTCGATGGCTATGCCGGCGTGCAGGGCGAACATCTCGATCAGGCGTTCGTCCTCCTCGGTGAACTCGCCGAGAGGCTGCTTGTTGGTCAGGTAAAGCCGGCCGATCGACCGGCCCTTCGCTTCGACTGGCACCCCCAGCAGCGTCCGCATAGATGGGTGGTTTGGCGGGAAGCCATAGCGGCGTGGGTCTGCGGCGATATCGCGCACGCGCACCGGATGGGCCTCGTTGGCTATCACGCCGAGAAGCCCGTGGCCGTGGGGCGGCGGCCCGATACGTTCGCGTTCGGCACGGCTGATACCGCTGGTGATGAAGCGCGTGATGCCGCCTTCCTGGTCGACGATGCCGAGGGCGGCGTACTGGGCGTGGGCAAGTTCGCGGACCCGATCGGTTATCAGCTGCAGAACGCGGTCCAGGTCGAGCACCCCGGCGATACCTCGAGTCGCGGCGTCGAGCGCGATCAACTCGTCGGAAGCCTGACCGGCGCGGGCTCGCGACCAGGCGGAGCCGATGACGATCTCGAGGCCGCGGGCGCATTCGTCGGCGGAGGTTGCGGCCGACAAAGGCGCATCCAGCTGGAGAGTGGCTAGAATCCGATCGCCGAAGCGGAGGTAATAGGTACGGAGTCCGGCCGTCTCTGGCCCCTGGTCGAGCAGGCTTCCCACCCTGAGCTCCAGCTCGGTGGGCGGCAGCGCCTCAACGCGGAGGTGTCCGCCGACCAGCCCCGAACCGCTGATCACGAGGCCGAATGCGGAGGCCAGCTCGCCGTAGGTCTCGGGGCCGGGACGCACACGCCAGCGCTCGATGGCAGCGGACATCTCGAACAAGCCGAGCAGCCCGGCCGAGTCCTGGCTCAGGTTCGACGCCGGATGCGAAGCGTTCATCAGGAGGAGCCTAGCAGGCTGCCAACCAGTCGTCGCCGCTACCTTGGGTGTTTCGCGCGACAGGATCCACCCCTCGGGTCGGGGGCAACGCTCTCAAGCGCAAACAGGGAGCGCCCAGGGACCGCTTGGCCATCGTCGGGCCGGGGCCCTTGGACCCGCCCGAACGGGCCGGAGGCCCCTTGGCCCTCCACCGGTCCGCGTCCACCCTTGCCGAACACGAAGACCGGCAGCACTCCAGCGCATCGGTCGGACGGACAGTTGATGTCGCGAATCGAAACCGTTCTTCTGGCGACCGACGGATCGTCGGCGTCGGAGCCAGCCAGCGAGCACGCGATCGACCTGGCGCTCCAGGTTGGGGCGCGGCTCCTCGTGGTGAGCGTACTCGGCGCCGCCTCGAGACCTCCTGGGGCATCGGCCGAAACCGGCGGCGTCGTCGACTCGCGCGATTCGCTGACGGCGAAAGCCCAGGCCATCGTCCAGCGGGCCAAGGCCGCCGGATCGGATGCCACGTTCCTGGTCTGGGAAGGCGAGCCACGCGAAGCCATCGTTGCCGCTGCGAACGCGGAGAAAGCGGACCTGATCGTGGTCGGTTCGCACGGCCGCAGCGGCGTCAGCCGCTTCTTCATAGGCAGCGTCTCGGACTACGTCGTCCGCCACGCACCTTGCCCGGTGATCGTCGTTCGCGGGGACCTCGAGACGGCGCGACACTAGCAGCTGGCCTCGGGGCGGCCGGTGGGTCAGCGGCGGTCGGAGGCAACCCGGCGCGGCGGCGCGAAGCGGCGGGATGCCCGGTCGGGCGCGTCTCCCCTACTTCGTGTAGGCACCTTCGGGGTCGAGCTCTTCGCGAATCAAGCGCAACTCCTCCGCCGTTGGTGCCGGCGTCATCCCGAGCGGCTCCGAGACCTTCGGCTCCCAGCCGATCGTGTCGCGGACCTGATCGAGAGTGGCTCCCGGGTGGATCGAGTCGAGTCGCATCTCGCCGGAGTCGTCGAAGTGGTAGATCCCCAGGTCCGTCACGACAACCGACGGGCCACGGCCGAGCCACCCTTCCTCGCGCCTGATTCGGGCCGCGCCCTCCGCTCCGCCGAGGTTACCGGGCGAGGTCCGGAAGTCGATCCGGTCCACGAACGAGCGCTTCGACTGGCGCATGACCACGAAGACCTCCCGAGCGTTGATGGCAATCTCGCAGGCCCCGCCCGAGCCCGGAAGCCGCGTCTTGGGATGCTCGTAGTCGCCGATGACGGTGCTGTTGATGTTGCCAAAGCGGTCGATCTGGGCCGCGCCCAGGAAACCGACGTCGACCAGCCCGCCCTGGAGGTAGAAGCTGAATAACTCGAACATCGACACGGCGGCCGTAGCGCCGGTGACGATCGTGGGGTCGCCGATCGAGAGCGGCAGCCGAGCCGGGACCGCACCGAACGCACCCGACTCGTAGACCAGCTCCAGCGTGGGGGCCACGGTGCGCCGGGCGAGGTTGACGGCGATGTTCGGCAGGCCGACGCCGACGAAGCAGACTCGCTGGCCGGCCAGCTCGCGAGCCGCGGCGACGATCATCATTTCCGACTTCGAGAAGAGGGCGGACGCCGGAGTGTCGCCGAATGCCCTCGCGGAGCCGATGGCGCGCGGCTCGCTCATTTGTAGACCCCGTAGTCGACCGAACCAGACGGCGCATGCCCGGATGGCCGGAGGGCGGCGACTCGGGCGACCCCGAGCTTGTCGACGTACTCCGCACGACCGGCGAGGCCGTAGACCCACTCGTCCAGCCAGGCCTGCGTCGACGCGGCATCGCGGCTGATCATGTCCCAGTCGCGATAGAAATGATTGTCCCGGTCGTAGGCGCCCTGCACGTACGAGGGGTGAGCGCCGAACGGCTCGACCACCACCGCGTCGACGATCAGCCCCGGGACGACCGTTCGGTTGGGGTCCGCCCTGATCACAGCCTCATCCACCACTTCCTCGACGACGACGATGACTCGATCGGCCGCGAATGCAGCCTCCTTCTGGCAACCGAGCAGTCCCCACATCTGGGTATTGCCGCCGGCATCGGCCCGCTGAGCATGGACTACGGTGACGTCCGGCTTCAGCGGCGGAACGGCGTAGACGGTCTCGTCGCCGTATGGCGAACGGATGGGGCGTATCAGCGGGTTCGCCTTCGGGAGATCAGTCTCGAAGTAGGACCTCAGTGGGAAGAAGGGCAGGTTCGACGCGCCGGCCGTGTAGCGGCAAACCATGCCGAAATGGCTGTACTCCTCCAGCTCGAGCGGAGCCGGGTCGGCGTCTTCGACTCGACGCCGAATCGCATGGAGCCCGCCGACGCCCGGGTTCCCAAGCCAGCTGAACACCAGCTTGCGCGCCGTACCTGCGGCGACCATCTGGTCGTAGATCAGGTCCGGTGTGAGACGAGCCAGGGTCAGGTCGCGTTTCCGCTGCCGGATGATCTCGTGTCCCGCCGCGAAGCAGATCAGGTGCGTGAAGCCTTCGATGGCGACGACGTCACCGTCGTGGACCAGGGCGGCGACGGCATCGCGCATCGACGTGACCTTACTCATCGGCCCTCACCTGGCGATTATCTGCGCCTTCACTGCGGCTCGAATGGGGCCCACTCAACACGCCTCTCTGCGCCCAAGGTTCAGCCCGCGGCCGCGACCTCGGCCCCTGCCTCGCTGAAGAGGGCCAGGCCCGTCGTGGCTTCGGCGGCTGTCAGAACCAGTGGCGGCGACACTCTCACGACCGTGTGGCCGGCCTCGAGAGTGAGTAGTCCGCGCTGGAAACTCGCCCACTCAACAGCCGAGGCGTGCTCATGCGTGTCGAACTCCACGCCTATCATCAGGCCGATACCGCGCACATCACGGACCAATGCCGGGAACCGCGCCTGCAGCGACCTGAGACCGGCCAGCAGCTCGTCGCCGCGCGCCTTCGCGTTTTCCATGAGGCCGCCTTCGAGCAGCTTGATCGTCTCGAGCGCAGCCGCGCAGGCGAGCGGGTTTCCGCCGTAGGTCGTGCCGTGGGCGCCGGCGCCCCATCTGGTCATGAGCGAGTCGCGCGCAATGAATGCGCCGAGAGGCATGCCGCTGGCGATGCCCTTGGCAGTGGCGACGATGTCCGGCTCCACGTCCCAGTTCTGGATGGACCACATCTTGCCCGTCCGGCCGGCACCTGCCTGAACTTCGTCTGCGATGAGCAGGATGCCGTGCTCATCGCAGATCCGGCGCAGCCCCTGGATGAAGCCGTCCTCCGGGACGACATACCCGCCCTCGCCCTGGATCGGCTCGACGATGATCGCCGCCACTTCCGTCGGGGGCACGAGGCGGTCGAACAGGACCTCGTCGAACCACTTCAGGTCGGCCACGTGACCGAACGGCGCGTGGAAGACACCCGGCAGCATTGGCCCGAAGCCGGCGTGGTACTTCGCCTTCGAGGCCGTCAGCGAGACTGAGCCGTACGATCGACCGTGGAAAGCGCCCAGGAACGAAACAAGGTACTGGCGCCCGGTGGCGAAGCGGGCGAGTTTGATCGATCCCTCGACAGCCTCCGTCCCGGAGTTGCCGAGGAAGACCCGGCACTTCTCCTGCATCGGCGCAATGCGAGCCAGTTCGGCACACGTCTCGGCGTACAGAGGCAGGTAGAAGTCGGCGCTGTAATGGATCAGCCTGGCCGCCTGATCCTGGATTCGACGGACCACGTCGGGGTGACAGTGGCCGGTCGAGGTCACGGCGATGCCGGCGTTGAAATCGAGGAAGAGGTTGCCGTCGATGTCCTCGATCGTGCAGCCCTCTCCTCGCACGGGCACGACCGGGTAGGCACGAGGCACGCTCGGCGAAGTCCACTCCCCGTCGAACTTCAGGTGGGCTCGCGCCTTGGGGCCGGGCAGCTCAGTGACGATGTGCGGGACTGCTGGAGCCTGGGCGAGTCTGCCGGGAGCCTGGATCACGGTGCACCTCGACTGTTTCGTTACTTCCGCCCGGAGGGCCTCGGCAGCCGCCTGAACGGATAGTCTTTATGCAGACTGGATATTGCGGTCAGTATAGCCGAGCGGCACACCGCGTCGGAGGCGACGGAGCGCCTCCGACCGATTCGCCGCTTCCCTCGCCGCTACTCCTCGACAGGGCATCCTGGCCGGCGGTCGCAGCGGGCCCGACCCGTGTGCCCGTTCGCAGTGAGAGGTCTAATCGACCAGAGTCTGCGATTGCTCGCGCAGGAACTGCTGTACGTAGTAGAGACCACCCGAAGCCTTGCCGGACGTGCCCGAACCCTTCCAACCACCGAACGGCTGAACGCCCGGCCAGGCCCCTGTCGTCGCGCCGGCCCGGCGGTTGATGTAGATCACACCGGCCTCGATCGCTTTCTCGAAACTCTCGATCTCGTCACGGTCGTCGCTGAAGAAGCCAGCCGTCAACCCGTAGATGGTGTCGTTGGCACGCTCGAACGCCTCGTCGAGCGTGTCGAACGATGCGACGGCAACGACCGGCACGAACAGCTCATCGCGCCAGATCCGGTGGTCGGCCGGCAGGTCCGCCACGATCGTCGGTGCAACGAACAGATCGGATCCGTATCCGGGGAGAACCTCGCCGCCGGTGAGGATGCGGCCATCGCGTTTGGCTTCGGCGACCGCGGCGTCGTACTTTGCCCTGGCCTTGGCGTTGACCAGCGGCCCGAGCCAGACCTTGCGATCAGTCGGATCGCCGACGGCAATCGCCTTCGTCTTCGCGACCAGCGCCTCCAGGAACGCCTCGTAGACGGGCGCCTGGACGTAGACGCGGCTGCAAGCCGAGCACTTCTGGCCGCCGTAGCCGAAGGCCGAGCGCATGACGCCCTCAGCCGCCTCTTCGAGATCGGCCCGCGCGCTTACGATGGCCGGGTTCTTGCCGCCCATCTCCACGACCACGGGCTTCGGGTATCGCTTGCTGAAGGTCTTGAAGATTTCGTTGAACCCGATCTCGTAGGAGCCGGTGAAGAGCATTCCGTCGACGCCCTCGTTCTCCTGCAATTCGGCACCGACGGTCGCGCCCGGGCCGCTGACCATGTTGAACACGCCGCGCGGCAGGCCGGCCAGGTCCGCGATCTCGGCCAGCTTCACGCCGCAAAGCGGCGCGTCGCTTGAGGGCTTGAAGACGACCGCGTTGCCGGCGACGAGTGCGCCGCCAGACGGGCCGCCCGCGAGAGCCATGGGGAAGTTGAACGGGCTAATCACCGCCCAAACGCCATGCGGCTTGAGGACTGATCGCGTGTGGACGGTGGGATCGCCCAGGTTGCCCATCGAGTGGTCGAAGCCGTCGTTGGCCTGCATCTGGTCGCAGTAGTAGCGAATCAGATCGGCGGTCTCCTCAACGTCGCCGAGCGCCTCCAGACGGTTCTTCCCGACTTCGATGCCCATCAGCGCAGCCAGCTCCATCTGCCGCTCGCTGATGATGTCCGCCATGCGACGCATGATGGCGATTCGCTCCAACCAGGGCGTCCGAGCCCATGACGGGGCCGCGGCCCGAGCCGCGGCGATCGCGTCGCCGACGTCCTGACGGGTGCCTTTGGCAAACCGGCCCACGAGGCTGCCGTCGATCGGCGAGCGCTTCTCGAACGTCTCCTTGGCCGGTCGCCACCCGCCATCGATGTAGAGGCCGTGCGTCGCGCCGAGCTCGCCACGAGCGAGGGCCAAGCCGGCGTCGTAGGAGGCGTGCAGCTGCTCGTTGTCGTTGCGCAGCGTTGCGTACGTGATCTTGAGCCGGGGCTCAGACGTCGCGGTCATCCGAACGCCCTCCTGGGGTCGCGCTTTCCGGAGCCGCACCGCCTCGAACCGCGCGCTCGCAGCAGGGCGCAGTCTCCATTGCCGGTAGTCTACCGCGACCTCCGCGCAGCCCGCGACGGCCGCATCGGGCCAGCCTCGAAACGGACTTATCGCCGGTCGTCAACGCAGGAGCGCGGCCACGACCTCGGCGATCGACGGCGCAACGGCATCAGGCGCCGGGCTGCCGCGCTCAGAGGCGAGGCGCGCAAGCTCAGTATCGCCGTGCTTGCCCGACCGAACGAAGACACCTCGCAAGCCGGCCCTCTGGGCGCCGCGGACGTCGTTCCAGAGATCGTCGCCGACCATCGCCACCTCCCGGGGCGAGAAGCGCGCGGCTGATACATCCCGAGGCGAGAGACCATCAGGCGGGAGATGATCGGCCGCATATCCGCTGCGTGCAATCGCACCCAGCTGACGCACTCCGTCGGCGAAGAAAGCCCGTGACGGTTTGCCGGTCACGAGGGCACGCCGCTGGGCCGCGAACTCCAGCGCCGCCACGTAGCCGCCCGAATCCATCAACACTCCGGCCGGCGTGATCCACCAGCGGTTCTTGTGCATCGCGATGAATCTGGCACCGCCGCGCAGCAGAGAGAAGGCCGTCTGCATGTTCCGAGGCGTGAACTCGTCGCCGGCGTCGCCCACCACCACCGCCGCTACCCGAGCTCCCGGCGCCGCTGCCTCCCCGTGCGTGAGCACCCGCTGGCCCTCGAATTCGACCATCGCGTCAGGGGCCACGAGCACGTAGAGAGGAGCGTTCGCCAAATGGCGAGCGGTGTAGCTGGCGGCCGCCGATGCAGCGCTGACGATCCGACCCGCAGGGATCGACAGGCCGACGCGGCCGAGCTCCAGCGACATGGTCGCGCGGCTTGACATCGAGGTATTGGTCGCGACGAGGAAGGGAAAGCCGGCCGCGTCGAGGGACTCGAGAGCACCGGTAGCGCCCGGGAGAGGGTAGTTCTTGAGCACCAGCACGCCGTCCAGGTCGAGCAGCAGCCCTCGCACGCCGGCGAGCTGGTCGCGGAGATGGACGATCGAGCCAGTCGTCACGTTGGAATGGTCTCACACCGCGCGCGACGGACGTGCCCGTTCCAACCCCGGCACGGCTCGCTGCCCGCGCAGCCCAGACCACGCTCCCGGCACTTCGCTCGCAGCCCTCTCACTCGCAGCCCTTGCTGCGATGCGCTCGGGCGGGCTACGGCCCAAACTCCGGGCAGGGTATCCTTCACCGGAACTGCGAGGGTTCCCGCTGGTTCCGAACCCGCCCCGAAGGACAAGACCGGGGCAAGCTTTGACATCCTCTGCCAGGCGATGCCTGGAGGTCGCCGGAGACTTGGATGACCGACTCGAAACCAATGGATTGCGTGGTCCTGGTGAAGCAGGTGCCCGACACGCACAACCTCACCGGCGAGGTGATGACCAAAGACGGCACCATGAACCGCAACGCCCTGCCGGCGATCTTCAACCCGGAGGACCTCAACGCTCTCGAGATGGCGCTCCAGATCAAGGAGCGCCACGGCGGGACTGTGACCGTCATAACGATGGGCCCGCCCAAGGCGGCCAACATCCTGCGCGAGGCGCTCTGGCGAGGCGCCGACAAGGTCGCCTTGCTCACCGACCGCAAGTTCGCCGGGGCCGACACGCTGGCCACCTCCGTCGCCCTCCAGAAGGCGATCGAGAAGGTCGGTCGATACGACCTTGTCCTGTGCGGCCGTCAGGCCATCGACGGCGACACGGCCCAGGTTGGACCTCAGACTGCCGAGAAGCTCGGCATCCCTCAGATCACGTACGTCGAGTCCGTGATCGAGGTCACCTCGACACATATCACCGCCGAGCGCGCCCTGGACTCAGGCACGGAGATAGTGCGCTGCGCGCTCCCCTGCCTCCTCACCGTCGTCGGCTCGGCCAACACGCCGCGCCCGGCCTCCGTCCGACGCCAGATGGAACGCAAGCTGGCTGCCGCTCCAGGCGAGTACAAGGCCATTCGCGCGGCCTGGCCGGAATTCGAAACCGACGAAGCGCTCGAGGCCTACCTCGTGAGGCACGATCTGAAGATCCCCGTCTGGACGGCCGACGACATCGGGGCGACTGAGGAAAGCATCGGCCTGGCCGGCTCTCCGACGCAGGTCCACAAGATCAACTTCGTGGTCCTCGAGAGCACCGAGAGCAAGACCGTCCCGCCGACACCCGAAGGGATCGCCGCGATGATTGCCGAACTCGTCCACGAATACATCGTCGGGTAGGTGCGAGATGGCTGAGAAGAGCATCTGGGTATTCATCGAGCACACCGACGACCGTATCGCCGACGTCAGCCTGGAGCTGACCGGCAAGGCCCGCGAACTGGCCGACCATCTCGGTTACGAGGTCGTAGGCCTCCTTTGCGGCCACGAGGTCGACGACCTCGCCCAGGCTGTGATCCACCACGGCGCGGACCGTGTCCTGATGGCGGATCATGAAGAACTGTCCCTGTACCGCACGCTGCCGTACGCGCGGGTAGCGATCACGGAAGCGCGGCGGCGGGAGCCGGAGATCTTCCTCATCGGCGGCACACCGAACGGTCGCGACTTCGCGCCGCGTGTCGCCAGCGCCCTGCGCTGCGGACTGACGGCCGACTGCACGGACCTCCAGGTCGGCGACTACTACGTTCGGAAGGAAGACAGGACCTACAAGAACCTGCTCTATCAGATCCGACCTGCCTTCGGCGGCAACCTGATCGCCACGATCGTCAATCCGGCCACGCGACCCCAGATGGCCACAGTCCGCGAAGGAGTCATGCGCATGCCGGCTTCCGACCCGGCACGCACCGGTCTCGTGGAGAAGATCGAGCCCTCGTTCGAGCCCGGCGACTTCGCCCTCGAGGTCCTGAGCCGCCAGGTTCGCAGGTCTTCGGTCAAGCTCAAGGACGCCACGGTGATCGTCGCCGGCGGCGCCGGCGTGGACGGAGCCGACGAGTTCGCCCTCCTGCGCGACCTGGCCAACCTGCTCGGCGGCGAGGTCGGCGCATCCCGCGCAGCCGTGGACGCAGGCCTCATCGACCGCGCCCATCAGGTAGGCCAGACCGGCACGACCGTGCGGCCGCGCCTCTACATCGCAGCCGGGATCTCGGGCGCGATCCAGCACCGGGCCGGCATGGACCAGTCGTCCAAGATCGTCGCGATCAACACCGACCCGGCCGCGCCGATGTTCCAGATCGCCCACTACCGCATCGTCGGTGACGTCGCCGAGGTCCTGCCGATGATCATCAAGACGCTGCGCGAGCGCTCCATCGACCAGCGAGAAGCCGAATGACCGAGAACTTCTTCTACGACAATCCGGACCTTCAGTTCCGGCTGGAGCAGCTCGACCTCCGAGAAGCATTGGAGTTCAAGGAGAAGGGCTACTCCGAATCCGAGGCGTACCCGGGTGCCCCGCGCAACTACCTCGACGCTAAAGACAACTATCGGATCGTCCTGGGGGTGCTGGGCGAGGTCTGCGGCGAACGCGTGGCACCGCGGGCTGCCGAGGCCGACGAAGAGGGCGCCCACTTCGAGGATGGCCAGGTCACCTACGCTGCGGCCACGCTGGATGCCATCGAAGCGCTGCGCCAGGCCGAGCTGTTCGGCGCGATGCTGCCGCGGGAGTACGGTGGCCTGAACCTGCCCGAGTCGGTCTACCAGATGATGGTCGAGGTGGTGGCCCGGGCCGAGAGCGGCCTGATGACCGTCTACGGCCTCCAGGAGATCGCCTCCATGATCGATGAGTACGGCGACCCCGAGACCAAGGCCCGCGTCCTGCCCCGCTTCGCTCGGGGAGAGGTCTCCGGGGCGATGGTGTTGACCGAGGCGGACGCTGGCTCCGATCTCGGTGCCGTTGCAACCCGGGCCACGCTGGACGAGACGACCGGCCAATGGCACCTCAATGGCGTGAAGCGCTTCATCACCAACGGTCTGGCCGACATCTCCGTCGTCCTGGCCCGCAGCGAGGAGGAGTCAACGGACGCGCGCGGTCTGTCGATGTTCCTGGTGGAGAAGGACGAGACCGTCAAGATTCGCCGGATCGAGAACAAGCTGGGGATCCACGCCTCCCCCACGTGCGAGATCCAGTACAACAACACGCCGGCGATCCTGGTCGGCAAGCGTCGCTTCGGGCTGATGCGCTACGCCATGAATCTGATGAACGGGGCGCGCCTGGCGGTCGGGGCGCAGGCCCTCGGGATCGCCGAGGCGGCCTACCGCGAGGCCGACCGCTACTCCAGGGAGCGAGTCCAGTTCGGCAAGCCGATCCGCTCCTTGCCGGCCGTTGGGCGGCTGCTGCTCTCGATGCGAGTCGACCTCGAATCGGCCCGAGCCCTGCTGGCCGAGACGGCCCGCTGGGTAGACCTGTGGAAGGTCTACGACAAAGCCGTCGGCGAGGGCACGGCGCCCGACATGGATGCGGCCCGCGCCCGCCTGAGGCAGTGCCAGACACTGGCCGAAACCCTCACCCCAATGGTGAAGTACTGCGCCACCGAGATGGGCAACCGCGTCTGCTATCAGTCGATGCAGGTTCACGGCGGCGTGGGCTACATGCGCGAGTTCAACATCGAGCGGCTGTTCCGCGACGTTCGCATCACCAACATCTACGAGGGCACCAGCCAGCTGCAGGTCGTGGCGGCTATCGGGAAGATCCTCAACCACTCGCTCGATCCGCTCCTCGCGGAATGGAGAGCCGCCTCGTATCCGGCCGACATGGCGGCCGAGAAGGCAATCCTGGACGAGCTGACTGACGTATACGGCAAGGCGGTCGATGCCCTGAAGGCCCAGCCTGAACGAGACCGCGTCGACTACTACGCCTGCGACCTGGTCGACACTGCCGTGTGGCTGGTGAACTCCTGGCTGCTGCTGCGCGACACCAACGTGCTGGAGTCGAAGAAGGCCGTGGCCCGAGCGTACATCGCGTCGGTCGCACCGCGCCTCCGCGCCTCGGCCGAAGTCGCGGCCGCCGCAAACCCGGTTCCGCTGGAGGCGATCCCGGTACTCATCGGATAGCCGCGCGACAGAGCGGCGTCGAGACCGAGCTCGGTCAAACCTGAATGCGCGTCCGGCGCTCGGCCGGCTCCCGCAGGGGACTTGCGTTCGCCTTGGGCCCGGCATTGGTCCATCTTGGACGTACCGCAGTTCGGGCATAGGCTGAGGCGGTCCCGCCTGGTTGGCCGGCGTGACCGGCTGCGGGCGGGCGAAGGTCGCCACAAGCGCGACGGAAGCGGTGCAAAGATGCGTCGTCTGCTCGGTCTTCTCATTGGCCTGTGCGTGTGCCTCTGTCTCCCTATCGTTGCCGGCTCCCCGGCTTCGCTGACGGGCATCTCCTAGGGCTCCGGCTCCTTTCTTCCTCCGGCTGAAACCTCGTGTCCCACAAGCGGATGCGAGATGCCCGGTCCTGGAAACCGCAACGCGCTGCGGCCGCGATTGTCCAGCGCCGGGCTGGAAGCTATTCTGCGGGCCAGCCGGTGGCTGGTGTTACGCCCCCGTCGGCTCAGTCCGAGGCGGAGGTGCCTCCGGCCAAGTCTTTCACGAACGTAACGATCGATGTTCGGCGGGGTTTGGACACCTGAGACCGGTCCGTGACGTGGAGGCCTGTCCACCGACTCGCCCGCGGGGCGCCAGATCGCGATCGCAGTCCAGCGGTCGTGAGACGGCAGACAACGGAGGATCCGACGAAGCCAATGACGCTGACCAAACGAGTGACAGCCGGGACCGCCGAGCGCGAGATCGAGACCCAGCCGAAGCCGATGGCGCAGGGACCCGCAAACGAACCGGTGCCTGCCCCGGCCGGATCGATGGCTGTCGCCGTCGGCGTTGCCACGGCGGTCGCGAAGCCGCGCGTCGCTCGTCGCCTGGCCAGGCCCGCCGACGACTGCGTGCGGGAAGGCCTGCTCAAGGGCAAGAAAGCTCTCGTATTCGGCGTCGCGAACGACCACTCGATCGCCTGGGGCATAGCCAAGGCCCTGTATGACCAGGGTGCCGATGTCGGTTTCAGCTCGATGGCCTCGCTCATCAAGCGGCGCGTGCGCCCCCTTGCCGCATCGATCGGCTCCACTTTCGTCGAGCCCTGCGATGTCCGCGACGACGACGAGATACGGCGCGTCTTCGAACACTGGCACGCCAGGGAAGGCGATCTCGACATCCTGGTGCACGCGGTCGCCTTCGCCGAGAAGGAGGACCTCGCCGGCAACTTCTCGTCGACGAGCCGCGACGGCTTCCACACGGCCTTCGACATCAGCGTCTACTCGCTGATCGCGATGGCTCGGGAGGCGCGGCGGTACATGAAGCCCGGCTCATCGATCATGACGATGACCTACTACGGCGCCGAGAAGGTCGTGCCCCACTACAACATCATGGGCGTGGCCAAGGCTGCCCTGGAGGCCTCCACTCGTTACCTGGCCGCAGATCTCGGCCCCAGTGGCATCCGCGTCAATGCCATCAGCGCTGGCCCGATCCGGACCCTTTCAGCCCACGGCATCGCCGGATTCAAGCTCATGTACGGCGGCTTCGCGGAGGTGGCGCCGCTGCGCTCTCACATCACGATCGAAGACGTCGCCGGTACCGCCGTCTACCTGGCCAGCCCACTTTCGGGCCAGACGACCGGCGAAGTCATCTACGTCGACGGCGGCTTCAACATCCTCGGCCTGCCCGTCGCCGAGGAGTAGCTCGGCCAAGGCGGACCTGAGCGCCGCCTCGGCCTGGCCGAGCCGGCCGGAGTCGCCCGCACGATCCAACCGGCCGAGAGCTCAGTCCGTGTCGCCGGGAAGTTCGATTCGCATCAGCTTCCAGGTGGCGATGGCCAGCGTCGCGACCACGAGCACGCCCGACAGGACGAAGGCCGTGTCCGCGGACAGCCGCGCCTCCTGGACCGGCAGGCGGTAGATCGCCGAGGCCGCACCGAGCGCGTACTGGCGGATGGACAGATTGGCGATGCCGGGCAGGATAATCGAAAGAGCCCCCTCCCAGACCAGCATGTAGCCGACGCCAATGACCAGGGCCCGGCGCGTGAACAGGCTGAGCGCGAGGAAGAGCGAGACGTAACAGACGGAGCCGACCACCATGGCCAGCACCTGCGCTTCCGTGGCCAGCACGCCGTCGTTTCCGGCCGGGACCAGGTCGATGAACCCGGCAAGCGCTGTCGATGCGGCGGTCAGCAGGATGGCGACCGCCATGGCGCTGAGCGCTTTGCCGGCGACCACGGCCCAGCGCGACAGCGGCTTCGCCAGCAGATAGACGATGGTGCCGTCGTCGATCTCCGCGCCAAAGGCCCCGGACCCAAACAGGATCGCGACGAGCGGCAGCAGGATCGTTATCGAGATCGTGTCGAAGACGCGCCGCGTGAACGGCTGTATGGCGGTCTCGCCGGCGACTCGGAAAGCAAGCGCCAGGAGCACCGGCAGCGCAGCTAGCAGGACGAGCAGCAGCGTTCGGCGGCGTCCGAGCAACTGCCGGAGGGTGACCCTGGCAATCTCCGGGATGGCCCGGATCGAGCCCACGCCGGCGTCGTCCTTCATCGACGCACCAGGTAGTCGAAGACGCTTTCGAGCGACTCATCGGCGGAGACGACCTCGACCAGGCGGACGCCGACGGAGCGGCTCACACCCGCGATAAGCCGTCGGAAGGCGCCGAGCTGCGCGGTCTGGACGGAAAGTCCGGCGTCCGTGAGCTCGACCGCGAAGACGGCCGGGTCGGCCATCAGGGCCGTGGCCAACCGTCGATCGTCACTGGAACGCACTGTGATGGTGTGCGGACGGTCCGTCATGAGGGCGCGGATCGCACGGTAGTCGCCGGAAGCGGCCAATCGGCCGGCCACCATGACCAGGATCTCGGTCCCGACGCGCTCCACCTCCTCGAGGATGTGCGAGGAGAAGAGAATGGTTCGGCCGGCCTCCGCCAGGCCGCTGAGGAGATCCATCATGGCGATGCGTTGGCGGGGATCCATGCCGTTGAACGGTTCGTCGAGCAGGAGCACCTGCGGGTCGTGGACCAGCGAACCGGCGACCTTCACGCGCTGCCGCATGCCCTTGGAGTAAGTGCCGATCGGGCGGTCGATGGCGTCGTCCAATCCTACGCGTACGATGGCGGCGCGTGCCAACCCATCGGCATCCGGGAGGCCCTGCAGTCGGGCGTTGAACCTCACGTACTCCAGGCCCGTGAGGAAGGGGTACACGGCCTCTCGCTCCGGCACGAGCCCGATCTGCCGGTAGACTGACGGATCGCGGTGCGGCGTTCGGCCAAGGACCCGGACCGTGCCCGCCGACGGCGCGAGGAAGCCGGCCAGCATGTGGAGCAGCGTCGTCTTGCCTGCCCCGTTGGGGCCGAGCAGGCCGGTCACGCCGGCGCCGAGAGTGAAACTCACGTCGTTGACGGCGACCACGTTGCCGTACCAGCGCGCGGCGTGGACGAGCTCGACGGCCGGGGGCGCTGGGGGCGCGGCGAGCGGCTGCACTGGTCGCATCGGCCCGTTGGCTTCAGGCACGAGGGGAGCCGTCACGCCGGGATCCTCCGGTATCGATACAGGAGGATCCCCGTCATCACGACGACGCTTGCCAGCGCGGCCGCCAGGTAGTCGCCACTCGCCAGGTTGCCACTGAAGTTCTGAGGATCGAGTTTCTCCCCGAAGAACCAGTAGACGGCGCCGTTCAGAGAGGTCAACGGTGTGACGAGGAAGAGCTTGTCGGACCACAACCAGCCGGACGTCTGGCCGATCGAGTAGATCGCTGCCGGTATGGCCTCCATCAGGAGAACGTAGGCCACCATGCCGATGGCGGAGTAAGCACGCCGGGGCGAGAACGAGGAGATCGCCAGCGAGATGGCAGCAAGGCCAGCTGAGATCAGGGCGTTGGCGGGCAGGGCGGGCAGGGCCTTAGGCCACTCGTCACCTACAGCCTGGAAGGTGTCGGGCTTCATGAGGACGTCGCCGACGAACAGCGCCAGGGTCGGCACGAGCAGGAGAAGGAACAGGGCCGTCGCCAGCGAGCCGAGCCTGGCGAGGGCATATTCGATCGGGCCCACCGACCGGGTGAAGTAGAGCGGCAGAACCTGGTTGCGCTGATCGCGGCAGACGAGCTCAGGCGCCTGGGCAACGCAGAAGAAGAAGACGAGGAAGGAGAAGCTGGTGAAGTACGAGCGGTAGGCGAGCAGCTCAACGGCTTGCCCGGTCGAGGCGGCCTGCGCGATGACCGAAGAGAAGGCCAGCTGGATGACTGCCGGCAGGGCATAGAAACCGGCCAGCAGAAACGGCGCCGCTTTCGCGGTCGTCGGCCGACCGAAGCCCCAGATGCCTCGCAGGCTCTCGACGTAGAGCGACCACATCGCATAGGCGCGGCCGTTTCGCTTGCCCTCGTAGTGGCGGTAGCCGAGGTCGTAGATGTTGCCGGCCCGCGGGGCAGCGACCAAGGGGCTCGGAACGGTCATTCGGCACTCCCCGCCGTCGGTGCGGCGTCGCGGAAGAGATCCTCGAGCCGGCCCCGCTCCTGCTGGACCCGAATCAGCGGCAGATCGAGGTCGGCCACTATGTCGCGCACGGCGTCGTACACGGCCTCGCTGTCCAGGGCGATGAGGACGCGAGCCCCGTCCTGCCGAGCCCGGGCGCCATTCACGGCCAGGGCCGTGACGAGGCGGTCGGCGCCCTCTTCGACTTCGACCGCCAGAACAGGCGTCCGCTGCGTGAAGGTCGAGATCGGCGCCGACCGCTGGAGATGACCGGCATCAATCGCCAGCAGGTACGTGCAGACCTGCTCGATTTCGCCGAGGAGGTGCGAGGCGACGACAACCGTGATGCCGAACTCGGTGCCCGTCCGCTTGATCAGATCGAGCATCTCGTCGCGACCGGCCGGGTCGAGGCCGTTCGTCGGCTCGTCGAGGAGCAACAGCTGGGGATCGTGGACCAGCGCCTGAGCGAGCTTGACCCGCTGCTTCATGCCAGTCGAGTAGCCGCCGATCTGGCGGTATCGCTCCTCGTAGAGGCCGACGTGACGCAGGACTTCGGCGGTGCGTTCGCGAGCGGCGGTTCGCGGAAGCCCCGAGATGCGAGCCATGTGAGTGACGAACTCGGTCGCCCCGACATCTGGCGGCAGGCAGTCGTGCTCCGGCATGTAGCCGACCACCTTGCGGATCGAACGGGCCGCCACCACCGTGTCCATTCCGAGGACCGAAGCTCGACCGGCCGTGGGCGAAACCAGGCCGAGCAGGACCTTGAGTAGCGTGCTCTTGCCGGCGCCGTTGGCGCCGACCAGGCCGATGATGCCCGACTCCACCTGGAGATCGAGCCCATCCAGGGCCTTGACCGGGCCGTAGTACTTCGACAGGTTCGCTGTCTCGATCAGCGCCATCGAGCGGTCAGCCTCCTTCGCCTCGAAGGAGATCATACCGGCGGGGCGACCGTCGGATTGGGCCGATGGGGCGCTCCCCTATCTTGCGCGAGCGTCCAGCTCGGTCGCCCGATTGGGGCTGACCGGCTCTTCAGGGCATCACCCGCAAGCTCTGAGCCGCGGTCAGCTTGGCGCTCGTGCTCGAACGCCGGCCTTGAAGACTCGGCGTTGCGCAGGCGGATTGACACGGTGACTGGCTATTGCTGGGCGATGGCACCATTCGCCGCGATGGCCGTCGTGATCGCGGAGGCAGTCGCCTTGCAGATGGCAGAGGCGCTGTAGGTCTTGTTTTGGATCTCCCTGGTGAAGGCATCCGAGAATGCCTTCTGGGCATCTGCATAACCGAACATGAACCCGGACCCCGGCTTCGCAACCGGGCCGATCGCGGTCAGGACTACCTTACCCACGGGGGAAGCGACGTCCGAGCGGGCCGGCAGGGCGACGCCGCCCTGGGTCCAGAGGGTCATGCCTTCCTTGCCGGTCAGCCAGGAGAGGAGGACCCAGGCAGCGTCCTTGTTCTTGGAGTCGGCCGGAATGGCGTAGGCCGTGGCGTAGGAGATGGTCACGGGGCTGCTCGACGAGCCGGTCGGGAACGGGGCCCATGCGTACTTGACGGACGGATACGTGCTGCTCATGGCCGGGTCGAGCCAGCCGCCCTCGAACGTGATCGCGGCATGGACGTTGCCGAGCGAGTCACCGCACCAGCCGTCGCCTATGGCGGCCGAGGTGTTGCCCAGGCCGTTCTTGAACAGGTCAACGTAGGACTGGACGGCCGCGACGGAGGCGCTCGAGTCGATGGTCTCGGTCCTGCCGTCCGCGGAGAGGAGCGAGCCGCCCTGCGCGTACAGCCAGGCGAGGCCCCGATCGAGAGCCGGGTTCAGACAGAGCGGGGACTTGAGCTTGTTGGTGGCCTCGTTGGCCTTGAGGGTCTGGGCCAGGGTGACCAGCTGGTCAATCGTAGTCGGCGGGTTCTGCACGAGGGTCGTGTTGTAGGCCATGCCGATGGTGTTGCCATCCTTCGGCAAGCCGTACGTCTGACCGTCGGCGCCCTTGAAGATGGACGCGTCGCCGGGGAAGAACTTGCTGACGTCGTAGCCAGACGCCGCGATGTAGGGGTCGAGAGGCGCGAAGTAGCCTGCCTTGATCCAGTACGGCGCGACGTCGGCGTTGAGGTACATGACGTCGGGGACGTCGCCCGAGGCGAACTTTGCCGTCATTGCGGTCGCGTAGTCGCCTGAAATCGGCTGGTAGTCGACCTTGATGTTCGGATGCTCAGCCTGGAACGCAAGGAGCGTCTGGATCAGGGCGTTGCCCTCAGCCTGTGACGACTGCCAGCCGGAGAGCACCACGGTACCGGTGACCTGGGAGGGCGTCGCGACTGCCCTCGGGCCCGCGGTCGTGGCCGACGTTGCCGCCGGAGCTGTGGGAGTCGCGGACGTGCTGCCGCACGCGCCGACCGCAAGAGATGCGATCGAACACAGGGCAAGCATCGTCCTGGACATAGTGAGACGCATTAGATCCTCCTCCTCTGGGCTGGTGACGATTACGGTCGGTTCCTGGCGCCGCCGGGACCCCGGGCGAGCTTTCGCTCTACGACGACCTGACGGGTCTGACCCAATCTGCAACCCATACCTCGCCCTCACTGCGATGCTCGCGTCCGGATTGGACGGCCTCGACCGCAAGGCCGAGCTCGGACCGCCGCCGGAGGAAGTCGAGCACGGCTTTCGCCGGGGCGGCCACATCGTCATCAGGCCGCTTGCCGCTTCAATCGGCGAGCGGCTCCCGGCGTGGGTTCGCCGGACCGTCCCGGGGCGTAAGCTAGCGCCGAGGTTACGCAGTACCGGACCACCACGGAGGTGCAGATGCGCGTCTCGATCGGGATTGACCTTGGGTCGTCGCGAGTCAAGCTGCTGGCGCTCGACGACGCGGGTGAGAGCCTTGGCGTCGCGCTGGCCTCCTACCCGACGGAATCCCGGCAAGCGGGCTACGCGGAACAGAACCCTGATCGCTGGTGGGACGCGCTTCGCCTGGCGATGTCCGAGCTGCTTGCCCGCCCGGCCCTTCGCGGAGCGAGCGTGGCGGCCGTCGGACTGACCGGTCAGATGCACGGCGCCGTGTTCCTCGACGCCGATGGGTCCGCAGTCAGGCCCGCCCTGATGTGGTCGGACGGGAGAGCCGAGGCCGAGGCCGCCGAGATCGAGGAGCGAATCCCGCGCGACGAACTCGTGGCTCGCACCGGCAACCGCTCGAACGTCAGCTTCACCGCTCCGAAGATCATGTGGGTCGCCCGCCACGAGCCCGAAGTGATGGCCAGGACGCGCTGGATCGTGCAGCCGAAGGATGCGCTCCGGGCCCGAATGACCGGCGAGATCGCCGGGGACGTATCCGACGCATCGGCCACGCTCTTGTTCGACCTGCGAGGACGGCACTGGTCCGACGACCTTTGCGAGCGGCTGGAGATCGACCGCGGCCGTCTTGCGCCGCTGTCTGAATCCGAAGTTTCGGCCGGAGGGCTACGCTCGGAAGCCGCCCGAGCCCTCGGGCTCCCATCCGGAATCTCAGTTGCGGTTGGCGGTGCGGATGCGCCCGCCGCCGCGCTCGGCCTCGGCCTGGCACGCGAGCAGGACGCCGACGGCAGCGTGCTGATCTCTCTCGGAACCGGCGGCCAGGTCCTGGCGCCGGTGGCGCAACCGATGGTCGATCCCGAGGGTCGGCTCCATGGCCTGTGCCACGTGGTCCCCGGCCAGTGGTGCGTCATGGCGGCGATCCTTTCTGCCGCGGCGTCACTCGACTGGGCAGTGCGACTGCTGAGGCCGGACGACGCGAACGGTGCCCGCGAGCTGTTAGCAGCGGCGGCCAAGGCTCCCGCCGGGAGCGACGGCCTGCTGTTCCTGCCCTACCTGCGAGGCGAACGGACGCCGCACTTCGACCCCTCGGCTAGCGGCGCTCTGGTCGGGCTGCGGATCGGCCATGGCCCCGCGGAGGTGACCCGGGCGGTCCTGGAGGGAGTGGCGTACGCCCTGGCCGAGGGCCTGGACCTGATGCGCGGCCTGGGCCTGGAGCCGCGGGCCGGCGTGGTCGCCGGCGGGGGTGTCAATCGGCTGTGGCAGCAGATCATCGCCGACGTGCTGGACATGCCCGTCGCACTCGGCGCCACCGAGCACGCCTCGGCCCGCGGTGCCGCGCTGCTGGGCGCAACAGCCGCGGGGATCGCGCCGTCGTCCGTCGAGGCGGTCTCGCCGCACCCCGCCGACGCGCGCCTCATGGAGCCAAACCAATCAGATGCCCGCCTGTACGCGGAACGATTTGCCGTCTACCGCGAGATCTACGGCCGCCTGCCCAAGTCGTAGCTCGCGAGGCTGAAGCCGAGGCGCCAGCCCCGACGGGGGGTTCGCCCTGGTCGGCTGATCTGGAAGTGCGTCGCCGTGGGCACCTCTTGCGAAGCCCGAGGATCTGACATCGACCTGCGGGATCTTGCGCCCCATCGGGCCCGCCGGTTACCGATTCTCCCCAGCGGCGCGGGCCGAACTGTGGCACGCTCATACCCTCATCCACGACTCAGGCCTTGCACTGTGCCCGACTCCGTAACGACCTCGCCGTCATACCGTGCCCTGCTGGGCGTGCCTTCGCTTGGGCGCGTCCTGCTGGCCATGCAGATCGCCCGCATCTCTCAGTCGATGATCGGGATCGTCATGATCCTGTTCGCCCTGCAGCGCTACAACGATCCGTCGCTGGCCGGGCTGGTGGCTTTCGCCAGCATTTTCCCGGGCCTGATCATCAGCCCTATCGCCGGAGCCCTCCTCGATCGCCACGGCCGTGTTCGGCTGATCATCCTCGACTACCTCGTCGCGGCGGCCGCCCTGGTCGTCGTGGCGGCACTGTCGCTGACCGGCCATCTCACCGCCGTGCTGCTCGTAGCGATCGTGGCACTCGCCGGTCTTACCGGCCCGCTCAGCAGCAGCGGCCTGCGCTCCTTGTTTCCGCTCCTGGTGCCGAAGCCTCTCTGGGAGAGGGTCAACGCCGTCGATTCGAACGGCTGGGTTCTGGCCACAGTGGTGGGCGCGCCGGCCGGGGCGGTCGTTGCCCAGCTGGCAGGGTTCGAGGTTGCCATGGTCGGGATAGCCGTGGCCTACCTGGCGGCCGCGGTGGTCATGGTCGGGTCGCCGGATCCCCGCACCGATGTCGCCTCGACCGGGAACCTGCTCCGCGACGCCTGGCTTGGGCTCGTCTACACCTGGAGCAATCAGACGCTCCGTGCCCTCGCGATCTCGCTCTCAACGATGAACCTCTCGGGCGGCGTGATCCAGATCGTCGTTCCGATCTTGATCCTCAATCACCTCGGCATGGGCCAGGACACGGTCGGCTACATGTTTGGGCTGATGGGAGCCTTCGGCGTCGTTTCGGCATTCCTGTCCGGCCGCATGCGGACGGAGGGACGAGAGCGCGGCATGATCCTGCTTCCGGCGGCTGGATTCACGGTGGCGACCGCAATACTCCTGTGGCCGGGCAGTCTGCTCCCCATCGCCCTCTCCATGGCGGTCGGAGGCCTCCTCAACGGCCCCATGGATATCGCGATGTTCACGTTGCGACAGCGGAGAACTGATCCCGCCTGGATGGGGCGCGCCTTCACCGTCTCGATGAACCTGAACTTCTCGGGCTTCCCGATCGGCGCTGCGCTCGCCGGCGCCATGCTGTCGATCTGGCCGGTGGAGGTCACGATCCTCTTCGGCGTCGCGGCGAACGCCCTCGGCGCCCTCCTGGGCTACATGCTGATCCCGCGTTCAGAAGAGGCAATCTCGATCGACGGCCTGCTGGCACCAGATGGAGTACCGACGTCCGGTTGAACCTCGGGCCGGGGCCTGCGCGGGATCCGCCTTCTCAGCTTGATGCTGGACGCTGCCCGCCGATTCCTCTGCCGCCGGCCCGCAGGTCCGGCCAACTACTTGTGGATCTCGTAAGGAGTCCTGTTGAGCGGCTCGGCGCCGCCGGCCGCGATGACGTAGCCATCTTCGATCCGCAGGCCCCCCCGGGGGGTGTTGAACAGGGGGATGTCGATCGAGATCACCATGTTCTCTTTCAGTGTCGCCGAGCTGCTGGGGCCGAAGATCGGCGGCTCGAACTCGATCACCCCGACGCTGTGGAGGCCCGAGTAGAGGAAGTACTGGCCGAGCCCGGCGTCGGCCACGATGCCGCGGCCCACTGCCTCCACCTGGCGACCTTCCCGGCCGGGCCGCAGAGCCTTCGACGCGGCCTGCTGGGCCCGGATGGCCGTGTCCAGCGCGCGCTGGACCTCTGGGCCCGGATCGCCGACCAGCACGACCCGGCCGATTGCAGCGTGGTAGCCCTCGTAGCGCGGGGCCACGGTCAGCAACACCAGGTCATCCGGCCCGATGCGGCGGAAGGTTGACCGGGCGAGGATCGGCCGGGAGTTCGGCCCGGAGGCCACGATCGTGTCGATGCCGGTCCCCTCTGCGCCGGCCCGACGCATGGACGCCTCGATCTCCGCGGCGACTTCTCGCTCGGTGACGCCCGCCCCGATGGCCTCGATTCCGGCGCCGATGCTGATCTCGGCGATCTCGTAGGCACGGCGAATCACGTCGAGCTCGGCCGGCGACTTCTGGGCGCGCAGATCGCAGAGCGCGTTCTCCACGTCCACCCACTCCGCCGCCGGGAGGGCGGCTTTGAAGGCGGCCATGATGTCCGCTCCGATCAACCCCCGGCCGCCGAGGCCGACGCGCCGGGCCGCGGAGGCCCCGCCGACGTCGGCCATGGCCTCGGCAAGGCTCTGGTATTCGGGCGAAGGGATAGTCCTCGTCGGGGTGAGTCAGCTCGCGCAGGACCCGCACGTCGGCGATGCGCCCGACCACGCGGGCATACTCGTCGCTCTCCGGACCAACCAGCATCACCGGCTCGCCCAGGCGGGGCATGAGGATGCAGGCGGGCTCGAAATGGACCGGGAAGTCGGCCAGCCAGCGGGCATGGGCCGGCCCGAACGAGGCCCGGTCGTCGGCGTATGCCACAAGGAAGTCGAGATCCCCGGCGGCCATCATGGCCTGGACCCTGCGCCAGCGCTCAGGGTATTCGGCCGCCGGGATGTGCCGTCTTCGTCCCGCTTCCATGGGCGATCCGCTCCCCTCTCGACCCGCGCCTATGCCTCCGCCTCCGCATGCTCCGGCGCGAGGCCGGCCGCACGCCGGGCCCGAACCTTTGCATCGTCGACGAGCGAGTAGACAACGGGCACGACGATCAGCGTCAGGAAGGTCGAAGTGAAGAGGCCACCGATCACGACCGTGGCCAGCTCCGAGGCGATAATCTCGCCCTGGGACAGACCCAGGCCGAGCGGGATCAGCGCCAGGATCGTGGCGATGGCCGTCATCAGGATGGGCCGGACTCTCGTCCTCCCGCCCTGCATCAGGGCCTCGTACATCGGCAGGCCCCGACGCCGGTGTTGCTCGACCAGATCGAGCAGGACGATGGCGTTGGTTACGACGATGCCGATCAGCATCAGGAAGCCGATCATGGCGCTGATGCCGATGGCGCGCTGGGTGATGAAGAGCGCCGGGAAGGCGCCGATCGTGGCTAGCGGCAGGCTGAACATGATGACCAGCGGGTCGATCAGCGAGTTGAAGACCAGGACCATCACCAGGTAGACCAGCAGGATCGCGACCGCCATCGAGATGAGCAAGCCGCTAAAGGCGCTGTTCATCTCCGCGGTCACACCGGATAGGGTGACCGTCACGCCGGGGAGCTTGCCGGCTGCCTGCAGCTGGTTGATCTGCTTCTGGATCTCCGTCGACACGCCGCCGGTGTCCTGGCTGGTGGTGTCGGCGCTGATCGTGGCGGCCGGCGACTGATCGACGCGGCTGATGCGAGCCTGGGTGTTCTCCTCGGTGACCGTGGCGATCTCGCCGAGGGGCATCTTGCCGATCCCGACCGGCATCTGCTGGAGGGCCTGCAGCGAATCGAGCCCGGCGTCGAGCTGGAGATAGACGTCCGTGGGCACGCCGTTCAGGTTGACCGTCGCCGCCTTCGTCCCGACCAGGGCGTTCTGAACCTCACCCTGGACCTGGACCGTAGAGGTGCCGTCGAGGATGGCCTTGTTGGGATCGACGTCGATCTGGTACTCCGGCGCCGTCGCGGCCAGGTCGCTCTTGACGTTGAGGAGGTCGGGCATGGTCTTCAGCGCGGCAGTCACGGCGGCCGACGCCGCGGCGACCTGGGCCGGATCCGTCCCGCTGACGACGACGCTGATGCCGCTGCCCCCGCCGAGCGAGCTCTGCTGGGAGACCTGGATCTGCCACGAATCGGTCTGGAAGCTGTTCAGGTCGGCGGCCAGCTTCGCCTGCTCGGCGTTGAGGTCGACGCTGTCGTCGAGGCGAACGACGATGGTCGCGCTGTTCGACGCGCCGCCGGTGAAGGCGGCCGCAAGAGCGGAGAGGCCGGTGCTCGAGTCGCCCGGCACGGTCGTTTCGATCAGGTTGATCTCCGGATAGTCCCGAAGCTTTGCCTCGACGGCCTGAGCCTCCTTGAGGACCGTCGCCGAGGGCGTGCCGGTCGGCGGCGCAACGCTGATCTGAAGGTACTTCTGCGAGCCCGTGTCGAGAAGCTGCGTGGGGATGTGGGGAACCAGCAACCCGGCGAACACGACGAGCACCGCGGAGATCCCGATCACGCTCCAGCGGCTGCGCCTGTTGTGAAGCGCGGCCTTCAGGAGGGGCGTGTAGATGCGCTGGACGAGCGTGTCGTGATGCTGCACGCCCTCGTCGGGGTTCAGCTTGATCCGGTCGATGAAGATCGACGCCAGGACCGGCACGACGGTCAGGGCGCACAACAGAGAGGCAAGCAGGGCGAAGGTCACCGTCAGCGCGAACGGGAGGAAGAACTGGCTGACGATGCCGCCGACGAAGCCGATCGGCAGGAAGACCGCGACCGTCGTCAGAGTGGAGCTGGTGATCGCGCTGGCCACCTCGCGCGTGCCCGAGATGACCGACTCGCGCATTGGATCACCGCGGCCGCGATGCCGGTAGATGTTCTCGAGGACGACGATGGCGTCGTCCACAACCCGGCCGACGGCTATCGCCAATCCGCCCAGGGTCATGATGTTTATCGTCACTCCCGCGACGAGCATGAGCACCAGCGCGGTCATGATCGAGACCGGGATGCTGACGGCTGCGACCAGGGTCGATCGCAGGCTCGCCAGGAAGATGAAGATCGTGAGGATGGCGAAAAACGCGCCCAGCAGGCCCTCACGGACCAGGCTGTCGCGCGACTCGATGATGAACGAGGAGTAGTCCTGGACCGTGACGATCTCGAAGGCGCCGCCCTGCGACTGAAGCTGGGTGAGCTTGCTCTGGACCGCCTGGACGACGTCGACCGTGTTGGCATCCGAGGTCTTGGAGATGTCCAGGACCAGCGACGCACCGGCAGCCTGCTTGCTCGGGTCGCTGTTCAACTCCGCGTAGCCGCTGGCGTAGATGGGGACCAGCTGGACGGTGCCCAGGTCGCCCAGGGTGATAACCGTGGGGGTCGTCGATGCCGAACCCGCCGCCGGCGTCTTGACGCCTACCGCGAGCCCCAGGATCTCGTTCTCGGAGGTCAGCAGGTGCTCGGCCGAGACCGGGATCGAGACGGTCGTCCCACCGGCCGTTTGCGTCGGCAGGGATCCCGCCGGCAGGACGAGATTGTTGGCTGCGAGCACGCCCGAGATCTGGCTGATGGAGACGTTGTTTGCGGCCAGCTTTGCCGGATCGAGCTCGACCATCAGGCGATCCTGGCTGGCGCCGCTCAGGTCGACCTGGCTGACCCCTTCGATGCTCTCGAGCGAAGGCACGATCGTAGACTCCGCCAGCGCGTCCAGCTGCGCCGTGGTCGTGCTGCCTGTCCCGCGAATCGCCACCGTGAGCGGCGGCAGGGCGTTGATGTCGAAGGACTCCACCGTGGAGGCAGCGGTAAGGCCGAGCGCCTTGACGTTCGCGTCGATCGTCGCCGTGGTCCCCTTGACGTCCGTCCCATAGTCGAACTCGGCGACAACTATCGACAGGCTGTTCACCGAGCTCGAATCGACGTGCTGGAGCTGAGGCACGCTGCCGATCGAGCGTTCGATCGGCTCGGTCACCCCCGTCGCCACGTCCTGCGCGCTCGCGCCCGGGACCGGCGTGATTACCACGACGTATGGGAACTGGATGTCCGGCAGCAGTTCCTGCTTGAGCGAGGCCCACGAGAACAGGCCTCCCAACAGCAGCGCGACTGTGATGAGCACCGTTACGCTCCGCTTGCTTACGGCAAGCTGGGTCAGTCGGATCACGAGTTGCTCCTTGGCTCCTGGGCGATCTGCGCGATGTCGATGGCCAGGCTTGTCGAGGGCGAGGCCGCGGCTACTGCAACCTTCAGTGGGAATTGACGACGGCCAACGCGCCCCGCCCCGAGTCGGGACGCGATCCGGCCAGCTCGGAGTTCTCCTCGATGGTTGCGACTTGGGTCGCGGTCGCGGCGCTCACGCCGTCCTCGATTTCGTTCGCTCCAGGACGAGCGCGATCAGACGGGCCATCTCGGCCTGCTCGTCATCGGTAAGCACGCCCAGGATTCGCCGCACCATCTCCAGCCGCATGCCGGAGATCTCATCGATGAGGTGCCGGCCGGCGTCGGTGAGCTGGCAATCTACGACGCGGCGGTCATCGAGCCGATGCCGGCGCGACACGAGGCCGTGCCGTTCAACTCGTTCCACCACTCCACTGGCCGTCGGGAGGCCGATCCCGAGCCACTCGGCGATGCGACTCATCGGCGAAGGGCCGTGCTTGCTCAGCAGGAAGAGGAGGCGCATCTGGCCAAAGGTGAGTTCCTGGGCCACCCACTCGGGGACGTCGGGCCCGTGGGTCCCCAAGAAGCCGCTCAGTTCATCGATGACGGCTTCGATCTCGAGTTGCCTGGCAGATACTTCGCTCACGAGCGAACAGTATGAGACCGGGCGAACAAACGCGTTCTCCGATGGGACCAGCTCGCGGAGTGCAACGAAGATCCATGCCCGGAGCCCACTCTCCGGCTCGGCGTCGCCGAGGACCCGACGATCTACCTCAAACTCCGCTGACTGCCCGGCCGGATCGTTTCACGGGGCTTGCTGGTCGCTGCTAACTTTCCGTGCATCGGAAGTCACAGGAGGGCAGCGTGGCGACCCGGGGAACACCGCCAGGACCGATCATCAGGTGGACGACGCTGGGAAGCGCGCCGTATCCCAAAGCCAACGAACCGTGCTCCGGATACCTGCTTCAGGCGGGCGGCGCCAACGTGCTCGTGGACGTGGGCGGCGGCGTCCTGGGGGCGCTCCAGCACTATATTCGGCTCGAAGACCTGCACGCCGTCTGGATCAGCCACCTCCATGCCGACCATTTTGCCGACATGCCGCTCCTCTACTACGCCTTCGCGTTCGCGGAGAAGCCGATGCGCAAGATCCCGGTCCTCGGGCCAGTCGGCTGGGCTCCGCGAGCGGAGGCCTTCGTGAAGAGCTCCGTCAACCACCACATGAGCGATTACTTCCAGGTCGTCGAGCTGAAGGATCGAGGCATCGCCGAGATCGGCCACCTCAGAATCCAGGCCCGCGCGGTCGAGCACGGCGTGCCGGCGTTCGGCATGACGGCGATGTACGGCGATCGGCGCCTGGCCTATACGGGCGACAGCGGCCCATGCGAGAACCTCGTGACGATCGCAACTGGCGCCGGCATCCTCGTGTCTGAGTGTTTCACGAGGCTGCTCGAGATCCCGTCCGTGCACCTCTCGCCCGAAGACGCCGGTCTGACCGCCGCCCAGGCCCGCGCGCCCCGGCTGGTGCTGACGCACCTGGGACCTGGCCTCGGCGAGGAGGAGGCAATCACGCGTGCCCGATCCGTCTTCAGCGGCTCAGTCGAGGTCGCCACGCCGGGAATGGTGGTCGAGGCCTGACGGAGAGGCCTGACGGAGAGGCCTGACGGAGAGGCCTGACGGAGAGGCCTGACGGAGAGGCCTGACGGAGAGGCCTGACGGAGAGGCCTGACGGAGAGGCCTGACGGAGAGGCC
>Ga0182027_10000919_pt1 | contig 49666 bp, 34 predicted proteins | sample 712E1DmetaG_FD_121300 | JGI IMG/M metagenome (GOLD analysis project Ga0182027, IMG submission 121300) | Permafrost microbial communities from Stordalen Mire, Sweden - 712E1D metaG (Illumina Assembly) | ecosystem: Environmental > Terrestrial > Soil > Wetlands > Permafrost | place: Sweden...
GGGCAGGCGGTTCCGGAACCGCCTGCCCACTCACTCCTCCCGCAGCAGTCTCAGAGGATCGATCGCGAGCGCGCGTTGCGCCGGAATCCACGTAGCCGATAGCCCCAACAGCAGCATGGCCACAACGACGCCGGCCAACACCAGCGGATCGTGCGGAGTCGCCTGATAGACGATCGAGGCCAGCACACGGCTGGCCAGCATTCCCAGGAGCAGCCCTGCCGCCGAACCGAAAGCCAGTAGCTTCACCGCCCGTCCCAGCGCCGCCCCCAGCACTTGCCTGCGCTGAGCGCCGAGCGCCATGCGAATTCCCAACTCCCGCTTGCGCCTGCTGACCGAGTACGCAGCCATTCCGAAGATGCCGGTCATAGCCAGCATCGCGCCCATCGCGCCCAGTATGCCCAGCGCCATCGTCGCCACACGCGAAGGGAACAGGACCACCTCCAGCAGGCTGTTCCATGAATGGGTAGCGACGGGCAGCCCCGCATCCAGCTCGCGCAGTTTGCTCCGCATGGCGGCCGCAAGGTGTTCCGGATTCCGGCTCGAGCGCACCACCAGATAGAACGCAGTCGCGGGCGTCTGCAGCGCCGGAAGGAACATCGCCGGCTGTTGGTCCTCCGTGAGGCTCATGTATTTTCCGTCCGCGGCAACCCCCACCACCTGGACCCGCCTTCCATCCTGCAACTTGTAATATCGGCCCACCGCACTCGTCACCGAGCCGAAGAATGCGGCGGCAAACCCGCGATTCACCACGGCCACCGGCGGCGCAGTGTTGTCGTCATGCCACGAGAAACTCCGGCCCGCGAGCAAGACCGTTCCGGCCGCAAGAAAATAGTCGGGAGACACGTCATACCGATAGGGCATAGCCGCGGCATTCGACGGTCTCAGGTCGGTCGCTTCTTCCTTGAAGACATTCGCCCTGGCGGCGGCGGCATAGACCAGCGGAGGGTAGGCATTCACCAACCCCACTCGCTCTACCCCCGGAATCGTCTCCATCGCATCGATCATGCGCCTTTGCATGGCCGGCACTTCACCGGCGCTGTAACCGGCCATGGCCAGGTTGGTCGAGGCCAGCATCGTGTTGCGCGGCTCAAAGCCGAAGTTGCTGTCGAGCGAGCGCACCAGCCCGCGCACCGCGACCAGGGAAGACGTCACCAGTACGGCACAGATCGCAATCTGGACCGCCAGCAACGTGTCCCGCACCGTAATGCGCCGCCCGGCCGTGCCGGTCGGTCCCGCTTTGACGATCTCATAAGGATCGGCCCGCAGCACCTGGCGGATCGGAACAATCCCGAACAGGAACCCGCTGACCAGCGCCAGTACCAAGGCAACCACGTAGATTGTTGCGTCCGGTGCTACAGGCACATGTACGGCAACTCCGGGAATGGGCTGCCATACGCTCAACCAGCGCAACAGTCCGACGCTGCCCAGAAGTCCGGCGGCGCTTCCGGCGAGCGAAATCAGCACGGCTTCGGTCAATAGTTGCCGCAGGATGCGTTGGCGACTCGCACCCAGCGCCAGCCGCAGAGCGACCTCCCGGGAACGGTCGGCGGCGCGTGCGGCAAACAGACTGCCCAGGTTGGCGCACGCACCCAGCAGGATCAATCCCGCGAGCAGCATCAAGCCCCCGACGAATGCCCGCACCGGACCGCCAAAAGAAGTCAGGCCTTGCCGTGACAGCGAACACTTCTTATGACCAAATTCCTTGGGATAGGTCTTAGCCAGATAGGCGCCCACGGCGTTCACATCGGCGATCGCTTGCGCTGGAGTCACTCCCGGCCGCAGATGTCCGAACGCCTCAAAAACCCCACCGTTGCTCCCGCGCGCGTTCAGAACGGACCCTCCGTCCACCTGCTCCTGGTTGACGATCGGCATAAAGAAATCGGGAGCGACAAACAACAAGGTCCCCTGGAACCCCGGCGGCGCGACGCCGATAACGGTGAACGGATGCTTGTCGAGCCGGATGGTGCGTCCCACCACCCCGCGATCTTCGTGAAAACGGGTGTGCCAATACGCCCAGGTGAGCACGACGTAGGGGGCGCTGTTCGGCCCGCGCTCATCGGAGCTGCGGAAGAAACGGCCCAGATAAGGCCGGATTCCCAGCACCTCGAAGTAGTTCCCACTGGTCGCAAAGCCCGTGGCGAGCGCGGGATCCTTGCCCGTGTCCAACCCGATAAACACGAATTTGAAAGCCGCCAGCGCGTCGAAGCTGCGGTTCCGGTCGCGCAGATCGACATAGTTGGGGTAGGACTGCCACCCGGAGCCGTCCCCATACTCGGTTCCCCACAGGCTCTCCGCCCGAGGCACATTCAGCGGGCGCAGGACCAGCCCGTTCACAATGCCAAAGACGACCGCATTCGCGCCGATGGCCAGCGCCAGCGTCACAATGGCGACGATTGTGAAGGCCGGAGATTTCGCCAGCACGCGCAGGCTGTAACGTACGTCCCGAACCGTGTTGTCGATGGCGTTCACTCCCCGCATGTCACGGCACTCCTCTTTGCGTTGTGTGAGACCATCCATCGAGCGCAACGCGGCGTGGCGCGCTTGCTCGGGCGTCAGGCCCTGCGAGGTGTATTCCTCGATCTTCCGCTCCAGGTGATACTGCAGCTCTTCATCGAGTTCCTGCTCCACCTGCCGGCGGCTGAATAGGGATCGCAGGCGCAGCGGCACGGCGTAGAACCACTGTTCCATGCGCATGGCTCATGCCTCCTCGATTCGCACCACCTGCGTGATGGCATCCGAGAGCCGCGCCCAGTTGGCCGCTTCCTTTTCGAGCTGTCCGCGGCCCAGGCGGGTGAGCGAGTAGAATTTCGCTCGCCGGTTGTTCTCGCTCGCCTTCCACTCGGCCGTGATCCACCCCTCCTGCTCCAGCTTATGCAGGGCGGGGTAGAGCGACCCATCGCTCACTTGCAGGACGTCGCCCGAAACCTGCCTGAGGCGCTGGCTGACAGCCCAGCCATTCAGCGGTTCCAGAGCCAGAATCTTCAGCAGCAGCAGGTCCAGGGTTCCCTGGACCAGGTCGGATGGTCTGCTCATGGGCTCTCCTATCGGTTACCGAGATCAGAATACATCAACTCCTCTCGGTAAGCAAGGGGAAAGTGCGGACCCATTCGACAGACCGCCGCATCCCCTCCGCGAACCCGATCGCCGGCTGGAACCCGAACTCTCGCCGCGCCCGCTCGATGGGGAACTCCTGGTCCCGCCCCAGGAGCAGGACCGCATGGCGCGTCAGCAAAGGCCGCCCGGGGACGCCGAGCCAGCGGTGCGGCGCCTCCATCACCCGCGCCAGCGCGAGAGCCGCCCCGAAAGGGATGTCGATCCACGGGCGCCGGCAACCAAGCCCATCCGCCAGCGCATCCACGTAGCCGCGCCACGTCTCCCCGGTTCCGTCCGCCAGGTTGTACGCGCGCCCGACGGTCTCGCTCGCCGCCGCGGCCTGAATCATCGCTTCCGCCGCGTTGTCCACGTAACAGAACCCGCCCGCGGCGCGCCCGCCGCCAACCACCGCCATCAGGCCCTGGCGGATCAGCTTCGCAATGTCGGTGACGAACGCCTTGCCGCGGGGGCCGTAAATGGTCGCCGGCCGCACCACCGTCACCGGCAGGCCCGCCCGCGCCGCCTCCCATACCAGGGCCTCGCCCATGCATTTGCTGCGGTTGTAGGGAAGGCCGGTATCGACGAGTGGGTGCGATTCGTCGCAGGCCGCGCGCGGATAGCCGTAGACATCTGTGGTGCTCACGTGCAGGAATCGCCGAACGCCGCCGGCGGCGCGCAGCAGTTGCTCCACGCCTGCGACGTTGGCTTCGTAGTAAGTGCTCCAGGGAGCCCAGTCGCTCGCGCACCCCGCGCAGTGGTAGATGCAGGTGACTCCCCGGGCCGCGCCCTCTACGTCTCCTCGCACCACCTCAACCGGAAGGCCCGCCAGGTGTGCCAGATCGCTTCGCTCGCGCGCCAGCACCCGCACTTCCTCGCCGCGAGACGCGAGGATTTGCGCGAGCCTTCCCCCCAGGAAACCCGACGCGCCCGTTACGAGGACCATGCTTGTGTTGTGTCTCCGGAACGTCGACCTGAAGGTCGCCGCGAGGTCCGCTCCCTCACGGTCGCGGTTCGGTAACAGAACCGCGCGCGTCAGCAAGCGGACGAAATACCTTTACCGCAGCTCCCGGAACGCGTCCAAGGCGAACTGCAGGTCCTCCGTGGTATGCGCCGCCGTGGCGCAAAGCCGCAGCCGCGCCGCGCCCTGAGGCACCGCGGGGAACATCACCGGTGTGACGAAAACCCCCCGATCCCGCAGGTGACCCGCGAAGAAAGCCGCCGTCGCCTCGTCGTGCAGGATCACCGGAACGATGGGCGTCGCCGACGCGCCCAGGTCGTATCCCAGATCGCGCAAGCCATTCCGCAGGAAGTCCGCGTTCGCCCGCAGCCGCGCCACCCGCTCCGGTTCCTGCCGCAGGATCGCCAGCGTAGCACGCACCGCCGCCGCCGCCGGCGGGCACAGCGCCGCGGAGAAAATGAAGGGCGCCGCAGCGTGCTGCAAGTAGATCGAAAGCTCCTGGGAGACGCAGGCAAAACCGCCCGCCGCCGGGATGGCCTTCGCTAGCGACCCGCTCCAGATGTCCACGTCGGTGGCCGGCACGCCGAAATGCTCGTCCGTTCCGCGCCCGTGATCGCCCAGCACGCCCGTCGCGTGCGCCTCGTCAATCATCAGGAAGCAGCGGAATTCCTTCTTCAGCTCGATCAGTTCGGGCAGCCGGCAGATGTCGCCGTCCATCGAAAACACGCCGTCGGCGATGATCAGCGTCCGGTTCGCCGGCGCGCCATTCTCCAGTTCCTGCCGCAGCGAAGCCGGATCGTTGTGACGGAACCGCTGGATCTGCACCCCCGCCAGCTTGCAGGCGTCCACCAGGCTGCGGTGCGAGAACGCGTCCATGATCACGCGGTCCTGCGGCCCGATCAGCGCCTGCACCACGGCCATGTTCGCCAGGTATCCCGAGCTGAACGTGACCGCCTGATCCGTCCCTTTGAACGCCGCCAGTTCGTCTTCCATCTGGTGGTGCAGGTCGATGGTGCCGGTCAGCATCCGCACGCCGCCCGTCCCGGTGCCGTACTTCGTGATCGCGTCCCGCGCGGCCTGATCGATGCGCGGGTCTCCGATCAGTCCCAGGTAGTCGTAGGCCGAAAGCGACAGCATCTCGCGGCCTTCAACCCGCACCCAGGGGCCGGACCGGCCCTCCAGCGCGACCTGATACGGATACACGCCGGCCTGGCAGGCCGTTTCCGTCATGTCGAAGATGCGCCGCGCCCGTGCGTCGAGCAGGCTCTCCTTGCTGTAACTCCGGCGGTTGCCCGCGGCAAAGAAGCCGTCAAAACGGGCGCCGCTGGCGCTGGTTAAGGGATCACAATGGTCCGGCGTTTTAGTGTTTTTCATTCGAACGTCCCAATGGGCGTAGGAAACAGTATACAACCGTCCGTCAAGCCCTCACCTCGACTGTTTTACTTTGAGCAGAAATCGCGCCGCAACGTAGCCCATGGATACTATGGCTGCCCCCAGCACGGTGTAGAGCACCGCCGGATACCGGTCGCTCCAGGGCTTTTCCGGGAGCGTGGGCGGCTGGTACGCCCGGTTGCGCCGTTCGGGGCCCGCGGCCAGCACGATCTCTGGCGCCTGCACACGGCGCGCCAGAATCGCCCCTAGATCGTATGACGGCGGCCGCGCGTCCGGGTTGCCGTAATAGAGCGCGTATTCTCCCGCCTCGGCCGGCACCCACTTCACCCGCCGCTCGATGGTCTCGAACAGCGCTCTTCCGACGGACACCGGCCGGTCGTCGCCATTGAAGATGCGCAGGCGCAGATAGCGGTCCCACTGCTCCGGGAAGTCCAGGGTTAGCGACTCTTCGTCCGGGAACCGGTAGACCACGCCCGAACCGATGTACCGCCACTCTTTGCGATCCGCGCTCGATTCGATCTCGCAGGCGCGATGGAAGAGCGGGGCATCGGTTTCGAGGAGTAGCCGGGAATGCGGCAGCCGCTCGGCGCCCAGGTCGAAAACCAGCAGGCTGGTCTCGCGATCCTCAACGCGCGCCGGCCGGGCCACGGCTACGGTTTGCCACGCCGCAGCGCGCTCCTGATAGTCGGTGAGCCACGCGCCCGCGACCGCGTCCGTCCGCATCCACCCGAAGAAGGTGGCGCGCACGAAGCGCCGCGTCGAGAGGGGATAGTCCACCGTCAGCACCGAGATGCTGCGGCCTCTCTCGGTGAAGTCGAAGACGTAGCAGTCCGCCCGCGCGAGGGCCCACTGACGCCGGTCGGCCGAGGTCTCGATCCGCACCTTGACGCGGAAGTTCGTGAGGGCCGTCGCGATCCGCAAGCGGTCGTGCCGGGCCGCGCGGCCCAAATCGAGCGTCAGCTCGAGACCAACCCCCGGCACCACGGAGCGGTCCAGAATCTGCGCGCGCAGAGCGGTCTCTTCCACCGCGCCGGCCACGGTTTCGAGGACGTAGGGCACTTCGCGGCCGTCGCGCACCACGCGCAGATCGGCCAGGTCCGCCCGGGCGCCCTCGTATACCGTGCGGTCGAGCGGCAGAATCGACACCTGCTGCGGTTGGCTCACCGTCGCCATCCGCAAAAACGGCCAGTGCGCCGGGTCGAAGTTTGCCCGCGCTACGGCGGCCACGCACAGCAGGCTAAGAACGGTCTTCATCATCTCGCCACCAGCTCTCAATCTTGGTGCGGTACCGCGAGTACAGATAGGACGTCGCCAGCAGCACCATGCCCAGGAACGAGAACGCCACGATGCGGTACACCTTCTCGAGCTGCCACACATCGTAGAGGTAGAGCTTCGCGATCACCACCGCCAGCAGCCCCAGGCCCAGCATGCGGTTGATGCCGGCCTTTGTCAGCACCCCCAGCGTCACCAGCACGCCGCCATACGCCGCCATCAGGATGGAAAGCGACACCGTCTCCACGCTGGCCAGATTCTCGGGCGGAGTCGAGCGCGCCGCCCATCCGAACAGCTCGAGAGCGAGCGCCCACAGCAGGACGAAATGGCCCGCCACATACGGCGCCAGCGCCATGACGCCGGTTCCGATCCAGCGCGCCGCGAGCCACAGCGCGATCGCAGCCGTCAGGAACGTCAGGAAGCGCGCGTTCGCGAGCGTGCTGTCCACCTGGATCCACGAATCCACCGCGTAGAGCCGGGCCAGCGTCAGCAGGAAGACCGCCAGCGCGGCGTAGGTCATCCGCTGGGCGCCCGTGCGCAGGCCGATCCAGGTGAGCGCCGCCGCCTCCACCGCCCACGCCATGGTGATGCGGTAGCTAGAAAACTGGATCGGCGCCGCCAGCGTCAGAAACGCCAGCGCCACGCCGACGAGCAGCAGCACCGGCCGCACGTCCCGCCGCTCCTCCGGCTGCGAGTTCCAGAGACGTAGCCCCAACGCGAGGTGCACGCCCGCGAGCGCCGCCGCGAGCAGGCCCATGTAAGCGTGGTAGCCCGGGTCGAGCAGGTAGTAGGAAAGCCCGAAGTCTGCCGCGCCATTCACCACCACGATGGCCAGATCCTGCGTGCGCGTCTCGAACTTCTTCACCAGCAGCCGCCACGCCACCCAGCCCAGAAACAGCAGGAAGGCCGCCGTGAACGCGGCGACGGTTTCGCCGATGTGCTGCGTGTGCGGCGCGGCGAAAGCCCAGAACGCGCCGAAGACCACCACCTGGGCAACCACCCCGGCGCGCCGTTCCGCCAGCGCCAGGCCGGCCGCTGCCAGCACGAGCGCGATCCACAGCGACGTGGTGGCCGGCGGGGCCCAGATGGCCAGAATCGCCAGGTTCGCGAGGATCTGCGAGACCGGCAGCGCCGCCGGTGATTCCGCCAGTGCGAACAGGGCGTAGCACGCCAGCGCGAAGACCGTCGCCACCGTCTGCTTCTCGCCGTTGAACCGGTCCGCGAACCAACTGGCATACAGCACCGCCGTGCCGCCCAGCGCCAGGCCTTCGAGCGCTCGCCAGCGCTGCACGCGCGCCAGCGCCAGCGCTCCTGCGTCCAGCAGCAGCAAGTAGCCGAATACCGCCCACGGCCGGTCCACGTTGGTGCTCAGCAGGACCGGGGTGAGGAAGCCGCCGATCAGGCTCAGTACCGCGATCGCGAGCGCGCCGTAGTGAATCGCCAGCGCGGCCGCTAGCGCCGTGGTTGCCGCCATCAGCGCGAACGCGAACCCCTGCGGCACCAAATGGTAGACCTGGAACGCGGCCCAGAACGAGAGATACAGGATCGCGATCCCGGTGGCCGTGATTCCCTGCGCGTAGATGCGGTAGCCGCGCCGCCACGTGGTTTCACCGAATGCCAGCGTGGCGAATCCCGCGAGCACGCCCAGCATGACGCGCCCCGCCTCGCCGATCCACTGGTTGTCCACCGCATACTTGAAGAAAAAGGCGGCCGCCAGAATCACCGTGACCGTGCCAATGCGGTTGATCCAGGTGAGCCCCAGGCGAGTTTCGAGCGCGTCCGTCGATTCCGCTTCGGGCCCCGGTTCAGCCGGAAGCGGCGGCGGCTCGACCACCAGCGGCGGAGGAGGAGGCGGTGGAGGAGGTGGCGGAGGTGGCGGAGGAGGCGGCGGTGCGGCAACGGGCTCCGGTTCGCCTTCCAGGCGCGCGAGCCGCCTCTCGATCGCCTCGAGGCGCCGTCGCATGGACAGAATCGCCTCGGTCAGCGCCTCCATCCTGTCGTCGGCAGGCAGCATTTGCGACTCAGTATACTTCAATGTCGTGTAAGTTTTCGCCCTTTCCGAAGGACTACCTGGACGTGGAGATGGAAGCGGAGTTCTCGCGGCTGCTGGCGGCTCACGGCCCGGCCCTTCGCAGGCTGGCCGCCGCCTACATGCAGGACCCCTCCGACCAGCAGGACCTGTTTCAGGAGATCGCCGTGGCCCTGTGGACCGCGTTGCCGCGCTTCCGCGCCCAGGCCAGCGAGCGAACCTGGCTCTACAGGATTGCGCACAACGTCGCGCTCACCTGGCGAGCCAGGCGCCACCGCGAGACCCGTTCGGAGGAGCCGCTCGAGGAGGCGGCGCTCGCATCGCCGGTCCCTGGCGACGACCACCGGCGCTTCGTCCTGCTTGAATCCGTCCAGCGTCTGGGGCCCGTGGACCGCCAGTTGGCCCTCCTCTATCTGGAAGGCCTGTCGGCACGGGAGATGGAGGAGGTGACCGGACTGGCGGCCAACGCCGTCGGCGTTCGCCTCAACCGGCTGCGGCACAAACTGGCCGCCGCCGTCAGCGGCAAGGAGGTGCGCGATGAGCGGGCCTGATGAAGAGTTGCAGAAAGTGTGGCAGGAAGGCCGCGCCAACGCGGCGGAACAGGAGATATCCCTGATGATTCGACTCGTACGTGAGAAGCAGCGCTCGTTCCAGGATCTGTCGCGAGCGCAAAATATGACCGTGTACGTGCTCGCGCTATCCTTCGCGCCGCTCACCGGTTTGGGCGCATGGAAGGGGCACCCCTGGATACCCTTCGGCCTCGGCTATCTGATCATGACGCTAGCCCTCGTCGCGGGCGCCGCCGTCACCTGGGTCGCCCATCGCGGGATGGTGCGGCCGATTGACCTCAGCGTCCACGACTATCACCGCCAACTGCTGCGCTGGTACGATCAGTGCATCCGCCTGACCGCGACCAGCAGCTACTGGTTCGCGATTCCGCTCTTCCTCGGCGCGTCGGTAGTCCTCTACTATCCCGCATTGCGCCTGTTGCCGGGCCCCTGGGGCCTGGCTCTTCTCGCGCTCCTGTTCCTGGCGCTCTCCGGCTATTGCATAGCAACGAGTGTTCGCGCCGTGGCCGACCTGCGCCGCCGCAAGAGCGAGGTCCAAGGCCTGCTCGAAGAGATGGACCGCGCGTAGTTGTGCGCCGGCCGTTGCTGCCGCCCGTGCGAAGATAGAGAAGTAGCCGCCCTATGGTTCAACTCTCCCGCGCCTCCAAGCGCTTCGGTCACAAACTTCTGTTCGAAGGCGTCGACTGGCTGGTCACGCCGGACGACCGCGTCGGCCTCGTCGGCGCCAATGGCACCGGCAAGAGCACGCTGTTGCGCATCCTCTGCGGAGACGAGACGCTGGACGACGGCGAGCGCACCGCCATGCGCGGCCTCACCGCCGGATACCTGCCGCAGGACGGCCTCACGGTCTCCGGCCGCTCCGTCTTCGCCGAATGCCTCTCTGTGTTCGATGAGGTGCGCGCGCTCGAAGAGGAGCTCGAACAACTGGCCCACCGCATGCCGGAGCTCGATCCTGCCGGCCCTGAATACCACGAAGTCGCCGACCGGTTCCAGCGCGTCGACAGCGAATTCCGCATGCGCGACGGCTACGCCATCGAGGCGCAGGTGGGCGCGGTGCTCACCGGCCTCGGCTTCCGCAAAGAGGATTGGACCCGCCGCACCGAACACTTCTCCGGCGGCTGGCAGATGCGCATCGCCCTCGCCAAGCTGCTGCTCGAAAAGCCCAACCTGCTGCTGCTCGACGAGCCCACCAACCACCTCGACCTCGAAGCGCGCAACTGGCTCGAAGACTTCCTCAAGTCCTACCCCTACTCCTTCGTCCTGATCTCGCACGACCGCTATTTCCTCGACGTCACCGTGCGCAAGATCGCCGAGCTGTGGAACCAGAGCCTCTTCTTTTACCCCGGCAACTACGAGAAGTACATGACCCAGCGCACCGAGCGGCGGCTGCAGCTCGAATCCGCTTACGCCAACCAGCAGGAGCGCATCCATCAGCTAGAGGCGTTCATCAGCCGCTTCCGCTACCAGGCCACCAAGGCCAAGCAGGTCCAAAGCCGCATCAAGGAACTGGAAAAGATCGAGCGCATCCAGGTTCCGCCCGACGAGAAGGCCATCCACTTCAGCTTTCCGCAGCCCAAGCCGAGCGGCCGCATCGTCGCCGAGTTCAAGCGCGTGGCCAAGACTTACGGAGAACGCCTGATCTTCGAGGACGTCAGCTTCTATATCGAGCGCGGCGACCGCGTGGCGCTCGTGGGCGTGAACGGCGCGGGCAAATCGACGCTGATCAAGCTCCTGGTGGGCGCCGAGCCGATCTCCGCCGGCGAGTTCACGCTTGGCCACAACGTGCAGCCGGACTACTTCGCGCAGGATCAGTACAAGGAGCTCGACCCCGACGCCAAGCTGCTCGACGAGATCGGCGATGCCGCGCCCCGCACGCCGCTGGTCGAGCTGCGCGGCCTGCTCGGCTGTTTCCTGTTCTCCGACGACGACGTGTTCAAGAAGGTCGGCGTGCTTTCCGGAGGCGAGCGGAACCGCTTCGCGCTGGCGCGCCTGCTGGTGAAGCCCTCCAACTTCCTGCTGCTCGACGAGCCCACCAACCACCTCGACCTGCGCGCCAAGGACGTGCTTCTCGAAGCGCTGCAGGGATACACCGGCACGGTAGTTTTCGTCTCGCACGACCGCTACTTCATCGACCGGCTGGCCACGCGCATCTTCGAGGTCGCCGACCAGCGCATCACCGTGTTCCCCGGCAACTACGAGGACTACCTGTGGCGCAAGACCGGCGCGGCCGACGTCCCGCCGGAGGCCGGTGTGGAGCCGGTGGCTGCCGTCGAGATTGCGGCCGCCCCGCCCGGCAAGCGCCTGAACCCGATCAAGCTGCGCCAACTCCGCGACCGTGCGGGCTCGATGGAGCTACGGATCGCCGGCCTTGAAGCCGAGATCGCCGGCTACGAATCCGCGCTCGCGGATTTCAAGAGCGCCGAGGAGAGCATCCGCGTCGCGGCCGCGCTCGACGAGCGCCGCAAGAGCCTCAACTCGCTTCTGGGCGAGTGGGAAGAGGTTTCGGCCGAGATCGAAGCCGGTTCATAGCGCCCTTCTCGACGAGGTCCGCTCCCTTACGGTCGCGGTTCGCGCCAGATACCGAACCGCGCGCGTCAGCAAGCGGACCACCAGTTCGGTGAACCTTCCCGCTCAGTCGAACCTGGGGAACCGCCGGCGTTTCAGACGCACGCGCAGCGGCCGCGCTTCCGGGCTGAGCTCGACGCGCAGGTGAACCGTCCCCGCCTCGGGGCGCGAGACCCTGATGAAGTGAACGGTTCCCTCCCGGGGCGGCAGAGCGAAGCATCCATCCTCGCCGGTCTTCACTTGAGAAAACTGCTGCGTCCAGTCCTCCGAGCATTCCTCCACCGACACGCCCGCCAGGCGCGTCGAATTGTACTCCGCCACGCCCGCCAGGTCGGCGGCTTTCACGCGCGTCACCTTGAGCGCCGGCGTCCCGGGGTCTCTGCCGTAGCGGAACCACCAGTAGCCGACCAGCAGGCACAGAATCCCCTGCGCCATCGACACCACGTCGCCGTGCACGAAGTGCGGAATCGCGAAGGCCACGAAGAAGACGCAGAACAGCACCTTCCAGTAGCCGCTGCGCCGGTCATACCAGAACAACGCTACGAACAACCCGCAACACAGAAGCTCGATTCCGGTGATGACGGCGCGCCGCCCCTGAAACACGTAGGGCCCGATCCAGACGAATGCCCACAGGCATACGGCCAGGACCATCGGAAGCCGAAATCGTCCTAACGGGGGCACCTGTCATTACAGGATGCAACGATCCGGCGCGCGGGTCAACTGCCGGCCAGGTTCTTCAAGCCTCCCACCAGATGCGCCACCGCTTGATCGAGGCTCTTGCTCCAATTTCCCTTGGTCCGCGGGACCCCCAGCGGCTCCTCCAACGTCCAGAGTATGAAATGAGTCCTGGCGTCCAGGACAGTCACTACCAACTGCGATTCGTAATAGGATGGCGGCTGCGGCCAGAATCGCAGGTCGGGCTCCGCCTTGCAGTTGTCGTACCGGGTGGCGAACCGAACCTCGAATACCAGTTCCGCGTCCGAAGGGGCACCGACGAGGTCAAATCTCCCAGCGCTCTTCAGCGCCGCATAGATCCGGTTGAAGGGATCGATGATGTCTCCAGCCTGACTGAGGATGCCGAAAGAGGTGGCGTCGACTCCCGCGTTAGACAGGAATACCTTCTTGGATGTCAGTATCTGTGCCGGAACCGGGGCCGGCTCTCCGGCCAGCAGGGGCATCGCGGCGAGCGCGATCCCCAGAGCGGCTGCAGTCGAGTGTGTCATGGGCGTGTCCCCGGTATAGGGGCGCGCGGGCGACGCAAACTGTTACACTGGGCAAAGAAAAGGCGAAGCGATGTCTGCTGGTGTGCATCTACAATGGGACTCGCGGTGAGCGATCTACAGGACCAACTCGCTGGGTTGCGGCGCAAAATCGCGCGCATCGATCGCAAGTACGCCGCGGGCCCGCCCGCTCCGGCGCCCACGGATTCGCGGCCGGCGCGGTACTTCATCGAGCAGTGGATGACGGGCGAGGTGGTGGAGACGCCGTTCGGGCAGCACTTCGAAACCGAGCGGCTCTACGAGAGCCACCGCCGCCACGGCAGCATGGACATTTCGAGCCTGTTCGAACTGCCGGACGACCTGCTGGGGGCGCTCTCGGGTGGCGAAGCGCCGCCCTCGCCGGTCACGCGCTGGGCGTTTCTCGACACCGAGACCACCGGCCTCGCGGGCGGCTCGGGAACCTACGCGTTCCTGATCGGCGTGGGGCGCGTGACGGCCGAGGGATTCCGCGTGCGGCAGTTCTTCATGCGCGACTACGGCGAGGAGCCGAGCCTGCTGTGGGCGCTCTCCGAGCACCTCGCCGGCTTCGACGTCCTGGTCACGTACAACGGCAAGACCTACGATCAGCCGCTACTCGAGACGCGTTATCGCATGGCGCGGGCCCGGCCGCCTTTCGCACGGCTGGCGCACCTGGACCTGCTTCACGGCGCGCGCCGGCTGTGGAAGCTGCGCCTGGAAAGCTGCCGCCTGGTGGACCTGGAGAATCAGATCCTGGGCGTCGAGCGCGAGGGCGACCTGCCGGGCGAAATGATCCCATACGTCTACTTCGAGTACCTGCGTACGCAGCAGGCCTGGAAGGTCGTGCCCATCTTCCACCACAACGCGGTGGACCTGCTGACCACGGCGTGCCTGACCGGCATCGTGCCCTTCGCTTTCCGCGAGCCGGGCGCCGCACGCTTCCTCCACGGCGCGGATCTGGTCGGCCTAGCGCGCTGGTTCGCACACGCCGGAGAGCGCGAGCAGGCGGTCGGCCTGATGCGCCGCGCCATCGATCTGGGCCTTCCGGACAACCTGCTCTTCCGCACCATGTGGGACCTGGCGGCTTTGGAGAAGCGGCTGGGGCGCGCGGATGCCGCGCTGGCGGTTCTGGCAAATCTGGCCGCCAGTCCGAACCCTTGCCGGCTGCAGGCTTTCGAGGCGCTGGCGAAACACTACGAGCACCGCGAGCGCAATTACGCGATGGCGCTCGAGATGGTCCGCGGCGCCCGCGCCCTGGCGGATTCCGAGCACCTGCGCAAGCGCGAGACGCGGCTCGAGAAACGGATGAGCGGGCGGGTCAAAGCAGGGCGTCTGCCGCTGGCCGGAAGCGGGTCCTGAGGCGCCTTCCGGGAGTTGGGCCGGGAAGAACTCGCCCAGGAATCGCTGCTTCTGCGCCAAGCGGCCCCGTGAGAAATCCCAGAACACCGGATCGAGCTTCTCGTCGTCCACGTTCTGCGCGTCCCAGCAGGCGTCGACATCGCCGGGAAGCCCGCCGGAACCACCACCGTCGTGCCGAATGAGGGTGTCTGCGGCTCCTGGGCCAGACCGGACAGTATCTACGAGCCTTGCGCGCTACGCGGCCGCAGAATCTTCAGAGCAGCGCGCCGACTTCGGTCCACTCCCGCCCCTGCGATTCCCCCACCGCCGGGTACGTGACCTTGCCCCGGTAGGTGTTGACGCCCTCGCGGATGGCGGGACGCTCGCGGCAGGCGCGCTCGAAGCCCTTGCTGGCGATCTCCTGCAGGTAGGGGAACGTGGCGTTGGTGAGCGCCAGAGTCGAGGTGTTCGGGACGGCCGCGGGCATGTTCGAGACGCAGTAGTGCAGCACGCCATCGACGAAGTAAATGGGGTCGGTGTGCGTGGTGGCGTGCGAGGTTTCGAAGCAACCGCCCTGATCGATGGCCACGTCCACCATCACCGCGCCCTTCTTCATGCGGGTCACCATCTCGCGGCGCACCAGCTTGGGGGCGGAGGCGCCGGGAATGAGGACGCCGCCGATGACCAGGTCGGCCTGGCGCACGGCCTCGCCCACCGTCCACACGTTCGAGGCCAGGGTCACTACCTGCTGGTTGAAGATGTCGTCGATCTCACGCAGGCGGTTCAGGTTGCGGTCGATGATGGTCACGTGCGCGCCCATGCCCACCGCGATCTTGGCGGCATTGGTGCCCACGATGCCGCCGCCCAAAATGACGACGTTCCCCGGCGCCACGCCCGGCACGCCGCCGAGCAGAACGCCGCGGCCGCCGTTGGGCGCTTCCAGGTATACCGCGCCGACCTGCACGGCCAGGCGCCCGGCCACCTCGCTCATAGGCGTCAGCAGGGGCAGCGAGCCATCCTGCTCGCGGATGGTCTCGTAAGCGATGGCGGTCACCTGGGATTCGAGCAGACGGTTGGTCAGCTCGGGAAGCGGAGCCAGGTGCAGGTACGTGAAAAGGATCAGGCCCGGGCGGAGGCAGCCGTATTCGGAAGGCTGCGGCTCCTTGACCTTGATGACGAGGTCCGCGCTGTTCCACACGGCGCAGACTTCGGGAAGTAACTCGGCGCCGGCTTCTCGATAATCCTGGTCGGGAATCGAGCTGCCCACGCCGGCGCCGGATTGAACAAGCACCCGGTGACCGGCTTCGCGAAGCGCGATGACCGCGCTCGGCACCAATCCAACTCTGGTTTCGTGGTCTTTTACTTCTTTAGGAACACCGATGATCATTTGGGTTCTCGCACTGGTTGAGCTTGAACTTGAAGGTTGGTTCGCGGCAGGGGAGCGGTGGCTCCGATAGGCTGCGGGGGCGCGGGAGCGGCGGCTCCGGCGGGTTGCGGCCGTTTCGGCCCGAGCCCCAAGGTGATGAGCGACATCGAATTGAGTTTGCCGGTTGCTTCGAGCTTCTGATCCTGCTGGTAGCGCTTGAGCTCCGAGGCCCACCCGGCGTTCCAGACTCCGTTCGGCGCCTGCGGGCCGTAGCCCTTGGACATCAGCGCCTGCTGGATCTCCTGGTACCGCTCGGGGCTGGGCGCCGTCTGCGCCAGGCTCTTGGGCTTGGCGGCCTGGCGCCGCCGCGCCAACGCCGAATGGTGGCCCTTCTTCGAGGCAGCGGCCCGCTTCTTGGACTGCACTGCGAAGCCCGGCCCGGAAAGGCACAGAATCAAAAGCAACGCGGCTATGATCCGCAAATGGTACTCCGTGGCCATGCTATCACGGATTGGCGGGAAGGGTTCCGGCGACGAACAACGGCTGCCATACCATTTCGCCGCGTGCCGTGCGGGCGCCGCGCATGACGCGGAAGGCCGCCGGCTCCCCGGGCTTGAGCGTGGCCTGGAGCTTCTGCACATCGTCGATCGAATTCACCGGGCGCCGGTTGATGGCGGTGATGACGTCGTTGGGCTGAAGACCGATGTCGTCGGCGAACGAGCCCGGCTCGACAGCGGCGATGAGCACTCCGCCCGCCTCCTTGAAATCCCGGTGTTCGCGCCACGTGCTGGTCAGATTCTGCACCTGAAGGCCAAACTTGACCTTGGTGGAAGCCTCGTCACCGCCGGGCCGCGGTTGGTGGAAGCGGCTGAAGCGGGGATCCTCGGCCCACACCTCGGTGCGCTCGCCGATCGTCAGGCTGAAGTTGGCCCGCTTGCCGCCGCGCAGCACCTCGACCGAGGCCTGCGAGCCGACCGGGGTTGCCGAGACGCGGTTCACCAGGTCGTCGCCATCCTGAATGGGTTTCCCGTTGAAGCCGACGATTACGTCCTCCACCTTGAGGCCAGCCTTGGCGGCGGGTCCGCCGGGCTCCACCCGGGTCACGAACACGCCGTGGCCGGAGCCGTAGACCCTGAGCGTCTCGGGCTTCTGGTTGGAATCGAAACCGATGCCGATGGAGCCGCGGGTGACCCTGCCGCTCTTGACAATCTGGTTGTAGACGGTCGCCGCCAGGTTGATGGGCAGCGCGAATCCGATGCCCTGGTAGCCGCCGCTGTCGGTGGCGATGGCGGTGTTGATGCCGATGACCTGGCCGCGAATGTCGAGCAGCGGGCCGCCGCTGTTGCCGGGGTTGATGGCGGCGTCGGTCTGTAGGAAGCGCTGTAGCTGGTGATCGGGACCGATGTCGCGGCCCTTGGCGCTGATGATCCCCGCCGTTACCGTCGCTTCCAGGCCGAAGGGCGACCCGATGGCGACGGCCCAATCGCCCACCTGCACCCCATCCGAGTTGCCCACTTTGGCCGGCACCAGCGGCCGGTTGTAGCTTTCGAGCTTGATCACGGCCAGGTCGGTTTCGGGATCCTGGCCGACGAGGCGGGCGTTGTACTCCGTGGTGTCTCCGGTGAACTTGATCTGTATGCGGCTGGCATCCTCCACCACGTGAAAGTTGGTGAGGATATACCCGTGAGCGTCAACCACGACGCCCGAGCCCGTCGCCTGCCGGTGCAGGAACGGGTGCGGGGAATCGCCGAAGGGGTCCTGGCCGAAGAAGCGGTGGAAGAGATCCGAACCGCCGCCTTGGCCCTGACCTTGACCCTGGTCCTGATCTTCGTCATCGTCGGGAGGCGAGGGCCCTCGGCGGCGGGTGCGGGGTCGCTGGCCGGCTTCGGGCGCGTAGGTCGCGGTGATGTTGACCACCGACGGCTCGAGTTGCTTGGCCAGTTGCGAAAAGGCCGTCGAGAGTTGGACCGGGTTGGGGATGATCAGCGTGGCCGCGTCGCTGGCGCCGATTTGAGACTTCTCCGCGCGCACCGCGGTGCCGATCAAAGTGCCGATGAGAATCCCGATCGACAACGTAAACAGCAGCAAAGTGGCGGAAAGAAGCTTCTGGGTTTTCAGTTTTGCGATGAAACTCATCGGTGGATCTCCGGAGGCCGACTTCTTTCCTGATTATAGCCGCTCGTCGCCCGCCGCCCAGGGTTTCAGCTCCACCAGGAGGATGCCGGCCAGGATCAGAATTGCTCCGAGTGCGGCGCGAGGCGCGAGGAGTTCGCCCGCGACAACGAAGGAGGTGATCCAGGCGAAAACAGGCTCCATGGCGAAGATCAGGGCGGTGCGGGTCGGCGTGGTGTATTGCTGCGCCCAGGATTGAACAGAGAAGGCGACCGCGGTGGCCAAAAGGCCCGTCACCACCACGGCCGCGATCAGGCCCGGGGTCCAGCGGACGGTCGGCCGCTCGACCCACCAGAACGTAGAGAGGCTCAGGACGGCAGCCGTCGAGATCTGAGCCAGCGCCAGGGTCCGGAAGCCCAACCTCGGGGCCAGGCGGCCGAGCACCATGATGTGCAGGCTGAAGGCGGCGGCGCCACCCAGTGTGAGCAGGTCGCCGACGTCCATCCTCAGGTTGGGGCCGCGCAGAGTCAGCAGGGCCATGCCGGCGGTGGCGGTCGCGACCCCCACCGCCACCGCGGAACTCGGAAGCCGCCGGGCCAGGATCGCCGAAAAGACCGGGACCATGACCACGCAAAGGCCGGTGATGAATGCGGATTTCGAAGGGGTGGTCGAGCGAAGGCCAAGCGTTTGAAGCAGATAGCCACCGAACAGGAGCACGCCTGCCAGAATGCCGCCGCCGGCTAGAATTGGCTTCGTTTTGTCAAACCCGCTCGGGCGGGGGCGGAACGCGGCGGCCAGGGCTATGGTGGCGAGAGAGAAGCGCAGGGCGAGAAACAGCAGGGTCGAAGAATCCTGCAGTGCCCCCTTCACGACGACGAAGGTCGCTCCCCAGACAAAGGTGACGCCGACCAAGGCGAGCTCGGCGCGGCGCTGGGAGGGGTGAATCGGCATCACCGGTATTGTAACGACTGGCGGCGGATCGGGGGGCAGCGCCGCCGCCACCGCTGGGTTGGCGGCAGGGTTCGTTTGAGGCAGATCGGCGGTGGGACGCCTGAAGCGGCGGGCCATCATCATCATACACGGACATTGTAAGGGCGGGCTCCCAGGTGGGAGGGGGTCAGCCAGCGTTCCGCGGGCGAAAAACGGACCGGGAACGCACCGCTGGACGTCCGGGTCCGCCTTGTGCTTTAAATGACTTAAGACCGACCGGAGGGCGCGGGGGAACACTGGATCCGAATTTGAGCGATGGGTCGCGAATGCTGGTGACCGACCCTCGTCCCTTTTACGTGGTGGGGCACAATCCCAACACCATTGACAGCACCAGCAGCGCCAGTTCCGGCCTCTGGAGCGCAATCTCGTGCAGCGCGGTCAGGTGTGGACGGCATCATCACCGACCATCCCGACCAACTGCGCGCCATCCTGCGGGAAGACGAGTTCGGGCCGCTGGTCCGGCTGGCCACGCGCGCCGACATGACACTAACCCGCCACGACCGTGCGCGCGCCGACTATGCTAGCTTCTTAGCTGGAATGCGACTCTCGACTGCGTTGTGGATCGGCGTCCTGGCCGCCGCCGTGGGCCTGTGCTGGCAGGGCCAAAAACCGGCCTTCGAAGGGAAGGGGTTGCCGCCCCGCGCGACTCCCGCCGACTATCAGGTTCACGCCCAGGCGGGCACGGTGACCGTTGCCGCCGATTTTATGGGTCACGCGGTCCCAACCTTGGAAGGGAACCTCGCCACCGAAGAGTACGTGATGATCGAAGCGGGCGTGTTCGGCCCGGCGGATACGCGGCTCAAGCTGGCGATCGACGACTTTTCGCTACGCATCAACGGCAAGAAGGCGCCCTTGCCCAGCCAGCCATACGGGCTGGTGGTGAAGTCGGTGAAAGATCCCGAGTGGGAGCCGCCGGAAACACCCGAGCAAAGGAAAGAGAGACTCACCAAGGACACCAGCGCCAAGGTGGATAAGTCCGGCGAGCCTAAGGCGAGCCCGACACCGGTCAAGGTTCCGCTCGAGATACAGCGCGGGTGGGCGCAGCGGGTTCAAAGGTCATCGTTTCCGGAAGGCGACCGCGCCCTTCCCCAGGCCGGGGTGCTTTTCTTCGAGTACCGGGGCAAGCCGGAGAAGATCCGTTCGATGGAGCTGATTTACGCCGGCCCCGCAGGCAAGGCCACGCTGCCGCTCCAGCCGTAACAGCGATCGCGAGGTCCGCTTCCTGACGGTCGCGGTTCGGAACCGATACCGAACCGCGTGCGTCAGCAAGCGGACCAAACCGTAGTCGCAGGCTCAACCGACGAACCGGTGCAGGATGCCGAAGACCTGCGCCTTGATTTCCGTGAACAGGCGCAGGTCCACCAGCATCGAGACCAATGCAGCGCGAGCCAGCGCGCGATAGCCCGCCGGCCTGCCATCCCCCACCAGGAGCAGGACGAAAAGCGGAGCCAGCGGGCGCGCGTAGCCAAACGGGGTGACCCAGAAGAAGTTCTGGATCAGGACGAAAAGGAGCACGGCGTGCAACCCCAGAACAGCCCGCAAGGATTCGGACCGAGTGGTGCGCAAGCGCAGCAGGCCCATGACCGCCGCCGCTGCGGTGGCCGCCAGTGCGATCCAGTCGAACACGTGCGCGAGCAGCAGAAGGCCGGGCGTATACGGATAGGGGAGCGGGTGCAGGGCGCGGCTCAGTATGCCGAACTGCCAGTGATGCGGCGCCAGCCATTTCGGAACTGCCTGGGCGACCGCACTGGGCGGGAGCGCGTGGAATTGCAGGTAGGCGAACCAGCAGAGCGCCGGCAGCGCGGCGCTGGACCACAGCAGCGCTTTGCGATAATCGCGCCGGTAGGCCGCGGCCAGCAAGCAGCCCAATGCCAGGAGCAGTCCGGTTTCCCGCACCAGTCCGGCGGCGGCCAGGGTGAGCCACAGCGCGGGTCCTCTGTCGCGCCCGGAGATGAGTTGATACGCCACGGCCGCTGTGAGCGCTCCGAGCGCCACGTCGATGGTCATCCGATCGATCGAAATGATGGTTGCCGGCACGGCCAGGAACAGCAGCCCGAATGCTGCATGACGATCCTGCCGGATCAGGATCGAGCTGAGCCAATAGACGCCGCCGAATGCGAAAGCGGCAATCACCAGGACGTAGGCGCCGTCAATCAGCCCGGGGCGGCCCGCGACGAGTATCCAGGCCGAGAGCGGAACCAGAATCCGCCGCGACCGCACCAGCGGGCCGTCGAGGAAAGCGGCCGTGCCGTCGAGCAGGAACGGATCGTGGGCCAGCAGGCGATAGTACTGGCCGTCGTAGCCGAACGGCGAGCTGTTGCGCCAGGTTCCGGCCTCCAGATTCGCCGGCAAGCGCGTGTGCTGACCGGTGCAGAACAGGCCGGTCCAGTTCCCGCCATAGTTGACGTGGACCGTCAGCGCCTGCCAGCCCAGCACCAGCACAACCGCCGCCGAGGCCCAGAACCAGGCATTCTGGCGGAGGCTCATGGCATGGGCGCGCATGGATCTAGGAATACCTCTCCGTGGGGCAGGACTCCAGTCCTGAGGCCGCCCGTGGCGCACGCTTCAGCGTGCCGCGGCGACCTTCAGGTCGCCGTTCCACGGGCTGGAGACTTCGGCGACAGAACATTACGAATGCCGTACCGGATACACCCCGGTGTCGAAGGGGATGTGTTTGGCCAGGTGCTTCACCGCGGCGCACCAGTTGGGGTCGATTTTGTGCAGATCTCCGGAACGGACCGCCACTTTGCCGATGCAGCCGCCCGCGCAGTGCTCCAGAACCGGGCAGCCTTTGCACGGGCCGGCTCCCAGGGTCTCGATGTTACGCGCTTCGATGAACTGCTCCGGCTCCGGATAATAGTCGATCCGCTTTGCGACGGGGTCCCATTTACCGTAAATGCAGGCCTGCAGCAGACCGGGAAGATACTCGGGGCCGAAGGAAGCCCAGTCGCAGCAGGAAACATAGCCATCGGAAGTAAGCTGCGGGTGGGCGGGCTTGGTACAGGCCCGGCAATAACAGGTTACCGGCTCGTCGAAGTTGACCATCAGGTGGGTCTGGTAAAACATGCCGGCGGTCTGGGCGTGATAGTAAGCAGGCACGAAATGGTGGGCGAAATCCTGCAAAACGGGGACCGTGATGTTGGGATTCACCGTCGAGGAGTAAGCCGGCGCGCCGCACACATAGCGCACTCCGAGCGCGCGGAAAAACTCGAGGACCTCGATCTGGCGGTCGAAAAACCAGGGCATGAAGGTCGCCCGTACCCCGAGCTGCATGCTAGGATGCCGGGCCAGGCGCTCCACGTTGGCGAGCACCACCTCGCTCGAGCCGCTCCCATCCAGACACGGCCGCTGGGCGTCATGCAGCTCCGGCGGTCCGTCGGAGGAGATCCAGCAGACATGGACGTTGTCCTCGATCCAGCTCGCCACTTCTTCGCCAAACTGGCCGTTGGTCTGGAGCTCGACCTTTAGTCCCGGCCCCACCAGCTTGCGGGCTTCGTCGTGGATTTCCACCATCCTGTGGAACTGGTGGGTAGCCTCTCCGGCGGCGAAAAAGCGGATGGCCGGAACAGGCGACCACGCCAGGTAGTCCTTCAAGCCCGCGATGGCGAACTCAAGGTCGATCACGCGGTCCTTGGGAGCGATGTTCTGGCCCCACTTCGGCATGTAACAGTAGACGCACTTCAGGTTGCATTCGCTGGAGACCAGAAAACTGATGCATTGTTTACGAAAGTGGCCCACAGCAACTTACCCCTAGGTCCGATAGTTTCGAAGCGAGTAACTGCAACAGTAACTGGCGATCCGAGATCGGGAACAGATGGTCGGAAGGCAGCATACGCAGGTCGAAGGCGCCCGTCGTCTGGTCACGCCAGGCCTCGGCGCTTCGACGGCTTACAAAACGATCCTGTACCCCGGTGAACGCGGTGATGGGACACCTCAGGGGAACGCCGGGTTCGTACCGGTAGGTTTCGGTGAGCCGGAAATCGGCACGTAGAATCGGTAACATCAGGTCGCGCAACTCGGGGTCGGCCAGCATAGCGTCGGGAGTGCCTCCGAGGGCGCGCAACTGTTCCAGGAACTCCGCCGCCGGCAGATCGTGGATCCGTCCAGGGCGGCCGGGCGGCAACTGAGGAGCGCCGCAGCCGGAAACGAAAAGCCCGGCCGGCGCACGGCCCTCCTGTTCAAGGCGCCGGGCCAGTTCAAAAGCTACCAGCGCGCCGGTGCTGTGCCCGAACAAGGCGAAAGGCCGGTCGGTCCAATCGGCGAGCCCTTTGGCCACGGCCGCCACCAGCAGCGTCATATTGCCGACCAGTGGCTCGGCGATTCTTCCGGCGCGGCCGGGCAGCAGGATGGGGCACACTTCGACGCTCGCGGGAAGGCCGGCTGGCCAGGCGGAGAACACCGCCCCGTCTCCGCCCGCGTAGGGCAGGCAGAAGAGGCGCAGGCGCGCTTCCGGCCGCGGTCCCAACGGCGCGACCCAGTTGCCGCGTGGAAAGCACACGTAGGTGTACCGGTCCTCGGTCTCCTCGTAAATCCACATGGGCGTCTTCTGGAACATCTTCTGCGTCATGCTGTTGATTTTGAGAATGCCGGCGCGTGCCGGCAATCCGCGCGCGTGCGCCATCTGGACCAGCCGGTTCATGATGGCAGGGCCGAGACCCCGACCCTGGGCCTCCGGCAGCAGATGCAAGTTTAGCACGCGCAACTCTCCCGGCTTCCAGGAAAAACCCACCGCGCCCACCGGCTTCCCATCCACCAGGATCAGGTGATGGTGGGTGGGCTCGAAGTCCATGTAATGCGCTTCCTGGCGCTCCCGAGTCCAGCCCGGCATCTGCGACACCCAGTGCTTCATGGTCAGCGCGCGCAGATCGTAGAGGAAGGCGGAGTCCTTGATGGTGGCGGCCCGCAGCTCGTACGGAGGGCAGGGCGCCGGCGCCGGCTTGTCATCGAACCAAAGGGGCTTGCGCCGCACCCGCGGCGGCGCCGCGCCCGGCTGCTTGCGCTTGAGCCGCAATTCGAGGCCGAGTGAGCCGAACGGCGTGTCGGGGTTGGCCGCAGCGGCGCGCAGCACATCCTCGTAATCCGCGGCGATCAGCGGCATGGTCTCCGCGTGGAACAAATCGGTGCTGTATTCGAGATAGCCGCCGAGGCCGTCCCGCTTCTCCACCAGTTCGATGGCCAGGTCGAATTTGCAGTGCCGGTTGTCGATTTCGAGGAACTCCCAGGCGAGGCCAGCGCCGGTTGCGGGCGGCAGGGGAGCGGTCAGGAGCCGGAAGTTGACCTGCACCAGGGGCAGGCGACTCGGATCCCGCGGAGGGTTCAAAGCCTGCACCAGCTTGTCGAACGGCATCAGCTCGTGTGCCAGGCCCTCGAGCACCGTGGCCCGCACCCCGGCCAGCGCGCCGCGGAACGTGGCGTCGCTCCCCAGCACCGTGCGCAGGGCCAGCGTGTTGCTGAAACAGCCGATCAGACCTTCCAGTTCGGGCAGCTCGCGGCAGGCCAAGGGCGAACCGACCGCGATATCCGTTTGGCCCGTGTAGGCCGCCAGCAGCATCTTGAACGCCGCCAGCAGCGCCATGTAGAGCGTCGCGTTCTCGCGCTGCGCGAGCGCGGCCAGCGCCGCGACCGGGGCGGCGGGCACGTGGAAGAAGTAGCGCGCGCCGGCCGATCCGGCCACTGAGGGACGGGGCTTGTCCACTGGCAACTCGAGCGCCGTGGGCATGCCCGCGAGCTTCCCGCGCCAGTACTCGAGCAGCCGCGCGCGGTAGGCGGGCGTGAGCATGCCTTCTTCCCAGAGCGCATAATCGGCGAACTGTATGGGCGGTTCGGCGAGCGGCGAACCCTCGTAGAGCGCCGCCAGTTCGCGGAACAGGATGCCGACGGACCAGCCATCCACCGCGATGTGGTGCGTGCTGAGCGCGAGCAGGTGCTCCTGTGCCGACAGCCGGTAGAGCCGGGTGCGCAGCAACAGATCGCGGTCCAGGCGGAACGGCAGGCTGGCCTGCGCGGTGGCCTGCTCGATCGCCTGCGCAGCGGGTAGATCGCTGACCGGCAGGTCCACATCCACCACCGCGCCAATTTTCTGCACCGGACGCCCGTCGATGACCGGATACGTGGTCCGCAGCACTTCGTGCCGCCGCAGCAGCTCGCAGAGGCTGCGCCCGAGAGCATCTACGTCGAGCGGCCCCAGAATGCGCACCGCCCGATACACGTTATAGGCCGGGTTGCCGGGTTCGAGCTGATCGAGGAACCACAACCTCCATTGCGACGCCGACAGCGGATAGGGGCCGGCGGACTGACGCCTGGGAACGACGGCCCTGCGCGGGATCGCCCCCACGCGCTTTTCCAGTAGCGCGCGCTTTTCCGGGGAGAGGTTGGCGAGCCGCTGGCGCAGGTCACTCATGGGATGGCTGTCAAAGCGGTCAAGGCGCGTCCCCTAGCAGTTGCCGCGCCTCCTCGTCGGTGAGGCCCTCGATTTCGCCAAGGATGCGGGCGATCTCATCCTCCTGAGCTTCGATCTGAACCTGCGCGATGATTTCGGCCAAACCGGCGACGGTGGGCGATTCGAAAATCGCGCGTAGCGGCACCTGTACCTGAAATGCTTCGCGGACCCGCGAGATGATGAGGGTGGCCAGCAGGGAGTGGCCGCCCATCTCGAAGAAGTTGTCGTTGGGCCCCAGGCTGGCGCATCCCAAAACTTCCTTCCAGATCGCGATCAGCTTCTCGACAACCGGATTCGACGGCGTTTCGGCCGCCTCGGGCTCGCCCGCCGGGGCCGCCACCGCCGCCAGACCGCGCCGGTCGATCTTGCCGTTGGCGTTGAGCGGGAACTTGTCGAGGAAGCGGAAGCTCGCGGGCACCATGTAATCGGGCAGGTGCTGGCGCAGGTGCTCCCGCAACTCGCGCGCCGAGGGCTCACCGGAAGCAACCACGTGCGCCGCCAGTTGTTGCTGGTCGCTAAGCACCACCACGGCACCGCGCACGCTGGGGTGACGCGCGAGCACGGCCTCAATCTCGCCCAGCTCCACGCGGAAGCCGCGAATTTTGACCTGGTCGTCCTCCCGTCCCAGAAACTCCACGAAGCCGCCGGGCAGGAAGCGCGCGCGGTCGCCGCTGCGGTAGAAACGCCGGCCGGACTCCGGATGAATAGGATCGATGAGGAAGCGCGCCGCGGTCAGGTCGGGACGGTTGACGTAGCCATCCGAGACCCCCGCTCCTCCGATGAACGCCTCGCCGGGCACGCCCACGGGCACCGGTCTGAGCGTGCGGTCGAGGACGTAGACGGTGGTGTTGGCGATCGGCCGCCCCAGCGGCACCACTTCGGCGAATGTCTCGAGTTGCGGGTTGCTCTCCACCTGGCAGGTGAGGCAGCCAATGGTCACCTCCGTGGGCGCGTAGTGGTTGAGAATCGAGCAGGCGCTCGACTGGCGCACCTGCCGCACCAGGTCCCACGTCAGCCGCTCGCCTCCTACCACCAGGTGGCGGAGCGGCAGCACGCGCGCGGGCTCGCCCGACGCCAGCAACGCGGCGAGATGCGACGGCGCGATCTTCAGCAAATCGATGCGCACCCGCTGCGCGTATTCGCCATACAACTGGCCGTCGAGGAGCACGTCGTCGGGGATCATGTGGAGACAGCCGCCCGACGCCAGCGCGGCGTAGATGGGCGTGTTCCCAAGGTCCGCCGCCAGTGTGGAGACGTCGGCGAAGGTCAGGGGACCGGTGATATCGAGAATGCGGCCGATCGACTGGGTGTAATTGGCGACGTTGCGGTGGACCGTGGCTACGCCCTTGGGCGCGCCCGTCGATCCGGAGGTGTAGATGACGTAGACGGGGTCGGCGGCGGTGGCCGTCGCGGGCGGGTTGGTCTCCGGCTGCGTTTCGAGGGCAGCCCGGTCGCGGTCCATCGCGAAGACGTGGCCATCGAAGGCGGGCACCCGCGCGAGCAGCGACTGCTCGGTGACCAGGATCCGCGCTTCCGTCTCGGTGAGCTGATGCGCCAGGCGCGCCGCCGGCAGGTGCGGGTGCAGCGGAACGTAGGCCGCGCCCGCCTTCAGAATTCCCAGCAGCGCGACGATGGCATCCGCGGAGCGCTCGACGAACAATCCAACGCGGACACCGGGGGCTGCGCCGCGCGAGCGCAGGTAGTGCGCCAGGCAGTTGGCCCGCGCGTTCAACTGCCGGTAGCTCAGGGCCTCGGGGCCGAAGACCAACGCGCAGCCATCCGGGGTGCGCTCCACCTGGGCCTCGAACAACTGTGGGAAGCAGACGTCGAGAGGGAAGTCGCCGGCGGTCTGGTTGAAGCCATCGAGAATGGCGGTGCGTTCGGCCTCGCTCAGCAGGTCGAAATCCTGCCATCGAGTGGATGGGTCGGTCGCGGCCTGTTGGATCAGCCGGCTGAAGTAGTCCGCAATCCTCTGGACGTCTTCCTGCGCCAGCAACTGCGGGTTGTACTCAAAGCGGCACGATTCGCCCCGGCACACCAGTTTGAGCTTGAAGGGGTACGGAGAGCCCGATTCGCGCACCATGCGGAAGGACGCGCCGGCGGCGTTCCACACGGGCGGTTGGCCGAGGAACTCGAAACCCACGTGCAATGCCGGGTCTAGGTGAACTTGCCGTTGCTCGGCTTCCGCGATCCGTTCGCGCACCAGGGGCAGGGTCTCCGAAAAGCGAGCTTCCGGATCGAGCCGAACCGCGACGGGAACCGGCCGGGCATACAATCCCAGAGCAGGACCGAACTCAGGCCGTGTTCGTCCCTCCGCGATCAGGACCGCGCAGACCTCCGGCGTATCCGCGAGGCGCGAGAGCAATCCCAGCCAGCAGGCGAACAGAAACTCGGCAGGCAGGCCGCCGGCCCGGACTTCGACGGCTTCGGGCGGAACCAGTGCCGTTGCGCCGCGGCGTTCGAGCGGCAAGGTTGGCGGGACGCCGGTGGCCTCCGTTTCCGGAACGCCGCGCTGCCACTCGGCGTAATCCGCGTACTGGTGCGGCGCTGCGGGTTCCAGGCCGGCGCTCGAGCCGTGCTCGTAACAATACACCAGCTCGGCGACCAGGTTGCGCAGCGTGCGGCTATCGCCCGCCGCGGCCGAAAGGCTCACGTCGAGGAAGTGGAGTTCCGGGCTCTCCTGCCGCAATTCCAGCCGTAGCGGCGAGGCGCTGTCGCCGGGTTCCAGTTCCGCTCGGACGGCTTGAAAAGGGGTCGCCACGCCGGGCTGGCGTTCGTAGGTGGTGCGTAGGATTTCGTGGCGGGGAACCACGCCGCGTTTGCAGGCATTTCGAAGGCGCTCCGCGTCGAGCGGACCGTCGATGCGAACCGTGCACGAGACTTGCCCGACGTAGCCCGCCTGTTCGAGCGACAGGACGTACTTTTGTTGAGGGGAAAGGAGAAAGCCTGGAATGCTGCCTGGCAACAAAACCTCCCTGTTAATGTCAGAGTATTATAGCGCGAGTGTTCGGTTGCGCCCCGCCCCCCGAAAGTATGCTCCAATATACTCTCCGTGACGTCGGTCAGTCCACATCCGCGGCGTGCGTCGCCCTTACAGGAGGTGCTGTGGCGGCAGGAACAGACGCGGGCTTCGGGCGCGGATTCCGGTCTCCACGAGGCATTTCGACTCACCGGCGCGCTGAACCGCGAGCGACTGGCGAAGTGCATCGAGACTCTGCTCGCGCGGCACGAAAGCCTGCGCGACGGCTTTCTGTTCGAGGAAGTGCCGGGGCGTAGGGCGGGGAACCTGGTGCGCGTCGAAATGCCCGCGCCGAATGACTTCGCGACGCTCGAGGACAACACCCTTCTGCTGCGCGCTTCGCGGATGGTGGCCGATGAACCGGCGCTCGACATCCTGATCGAGGAACTCAGCCGGCTTTACAGTGGCGAGAAGCTACCGCGCACCGAGCGCACTTACTCGGATTTCGTAACATGGCACCGCAGCCGGCTCACGCAAGCTCGAGTTCAGGGGCAACTCGGCGGCAGTCTGCCGGTGATCGAGCTGCCGGCCGATCGCTCGCGGGCAAGCGCACCAAGCAGTTTGGGAGCGGAACTGCGTCTGGAAGTGCCGGCCGATGCCGGGCGGCGCGCGGAAAGCGTGGCGCGCGAACTCGCCGTTCCCATCGAGAGCGTGTACCTGGCCGCCTTCAAGCGACTGCTGCTCCGCTATACCGGCGAGGAAGACGTGCTGGTGGCCACCACCGTGGACCTGCGCCCCGCCGGCGGGTTCCAAGGCGTCGTCGGATGTTGCTCCCACACCGTGTTGCTCCGCACAGACCTCTCCGGCCGCCCCACCTTCGAGGAAACGGTCAGGCGCGTTCATAAGACGCTCTCGGAAGCGCGCGCGAATGGCGACGTGCTCGAAGCGCCAGCCTGCCAGGTCCGGTTTGAGTGGCTCGAACGCCCGCCGGCGGAACTGCGGCTGGCAGGCATCGAGGTGGCTCGCGTCGGGTCCCCGATCGATTGCGATCTGATCCTGCGCATGTGGCGCGAGGGAGACGGAACCGCCGGAGCGATCCGCTACCAGGCGGGGCTTTTCGACGCCGTGACCGTCGATGATTTCGCGCGCCACTACCTGGCGCTCGTGGCGGGCCGTGAGCCAGGCGGCTTCGCCTGCCAGGCCAGGCCTAGTCAGGACTACCCCCGCGACGCCGCCATCCACCAGTTGTTCGAGCGCAACGCCGGGCGCGACGCCCTCGCCGTTACGTGCGGCGGCGCGAGCCTGACCTACCGCGAGTTGAACCGGCGCGCCAACCAACTGGCGCGGCACCTGCGCGCGCGGGGCGCAACCACCGGCACGCTGGTGGGTCTCGCCGTTCCCCGCTCTATCGACATGCTGGTGGCCGTGCTGGCCGTGCTCAAGGCGGGCGGCGCCTACGTTCCACTCGATCCTTCCTTCCCCGAGGAACGCCTGGCCTACATGATTCAGGACAGCCGCATGCCGCTGCTCATCGCGCGAGGCCGCCTGGCGATGCGTCTGCCGCCGAAGCCGCCGCGGGTGGTCGATCTGGAGGCCGAAGCGGCCGACATCGAAGCGCAGCCCGCGACGGATTTCGAAACGCCGCAGGCCGGGCCGGAAGACCTGGCATACGTGCTCTACACTTCGGGATCGACCGGCCAGCCGAAGGGCGTCGAGATCCAGCACCGCGCCGTGGTCAACTTCCTGTGCTCCATGGCTCGCGAGCCGGGACTGGGGGCGGACGACGTTCTGCTGGCTGTGACCACGCTTTCGTTCGACATCGCCGGGCTGGAGCTGTTTCTACCGCTGGCAGTGGGCGCGCGCATCGTGCTGGCGCGCCCGGAGGAAGCGGCCTATGGGGCTACGCTGCGCGAGCTGCTCGAAACCCGCGGCGTCACCGCGATGCAGGCCACTCCGGCCACCTGGCGGCTGCTTCTCGAAGCGGGTTGGGAAGGCGGGCGCGGGCTCAAGGCGCTCTGCGGCGGGGAAGCGCTCAGCCGGCCGCTCGCCGACGAGCTGCTCAAGCGCTGCGGCTCGCTGTGGAATATGTACGGCCCCACGGAAACCACCATCTGGTCGACGCTCTGGAAGGTGGAAGCCGGGGACGGGCCCATTCTGATCGGCCACCCGATCGCCAACACCGCCGTCCATGTTCTCGATGGCCAGGGCCAGCCCGTGCCGGTGGGCGTGGCGGGGGAATTGTATATCGGCGGCGACGGCCTGATGCGTGGCTATCGGAACCGGCCCGACCTGACCGCGGCGGCGCTGGTCGTGGGGCCTGACGGCACGGCCGCCTACAAGACCGGAGACCTGGTGCGCTGGCGCCGCGACGGGAACCTACAGTTCATCGGCCGCACGGATCACCAGGTCAAGTGGCACGGCTTCCGCATCGAATTGGGGGAGATCGAAGCCGCGCTGGGCCGCCATCCGCAACTCCGCGCGGCGGCCGCGCTGGTTCGAGAGGATGTGCCAGGAAAGAAGCAACTGGTGGCGTACTGCGTGCCCAGGCGCGAGCCGGGACCGGCGGTGGGCGAGCTGCGCAACTTCTTGAGCGGGATGCTGCCGCCCTACATGGTGCCGTCGGCGTACGTGTTGCTTCCCGGCCTCCCGCAGACGCCGAACGGGAAGACGAATCGGCGCGCTCTACCCGCGCCGGACGGCGGCCGCCCCGAACTCGGTTCGAGCTACGTCGCCCCGCGCACCGCCGTCGAGCAGCGCCTGGCTGCGATATGGCAGGAGTCGCTGGGCATACCCCGCATCGGGATCACGGACAACTACTTCGACCTCGGGGCGGAGTCGCTGGTCACCGCCGAAATGTTCGCGCGCATCGAGCGGCAGTTCGGCCGCCGCGTCTCCCCGGGCGAGTTGTTCCAGGCGCCCACCATCGAGCAACTCGGCCGCGTCCTCGGCGGCCGGCAGCGCGACTCGCGCTGGTCCTGCCTGGTGCCCGTGGTGGCCCAGGGCTCGAAGCCGCCCCTGTTCTGCATTCACGGCGGCGCCGGAACAATTCTGTTCTTTTACGATTTGGCGCGTTACCTGGACGACGACCGGCCGGTTTACGCCCTTCAGGCTCAGGGGCTCTACGGCGGCGCTCCCCCGCACACCAGCGTGGAGGAGATGGCCGGGCATTACCTCCAGGAGATACGCGCGGTCCAGCAGCGGGGCCCGTATCATTTAGTCGGATACTGCTTCGGCGCGATCGTTGCGTATGAGATGGCCCAGCGGCTTCGCGCCGAGGGAGAGGAGGCGGTCCTGGTATCGCTCAACGGCCCTTGCCCGCGCTACCGCAACGTTCCCGCCGGGGAGACGAAGGCCGGCATCCCGCGCAGGGTTCGCAGCTATCTGCGAGGGCTTCGCCGCAAAGCCGACCGCTGGCGCGCCGCGTATTACCGCGGGCGGAGTACGCCGCTGCCCGACGCTCTCCGCGACCGCTTCTTTCTGGCGAACAATCACCGCGCGGAGCACTTCTATCGGGCGCAGCCGTACCCGGGCAGCATGGCCATCTTGCGGGCCAAGGGCCTCTATGGCGATCCCTTTCTGGGGTGGGCGGAACTGGTCGGCGGCGGGTTCACCGTCCGCGACATTCCGGGGTATCATGTGGATCACCGGTCGATGATGGAGGAACCTGTGGTCCAGGTGCTGGCGGGCGAACTGAGGCGCCTGCTGCCATGACCAAGACCCCACAGGACGGCACCGAGTGGGCGGCGGTTGCGAGGCAGCCAGCCCCTTCCTGGTATCTCGACTCGCTGGTGGCCCGCCAGAAACGAGAGGTGAACCAGCGCTTCATTCGCGAGAGCGCGCGCGGGCTGCACCTGCGGACCGTTCTCAAGACCGACCTGTTCGAAGAGGCGTTTGGGGCCGATCACATTCTATTTGACGTGTTGCCGGAAGCCAGCTTCACGGTTGGAATCGACATCGCACAGGGGGCCGCGCGGGGCGCCGCCAGCCGGGCTCCATCGAGCGGTTTCTCATTTCTCGCGGCCGACGTCCGGCGGCTGCCGTTCGGGCCGGAGACGTTCGACGTGGTGATCTCGACGTCCACCCTGGACCATTTCGCGTTGCGCGCCGATCTCGACGCGGCGCTCGACGAACTGGTGCGGGTGGTGCGGCCCGGCGGTCGGCTGGTGATCACTCTGGACAACCCGCGGAACCCGATGTTCTTCCTCCTTCGGGCCTGGAGCCACACCCGCTGGTGCCCCTTTCGTTTGGGGCATACCCTGTCACTCGCCGAACTGACGCGCAGCCTGGAGGCGCTGGGCATGCAGGTGCTGGCGACGGACTGGTTGATTCACAATCCGCGCCTGCTTTCGACCCTGCTGTTCGTGTGTCTGCGCCGGCTGCTGGGCGCGCGCGCCGACGCGCCGATTCGAGGGCTACTGCGGTTCTTCGGACTGTTCGCGCACTTGCCGACGCGAGGGATGACTGCGTGCTTCGTAGGGGCTTGTGCGCGGAAACCGGAGTCCGCATGAGACTCTGGCAGACCGCGGAGGGATTGAGTCTGGGCGCGCTGGCGTTCGTATGGCGCCGCCTCATGTTCCGCACCACGTTCGTCACCATCACCGGCAGCCTGGGCAAGACCACCACCACGCGGATCGCCGTGCCCATCCTCGCCTCGTCATTTCCCACCAACTCGACGCGTGGCGCCAACAATTCGCGGATCAGCCTGGCGCGCACGGTTCTGAGGACCAGGCCCCGCCACCGCGTCACGGTTCTCGAAGTGGGCACCAAGCGGCCCGGAGCGCTCAGGCGGGCGGCCTGGCAGTTTCGGCCGGACGTGGTTGTTATCCTCTCCGTCGCTCGCACGCATACGAACTACTACCCCACGCTCGACGACACCGCGGCCGAGAAGGCCACCCTGATGAGCAGGCTGGGCAAGAACGGAATCGCCATTCTCAACGGAGACGATCCGCGCGTGCTGGCGATGGCCGCGCGCGCGCCCGGCCGGGTGCGAACGTTCGGCCGCTCGCCTCAGTTCGATATGTGGGCGAGCGACATCTCGTCGCGCTGGCCGGAGCGACTGTGCTTCACGGTGCACGCGGGCGGCCGGTCTCTGCCGGTCCGTACGAAACTGGTAGGTGGACACTGGGTCACGGCGGCGCTCGCGGCGCTGTCCCTGGCGCTATGCTGCGGGCTGGACCTGGCGGAGGCGGTTTCCGCGCTCGAGCAGGCCGAGACCTACCCGGGACGCATGCAGCCTCTGCCGCTGCCGAGCGGTGCTGTGCTCTTGCGCGACGACTTCAACGCGTCGGTCGACTCGCTGGCGGCCGGTCTGAAGGTGCTGCGCGAGGCGCAGGCGCACCGCCGCATCCTGGTGACCGGCGATGTGGAGGATTCCGGCAAGGACGCCTCCGGGCGATTCGCGGATCTGGGCCGGGACGCGGCCGCCTCCGCCGACATGGCGATTTTCTTTGGAGAGCACGGCGAACTCGGGGCCTGCGCGGCCGTGGCTGCGGGGATGGATCCGGAGCGCGCGCGCAGCTTCCCCACCGAGCGCGAGGCCGGCGAATTCCTGACTGAGATACTCGCGAAGGGCGACCTGGTCCTGCTTCGCAGTTGCGACCGCGACAACGGTGCGCATCCGATCTGCGACCATCCCGAACGCATCTACTACGCTCAGTTTGGAACGGTCGAATGCCAGCGCGTGGACTGCCGCGACGACCTCACCTGCGACACCTGCTGCTACCTGCGCCCCGGGTTACAAAGGGCGGCCGAGGTCCCCGAGTCGCAACGCCCGCGCTGGGAGCCACTCCGCAAAGGCGGGCAAGAAGGGCAAAACTAAGACTCTGGCCACGAATGGACACGAATTCACACGAATGGAACAAGAACTGGCGTGGGTGAAGCGAAACGAGCCCTTCACGCTGCGGTTCGGCCGCTACAGCCTGAAGACTTTCCACGTGGCGTCGCTGTCGCTCCAGACGCACTGCACCAGCCTGCCGCGAGACCTGGCCGCCACCCTTTCGGAATTGCCTCCCGTCCCTCCGGATTGCGACGCCGTGGTGCTGCCGGCGCATCCCATCGAGGGACATTTCCCCCGCCTGAAGGGCTTCTTCGGCCCGGTAATCCAGTACATCAGCAAGGCTGAGCTGCGATACCTCATCCCCCTTCGCGGCACCTTTGAGGAGTACGCCTCGGGATTCAGCGGCCGGCGGCGCAGCGTGCTGACGCGCCACCTGCGGAAGTTCACCGAGTTCTCGGCGGGCAGCCTTGCGTTCCGCGTCTTCACGCGTCCGGAGGAGATGCCGGAGTTCGTCAAGATCGCCGCCGCCCTGTCGCAAGGCAGTTACAAGGCAAAAATCGGCGCTACCTTCGAGGACCTCGCCATCACGCCCGAGGAGCTTTCCACAACCGCGGCCCGCGATGCCATACGGGGTTACGTGCTCTCGAGCGGCGGCAAGGCCGTGGCCTACTACTTCTGCCGCGAGCAGTCCGGCAGCCTGCTCTACGTGCACTCGGCCTACGATCCTAGCTGCGCGAAGCTGTCGCCGGGCACGGTGCTCCTATGGCTCATTCTGGAGTCGCTGTTCGCCGAACAGAGATTCGAGTACTTTGACTTTCTGTGGGGCTACTACCCATACAAAAAGGCGTTTGCGCGAACATCCATGCGGGTCGCGTGCGTAATCACTTTCCGTGGCAGCTCGCGGAACAGGGCTCTCGTGCTTACGCACCTGGCTTTGTGGACTCTGACGAAATGGATGCGCGCGCTGACGCCTCGCCTGCGGTTGGCCGGCCTGGCGCGGCGGCTGGGCGAGAAGCTGATTCATCGGGCCTGAGGCAGGCCGCGAGCGCATCGGCCAAGTGCTCGACGCCGGGCTCGCGGAATAGCTCGATACCTCGGCCGGGCAGCGTGCGCAGATCGACTCCGCCGCCGGCGATGCGTTCCCAAAACGCAAGGGAGCGTCGCTGGTTGCCCTGGAAATAGACCAGCCGCCCGGCATAGGCCCCCGGTTCATAGGCGCGGCTGGCCAGCACATTCAACTGCTGGATGACCAGGCTGCGGAGAGACGGCGCGACCTTTATGGCTGCTCCGCGCAGAACGCTGGCGGACCGGAACCGCAATCGCCCCCCGAGGTAGCGCAGTCGCTCCGGCAACGTCAAACCGGTCATGCGCGCTCCGTGATACGCCATCTGCTGCCGCCAGGACTTGGTCAGCTTCCAATTCCCGTCCGTGTCCACGACAGCCAGGAGTGCGACCAGCTGGCCGCATGCCTCGAGCTGGCGCGCCATCTCGAAGGCGATGTAGGCTCCCGCGCAAAAACCGAGCAGAAAGTACGGCCCCTCGGCTTGCAGCTCGCGCACCTCTTTGAGATAATCCGCGGCCATGTCCTCGACGCGGGAGAACCGTGGGAGCACCCCGTCCCAGCCGGCCGACTGCAGTCCATACAACGGCTGGCTGTCACCCAGGCGCCGCGCCAGGTCGCGATAGAACAGCACCTGGCCACTCTGGGCGTGTACACAGAACAGGGGCGGGCGCGACCCCCCAGGCTGAACCGGGACCAGAGACGACCAGTGGTGTTCCCATCCGCGAGCGCGCAGGATGGCGGCCAGTTCCTCCACGGTTTGGGCTTCGAGAATGGTCGCCACCGGCAGGCTCACGCCAAACACCTCCGCAATGCGGGTGAACAATCCCACCGCCAGCAGCGAGTGCCCGCCTACGTCGAAGAAGCTGTCGCGGCAGCCGATCGGATGGACCCCCAGCAGCTTCTCCCAGATGCCGACCAGCTCCATCTCCAGGGCATCCCGCGGCGGCAGGAACTCTCCTTCAACCGTCCTGTCAGTGTCCGCCGCCGGCAAGGCGTTGCGATCCACCTTGCCATGCGGCGTGAGCGGCAAACCGCCGTCGAGAACCACAAAAGCGGAGGGAATCATGTAGTCCGGCAGCGCGTCTTTGAGGAACGCGCGCAGCTCGCCGGACTTAGGGACCTGCCCATCCTGCCCCGCAACATACGCCACCAGACGCACCTGACCCGCCTGCTCTCTCTCTACCACGGCGGCCGCGGCGACGGACGGGTGCTGCGCCAGCGCGGCCTCGATCTCTCCGGGCTCCACCCGGTAGCCGCGCACTTTGACCTGCCGGTCGGCGCGTCCCAGGAACTCGATGTTGCCGTCGGCGAGGAAGCGTCCCAGATCGCCCGTCTTGTACATGCGTGCACCGGGGACGAACGGGTCCGCAAGAAAGCGTTCGGCCTCGAGTTCGGGCCGGTTCAGGTATCCGCGGGCCAGGCCGGCGCCTGCTATAAACATCTCACCGGCCACGCCGACGGGCACGGGCTCCAGATCGCCGCCCAGGATGTAGACGCGGGTGTTGGCGATGGGCCGGCCGATCGGAATCGAGACGCGCGGGTCTTCCGGCGCGCTCAAAGGCTCGTACGCGGTCGCGATGATGCTGCACTCGGTGGGGCCGTAGGTGTTGGTCCAGCGAAGCGTGGGGCCGGCCTTCTTGCGCCAGTCCTCCAACGCCTGCATTTGCGCTTTCTCCCCGCCGACGATCACCAGGCGCAGCTCGGGCGGCAGCGGGTCCTCAAACGAAGCCAGACTCCGCGCCCACTCGTGCCAGAACGCGGTTTGCAGGTCCACCACGGTGATGCGCTGGCGCACGAGCCAGCGGCCAAATTCGCGCCCGCCCAGGGGCATGTCCGTGGGGCGGAACACCACCGTCGCTCCGCAGGCCCAGGCGGGGAAGAGCTCTTCGAGCAGAACATCGGAGGTGATGGGGGCGGATTGCAGCACGCGGTCGCCGAGTTGAAGGCCGAAGGTGCGGCTGGTGAACGCCTGGTGATTGGCCAGGCCTCCGTGGGTGAGCAGAACGCCCTTGGGAACGCCCGTCGATCCAGAGGTGTAAAGCACAAAGGCCAGGCCTTCGGCCGCGATGCGAACTCCGCAATCGCTCTCTGGCTCGCTCGAAACGGCCGGCCAGTCCGTATCCAGACAGATGGGTTCCAGGCCCAGCCCTTCCAAATGCGCGACCAGCGACTGCTGGGTGACGATCAGGGCCGCGCCCGTATCCGCCGCGATGGTCTCGAAACGCGCCCGGGGAGATGCAGGGTCGATGGGAACGCAGGCAGCGCCGGCCTTGAGGATCCCCAGCAGGGCCGCCGCCAATTCCAACGACCGGTCCGCGCACACCAGCACCCGCGATTCGGCGGCGACGCCGCGCCGGCGGAGGAAATGCGCGAACTGGTTGGCCCTGGCGTTCAACTCGCCGTAGGTCAACTGGCGGCCGTCGAACTCGGCGGCAGGTGCGACGGGGGTGCGCGAGGCCTGGGCCTCGATGGGGCCCAGAACGGAGTCGCCCGGGCACGGGGTGGCCGTGTCATTCCAGCCGAACAGGAGCTGCTGCTTCTCGGCCGCGGTGAGGAGCGGCAGCCGGGAGATGGGCCGGTCGGGATCCGCCGCCACGCCATCGAGCAGCAGGCAGAGGTGATCGAGCATGCGGGCCGCGGTCGCCGGGTCGAACAGGTCGGTGGCGTACTCGAACGCCGCCAGGTTTCGCGTGCTGGTGGCGCGGACCGCCAGCACCAGGTCGAGCTTGCTGGTGTCGTGGTCGATGCGGACCGGGCTCACATCCAGGCCCGCCAGCTCGGGCTTGGGCGGATCGTCTCCCACGCCGATCATCACCTGGAACAGCGGCGAGCGGCTGGGGTCCCGCTCCGGGTGCATCTCCATGGTCAGCTTTTCCAGTGGCGCTTCCTGTTGCTCCATGGCCTCGAGCACGGCGGCGCGTATCCGCCGCAGAAACTCCCGGAAGGAAGGGTCGCCGGAGAGGTCGCTGCGGATCACGGTGGTGTTCGAGAAATAGCCGACGATTCCCTCGAGCTCCGGCCGCGGCCGCCCGAGCATCGGCGCACCCACCAGGATGTCCTCCTGCCCGGTGTACCGGTAGAGGAGAACGCTGAGCGCGGCCAGGACGGTCATGAACAGGGTGGCGCCTTCGCTCGATCCCAGTTTGCGCAGCGCCTCCATGGTGGGCTCGGAGAACGACCCGTAGACGCGTGCGCCGCGGAACGACTGCACCGCGGGCCGCGGATGGTCGGTGGGCAGATCGAGCGTCTGCGGCGCGCCCGCCAGCTTCCGCTTCCAGTACTCGAGCTGCCGCGCGATGACCAGGGTCTGCGCTTCGCCGCGCTGCCACACGGCGTAATCGGCGAACTGGAGCGGCAGTGGGGCGAGCGGGTTCTCCTGGCCCTGGCAATACGCCGAGTACAGGATGCCCAATTCCTGGTGGACGGTGCGCCGGCTCCAGCCGTCGAACACCATGTGGTGCGTCAGCAGGATGAGCACGTGGTCGCCGGGGCCGGCCGGCAGCAGAGTCGCCTGAAACAGCGGATCGTTTTCGAGGTCGAGCGGGCGCCGCACCTCGGCCAGGCATACGCGGCCGACCTCGGCTTCGTCTGCAGCAGCTTCCAAAACTCGTAGTTCGACCTCGCGCGGGGCTCGGACGATCTGCAAGGGAACGCCATCGGAAACGAGGATGTTGGTGCGCAGCGCCTCGTGCCTTTCGACCAGCGTGTTCAGGGCGCGCTGGAGCGCATCCCGATTGAGCTCGCCTTTGAGACGCAGGCAGATGTTGACGTTATAGACGCTGGGCTCGGCGACGAGCTGATTCAGCAGCCACATCAACTGCGCTGAATAGGGGAGCGGATAGGGCCCCGGCGTCTCCCTGCGCGGCACCGCTGCCGAGCCGGCCTGCTTTTCGAGCAGCCGGCGCCTGACCAGCTCGCGCCGTTCGGGCGGCAAGCCGGCCAGCAGGTCGTTCACACCCACGGACTCCTCCCCTGGCTCTGCTCCAGCTCATCGGCCCGAGCAAGCTTATAGGATACGTCCGTAGCACGGGTGTCGCCACAGCGGAGAGGAGTTCAGCCGGCGCGTGAGGCCCGGAGGCCCAGCGCCTGGACGGCCGGGTCAGGCCTTCAGCAACCGATCGTGACTTGCCAGCATCTCACCCGGGTAGCTCAGGAGCTACACTGGTCTTCCTCCGGGAGGCCGCACGCAGCAGCGGTAGGTCGCCGTGCGATCGCAAGGGACGAAGCCATGAAAAGCGGATTTGGTGGCGTCTACGGTATCGCGATCTTAACGGGTGTGTCGTGCTATGCCTGGAGCGGGCACCAGGCAGCGTACGCAACCTGGAGGCGGGCACCCGCTACCACGGAGCGGATGACGCAGAGGCTCGAGCAAGCGGCCACACAACTACAATCCGAGGCGCCGCTAGCCAGGATAGTCCTGTCCGACGTCGCGTATCCGGGCGATCAGCGCGACTACCGCGCGCTGGACGGGAATGCCGTGCTGCTGATCTCCGCGCTGGTGCGGGATCGCGCCGAAATCCCACTGAGGCAGGTGCTGGTGGTCGCAGGGGACAAGGCCACCGTTCTCACCCGGGTCTATTCGGTTCGTTCCGATCAGACCGGCTCCACCAGCCTGCCCATCAGGACCTTCGGCCCCTATCGCGAAGACATTCTGTGTCTGCTTCCGGTCCGGCTTCGCATGCAGCCGGCCGACCTGGTGGTGGATCTCGGCGGCACCAAGGGCAGGCTCAGGGTGACGAGCTTCGGGGCAGCCGTCCCGCCGCAGGTCAGCAGCGTGATAACGTCGGACACCCCGGGGAACGGGCCTTCGGAGCAGGTGCTGGACAGGTTTATCAGGGCGGAGTTCCCGGGTGTCCTCGATCCGCCGCGCGCCAAGCGATCCAAACCGGCCGCGGCAAGTGAACTGGGCGAGATCGAGGCGCGGGGCAGGCAGATCGCCGACTACGATGCCGCGGCGTGGCATGCGACCGACGCCGTCCAGTTGCTGGGGCCGCAGCACGGAAGCACTTCGCATTACATCGCGATGGAGGAGGGCGGACGCTGGACCGTTGTCTTCGGCATGCTGGACGAAGCTCGCGGAGAGTTTCAGGTGGTCTACGAAGCCGTTCAGGAAGAGGATCATCCCAACCTGTTCAGGGCAAAGAAACTCGATCCGGCGCGCGAGGACAGCGGTTTAGTTCTTTTTCGCGCGCGAGCGATCGAGACGGCCCGGGCGGACTTCGGCCCGTGGGACAGGCCGTACAATGTGGCGATCGTTCCGGCTTCCGAGAGACAGCTTTTCGTCTACCTCATGCCGGCCCAAACGGAGAACAACATCTTCCCCTTAGGGGGAGATGTGAGGTACCTTATTTCGCGGGACGGGACCACGATCCTGGAGAAGCGACATTTGCACCGCGCGACGGTCGAATTCCGGACGCCGAGCTCGGGCGAGATGGATGGCTCCTTCCACACGGCGGTGCTCGACGACGCACCCGAGGATACCGACGTCTTCCACGTGCTCGCGCGAAGGCCATCCGTGCCGGAGTTGGTCCTGACGCCTCAGTATGTGTACCGAGTGCAGACGGACGGGACCGTCCGCTACTTCATGGAGACCGAGCCGTTCATGAAGATACTCAACCAGACTAAGTAGTGGTTAGCTTGGACGGGATTTCGGTCTCGCCATCGTTGGACAGCGCCTTGGGCAGCCGATGATGACACAGCGCTCACCCGACCTGCTCTTCGATCTGATGCCTCAAGCGATCCAGGATTTCCGCTGTTTTTTCCTCACCATGCTTGGCAGCCTCTGCAAGATTCGCTGCCTTCGCAAGAACGGCAATCAGAATTTCCGCTTCGTTAGCATCGACTTCTAGCGTCAAAATCATTTTGCCGGGCATTTCTGCATTCTCGCAAACAGCAAGGCCATCCAGATCAAGTAGCCCAGTCACTGTTGACGTGGTGTCGTCAAGTATGTCAACGCCCTAACTTGCGAACCCGACGCTCGGTCTCAGGTCCGCCCCATCGACGAACGCTGGGTCCATCGAGAGGCTGTTCGGTCATGCGCAGGCCGGGACGGCACCTCCGTGACTCGGCGGTGGTTCTTGGGAACGATGCCCCAGCCTTCGCACAGCGCACAAACCTTGCGCGGGTCCAGGACCTCGCATCCATAGCTGTTGCAGTTCGGGCACGGAACGTACCCGTACTTGTCCGGGCCCAGAAAGATCTGCATCATGGTCGGGGTTTTGGTCTGGAGCCTGGGCGGGAGCACCAGTTGAACCTTGTGATGCCGCTTCCCGCGGCGGGCGAGTGCCCACAGAAAGAGCAGTAACGGGCCCAGGAGGAGGCCAAACAAGAACCAGGATTTGCCGAAAATGCGCGGCGTTCCAACGCCTCCCCGCCCCTGAGCCCTCGCACCTCCTCCGGGAAGTCGGCCATCCCGGAGACTTCTCCGGCGAGGTTTGCGATCTGCTCCTTGCTGTCCTTGCGGCGGGCCATTTTTGTCCACCATAGCCATGGCCCGGACGTCATGCCGATCGACTGGCTCCTGCGCGCCCGGATCGGGAATAGGGCCGCTGCCCGAAACAGCCGGTCCCGGCAGCGCACGATGGGAGTCAGCAGCAGCGGCAGCGACCGGTACCGCACCGGGGTGCTTCTCGGGGTCCTCCGTCCCAGGAGTCGGAACGGGACGCGAAACCGGCACGGGACCTTGGCCGTTGGCCACGAGGCTGCCCAGGCGCCCATGGAGGCTGCCGTGACATGCCAGGCAGGAAAGCGCGAAGCAAATAGCGATGGCGAACCGCAGCGCCCGCCGCGCGGCCTGCTCCAAGCACGCTGACTTGTCCGCGACCAGGGATACTGCGAGACCTTTGGTGACGATCGGAACGGTTGAGTAGAACTGGACGCGCGCCAAGACGGGCCACCCTATCTGCAGGGAGTATACCCCCCATGGGGTCTAGAATCAAGGTTTATTAGTACCCTTTTGTAGTTATAGAGCCCCCACATGTGAGTACCGTTACTTCACCCCCCATTGCCTAACAGCGGTCACGATCAACGTACCTTCGCCTCCCGTCGGGAGCCGCGGCATTCCACGTGCTTTCACGCGCACGCGCGCCGCTCCCTGTGGTCCCGCATGCCGCGGCCGCAACGGTCCGAACGACGGTACAATGCTTCCGAATGGCAAAGAACCCGCCGCCAGCACCCGGCGAGCCCGCACCCCCAACCGGCGAAATCGTTCTGTACCAGACGGAAGACGGACGCACTCGGGTCGAGTGCCGTTTTGTCGACGAAACGCTTTGGCTGAGCCAGGCGCTCATCGCGGAGTTGTTCCAGAAGGATGTGCGGACCGTCAACGAGCATCTCCAAAACATCTATGCGGAAGGGGAAATCGAAGCGCGGGCAACCATCCGGAAATTCCGGATAGTTCGCCGGGAGGGACCGCGCGACGTCGAACGGGAAATCGAGCACTATAATCTCGATGCCATCCTGGCGGTGGGTTACCGGGTGCGGTCGGAGCGCGGGACACAATTCCGCCGCTGGGCAACGGAGCGCCTGAGCGAGTACCTGGTGAAGGGATTCACCATGGACGACCAACGGCTGAAGAACCCGCCGGTCGAAGGCTCGGGCGTGCCGGACTACTTCGACGAACTCCTGGAGCGTATCCGCGACATACGCGCCAGCGAGAAGCGCATGTACTTGCGCGTGCGCGAGATCTTCACCCTGGCCGGCGACTACGACCCCGGACGCAGGGAGACGACGGAGTTTTTCCAGATCATTCAGAACCGGCTACATTTCGCCGCGACCGGCAAGACGGCGCCGGAACTGATCGCCGGCCGCGCCGACCATTCCAAACCCAACATGGGCTTGACCGCATGGAAGCGGGACGTGGTGCGCAAAGCGGACGTCACGGTGGCGAAGAACTATCTGAGCCAGGAAGAAATCGGGGAACTGAACCGCATCGTGACGATGTGGCTCGATTTTGCGGAGGATCAGGCGCGACGCCGGAAGCAGGTGTTCTTGAAGGACTGGGAAGATAAGCTCAACGACTTCCTGCGGTTCAATGAGCGGGCGGTCCTTGGCGACAAAGGGAGCGTGAGCAAGACCGCAGCCGACGCCCGCGCGGAAGCCGAGTACGAGGAGTTTGCCGCCCGGCGCCGTGCTCTGCTGGAGGCGGAGGGAGAGCGGGAACAGTCGCGGTCCCTGGAAGACGCGGCACGGAAGTTGCCCGAGAGACCGAAGCGCAACTGGTAGTGGGCGGATCACTTCCCAGCTGGACCTCGCGGACCTTCCGAGGCGCGGTGCATCGCAGCCGTGAGGCCGTCCGGGGGCTCGCCGACGGCTTCAAAGGTCCAAACCGCGGAGTCGTCCGTATCCATGCCCCGTTGTTGGCGTAGAGCCCGGGCGACGGCCTGTAAGTGTTTGAAGTGTTTTGGTGGACCTGGTGAGATTCGAACTCACGACCTCTTCCATGCCATGGAAGCGCGCTCCCAACTGCGCCACAGGCCCACACGCGGCTCTCAATAATATAGCAGGCACGGAGAGCCGCCGCCTACCCCCGCCTTCCTCCAGCCGTCCAGACTCGGTATTCTGAAAAAGACATGACCCGGGAAGAAGCCTGGCAAATCCTGTGCGAGTTCACGAAATCGGACAGCCTGCGTAAGCACGGCCTGGCGGTCGAGGCCTGCCTCGCCGCCTACGCCCGCAAGCTCGGCGACGACGAGGAGAAGTGGCGCGTCACCGCCCTGCTCCACGATTTCGATTGGGAGATCCACCCTGTCTTGCCCGATCACCCGCTCAAGGGCGAGCCCATCCTCGCCGCCCGCGGCGTCAGCGACGAGATCCGCCGCGCCGTCCTCTCCCACGCCAGCTACAGCGGCGTCCCCCGCGAGACGCCTCTCGAGAAGACCCTGTTCGCCTGCGACGAGCTGGCCGGCTTCCTCACCGCCGTGGCGCTCGTGAAACCCAGCCGCAGTCTCGCCGAGGTAGAGGTCAAATCCGTCCGCAAAAAAATGAAGGACAAGGCCTTCGCTCGCTCCGTCAGCCGAGAGGACATCATCGAGGGCGCGCAAGGCCTGGCGATCGACCTGGACCAGCACATCGACTTCTGCATACAGGCCATGCGCCAGAGCGCCGCGGAGTTGGGCTTGGCCTGAGCCTGCCCCCAGCTACAATAGAAGTTGAGCATGCATTTTGTGGCCCGCCTCTGGCGGCACCTTCCGGCGCTTCTCTTGGCGGGGGCTGTCATCTGGGTTCAAATCCGTCTCTGCCTGTTGCTGTGCCGCTACGGCGCGCTCCGCCGTTCGCTCCTCGCGCGCCTTGCCTTGTGGGGCGTCGCGGCCGTGCTGGTCCTGTGGGTCTCGTTCGGCCTGGTGGGATCGTTTGCCATGTACCTGCGCGGCGGCCTGTCGTCTTCCACCATCATCTGGATCCGCGGCGTCGCCCTGGCATGGTCGCTCGCTTCGGCCGGCGCCTTCGCCGCCCTGTCGCTGTGGCGCCGGATCCCGAAATTCAACCGCGAGCGGCGAGGGTTCGTCCGCGCGGCCGGCGCCGCATTCGTGGGTGCGCCCCTTGCCGCCATGGCATTCGGAATACTGGTTGAGAGGAGGCAGATCCAGCTCCGCGAGATGGATGTCCCCATCCCCAACCTCCCCAAAGACCTCCAGGGCCTCCGCATCGTGCAACTCAGCGACATTCACCTCAGTCCCTTTCTCACCGAGCAGGAACTCGCGCGCGCAGTGGATATGGCTAACGGCCTGGGCGCCCACTTGGCGCTGGTGACCGGCGACCTCATCACCGCGCACGGCGATCCGCTCGATGTCTGTCTCCGGCAACTGGCCCGTCTCCGCGCCGACGCCGGGACCCTCGGCTGCCTCGGCAATCACGAAGTCTACGCCCGAGTCGAAGACGAAGCCACCCGCCTGGCCGCGCGCCTCGGCATCCGCTTCCTGCGCCAGCAATCGAGCCGCCTGCAGTTCGGAACCGCCGCCCTCAACCTCACCGGCGTCGATTACCAGCAGACGGCCACCCAGTACCTGCGCGGAGCGGAGCGCTGGATCGTGCCGGGCGAGACCAACATCCTGCTCTCGCACAACCCCGACGTCTTTGACGTCGCCGCGCGCCAAGGTTGGGACCTCACCATCGCCGGCCACACCCACGGCGGCCAGGTCACCGTTGAGATCCTGCATCAGCAGTTGAGCGCCGCGCGGTTCTACACGCCCTATGTCTACGGCCTCTATCGCCAGGGCCGCTCCTCGGTCTGGGTAACGCGCGGCATCGGGACCGTGGGCCTGCCCGCCCGCATCGGAGCGCCCCCGGAAGTCGCTCTCATACGCCTGTGCGCTACCTGATCCTGAGTGACATTCACGGAAACTGGGAGGCGCTTGCCGCCGTGGCCGCCCAAGCGCGCGGCTGCTATGACACCATCCTGTGTTGCGGCGACCTGGTGGGATACTGCGCCGATCCCAACCCGGTCGTCAAATGGGTGCGCGCCAATGTGCACCTGGTGGTGCGCGGCAATCACGACAAGGTTTGCGCCGGCCTCGAAGACCTGGAGTGGTTCAACCCCGTGGCCCGCATGGCCGCCGCATGGACCCTAAACGCTCTGAGTCCCGCGAACCTGGACTATCTTCGCAACCTGCGCAAAGGACCGGCCGCGGTTGAGTCCTTCCAGGTCTTGCACGGCTCGCCGCTCGACGAGGACGATTACCTCATGTCGACCTTCGAGGTCGAGCAGATTCAGAGCTATCTCGAGAAGCAGGTTTCTTTCTTCGGACACACCCATCTGCAGGGCGGCTTCCTCTGCGACTGGCAAGGAGTGCGCCGCATCGGCGGTGCATTACCCAACGGCGACACGGTGCTCGAACTCGACCCGGATGCCTGGTATCTCATCAATCCGGGCTCGGTCGGCCAGCCGCGCGATGGCGATCCGCGCGCCGCCTACGCACTCTACGATCCCGCGGCGCGCGTGGTGGAATACCACCGCGCGGCCTATGATATCGCTGCAGCCCAGCGCAAAATCCGAGCCGCCGGCCTGCCTGAGATTTTGGCGTTGCGTTTGGAGACCGGCGACTAGTGGCCTGAGCCCCCCTTTTTCCGAACCGCGACCGTCAGGGAGCGGACCCGCCTAGTCCCCGAACGACCCCACCTCTTCGGGCTCTGCCGCCGGTTTGGGCGGCTGCACCGGCGCCGGCGCCTGAATTCGCACCAGCTCCGGCCCATCCGGCTCCTTGAGCACGTGCTTGCGATACAGCTTGGCCATGCGCGCGTTCTCGTCGCGCTCCCGCGCTTTCTCTTCGCGCGCGTTCTTAGCGATGCCCAGCGCGTCCAGATCGTGCTGCTCCTGGTTCGTCACCAGCTCGTCCTTGAGCACCAGAGAATGGTCCACCGCGCCGAACGCGACGCTCTTGCCACCCGCGAAAATCTCGTGCCGGCCATGCTCCTCGTACCACTTGGTCAGCGTCGCGCTCATGTGGATCTTCTCCACAATCTGCCGCCAGCCGATGCCGGTGTTGTACGCGCAGAACGAGATCTCGCCTTCCTGCGTCGCGTAAGGGATGATGCACTGCTCCGTGCGCCGGAAGTCGTAGTTGTAGAGATCCTGGAACCACATGCCGGCGATGAACAGCACGTTCCAGCGGTCGCGCCGCCGCCGTTCGATGTCTTCCGCGGTGCGGTCGCCCGACACCTTGCCGTAATCCCGCCCGCTCACGCCGAAGCTCTTGTCGAATTTCTTATAAAGCGCCCACAGCGAGAAATGTTTCGGCGCCATGAACGGGTCGTAGTTGCGCGCCAACGCCAGCGCCATCCCCAGAACGGAGAGGAACTTGCCGCGCGCCGCGTCATTGACGCTCGCTACGTCCTTCGACAGCTTGTCCGCGTTGACGAACGCGGTGAATGGCACGGCTTCCTTGGTGACCTTGTCCACCATGATCGCCATGCCCACGCCGCAGTTCGGATGGCAGCCGCAGCTTAGCTGCCCCCACTCCGCCTGCGGGCCGTGCACCAGATCCGCCCAATCCGCGAAGGTGCTCACGAAGGAAAGCGGGAACCAATCGCGCGTAGGCTCGCCCAGTCCGGTCTGCGCCTTCACGTCGTGCGCCAGGTGCGACAGCGTGTACCGCTGCGCCTGGCGCCGGTCGTCGGTGATCGCCTCGTCGCGTCCGGTGAACGAGACCGGCTGGAAGGAACAGAACGGAATCCGCTTGGGATTGTCGAGCGCGAACTTGATGATGCGCCCCACCTGTTCGTTGTTGATGCCGTTGATGATGGTGGTCACCGGAACGATCTCAACCCCCGCCTTGTGCAGGTTCTCCATAGCCTGCAGCTTGACGTCGAACAGGTTGCCCACCCGCCGGTGCGAGTTGGCGGCGTTCCCGATGCCGTCGAACTGCAGATAGGCGTAGCGCAGCCCGGCCTCCGCGGCCTTCTGGCAGAACTCGGGACTCTTGGCGAATTCGATCCCGTTGGTGGCCGCCTGCACGCTGTTGTACCCCACCTCGCGGGCGTACCGCACCGCCTCCAGGAAATGCGGCGAAATGGTCGGCTCGCCGCCCGAGAACTGCACCGACATCTGCCTCTTCGGCTTGATCGAGATGGCGTTGTCGAGGAGGGTCTTGATCTCCTCCCACGTCAGCTCGTGCACGAACCCCACCTGGTTGGCGTCCATAAAACAGGGGTCGCACATCATGTTGCAGCGGTTGGTCAGGTCGATCGTCAGCACCGCTCCGCGGCCGTGCGTGATGGTGCTGGTGCCGTGGTTGTGCAGCTTCTCGTCGTTGTGCGACCGCATGTCCCGGCCCGGGAACATGGACTCAATGTGCTTGTAGAACGCCGAGTCGATCGACATCACGTCTTCGAAGTGGCCGTGGATCGGGCAGTCCTTGACCATCAGGATCTGGCCGTCCCGCTCCACGATCTGCGCCTTGATCTCCCCGACCTTCTCGTGGAGCAGGTCCTTGTAATCCTTCTTCCCGTCCAGTATCTCTTTGCGGGTCGCCGGCACGCACTTAGGACAGAGTGAGTCCGTTTCCCGAGGCCAACCTAGCGGCGGCTTAGCTTTCTCATGGGATTTAAGGAGCGGTTTATCCGCCCACTTAGGTTTGAATGACGGGTTCTGGTGAATCTTATTGACGCGCTGGAACACGGCCCAAGCAGCCTTAGCCGCATAGGTAAGACCCTTTTCGAAATACTTGATAGGCTTGTGCATCCGCTCCTCCAAGAGACTACCCCCAGATTAACCGCCCTTAGTGCCGGCGGGTAGCCAAAAGCGCCGAAACGCCGGTTTTGTCCGCTCGATGGGGAAGATGCGAATCCAAACGGCTTAGCCCGCCCGGGCCCCAGGGACTCCCGGCGCCGAATCCCATAAACCCTTGTTTTTCCCCACTTAGCCCCAAAAACAGGCAACAGGACCGGTGGGGAGTGAGAAAAGGGGGAAGATGTGGTGAAATCTAAGAAAGGGATGCGATCAAGGGGCACCGAGTTCCGCGGTAGGGCCAAAGCCATCTGGCGTCGTGCGCGCGAGCTGGCCATGATCGGGCGGGGACTCGCTTCAACCGACCACCCCGTTCTCGCCCACCTGGTGGTCACCCGGCGCTGCAACCTGGCCTGCGAATACTGCAGCGAGTACGATCACGTCTCGCCCCCCGTGCCGATCGAGTCGCTGCTCGCGCGCGTCGATCGCCTCGCCGCTCTCGGCACCAGCATCGTGACCATCAGCGGCGGCGAGCCTCTTCTGCAGCCGGATTTGGACCGCGTCATCGGCCGGATCCGCCGCCGTGGTTCGCTCGCGGGTTTGATCACCAACGGCTACCTGCTCACCGCCGCGCGCATCACGGCGCTGAACGATGCCGGCCTCGACCACCTGCAGATCAGCATTGACAACGTAATCCCCGGGCAGGTTTCGAAGAAGAGCTTGAAGGTGCTCGACCACAAGCTTCGGTTGTTGGCGGACCACGCCGAGTTCCACGTCAACATCAACACCGTGCTGGGCTCGTCTCTGGCTCACCCCTCGGACGCGCTGGTGGTGGCCCAGCGCGCCCACCAACTGGGCTTCACCTCTACCGTCGGGATCCTGCACGACCAATGGGGCCAGATGAAACCGCTCGACGCCGAGCAGCGCGAGATATTCCTTCGGATCAAGGCTCTCGACAAACGCAGCTACTCGCGGTTCAACCACTTTCAGGACAAGATGGTGGCGGGAGTTCCGAACGACTGGCGTTGCCGCGCCGGCGCCCGCTATCTCTATATCTGCGAGGACGGGCTCGTGCATTACTGCTCCCAGCAGCGCGGTTACCCCGGTAAGCCGCTTGCCGAATACACCGTCGAAGACGTGCGCCGTGAGTTCCTGACCGAAAAGCCCTGCACCAGCTCCTGCACCGTATCTTGTGTGCACCAGGTGTCCTATCTTGACTCCTGGCGCGCGCCCCAGCGCCGGCCCGCTTCGCTGGTCCCCGCCCCCACTCTGGTACAAATCGAAACCGCTCAAGACTAAGCCCCAGCTACCGAACCGCGCGCGTTAGCAAGCGGACTCCTTCCCC
>Ga0182027_10000920_pt1 | contig 49612 bp, 42 predicted proteins | sample 712E1DmetaG_FD_121300 | JGI IMG/M metagenome (GOLD analysis project Ga0182027, IMG submission 121300) | Permafrost microbial communities from Stordalen Mire, Sweden - 712E1D metaG (Illumina Assembly) | ecosystem: Environmental > Terrestrial > Soil > Wetlands > Permafrost | place: Sweden...
AAAGAAATCAGCAAAATTTTTGTAAATTTGTTATTCAAACCCAATAAAAGAAATGGTTTTTATGCTCCGGAAAAAGCACAAACGTCCCTCATGGGATGATTATTTTCTCAAGGTTGCAATGTTGGTTTCAGAGCGAGCAACTTGTCCCCGCATGCATTGCGGTTGTGTTCTAGTAAAAGATAAACAAATTCTTTCAACCGGTTATAACGGTTCGATCCCGGGAGGCAGTCATTGTGAAGATGACGGATGCATGATTGTCGACAAGCATTGTGTTAGAACAATTCATGGCGAAATGAATGCAATTCTTCAATGTTCATCTCATGGAGTCAGCACTGCCGGTGCGACTGCATATGTAACTAATATGCCTTGTACAAATTGTTCGAAAGCTCTGATCACTGCCGGAATTAAGGAAGTGGTGATTTTCTCAGATTATCATGATACTTTGGCAGAAAAGTTTTTCAAGATAGCAAAAGTAAAAATTAAGAGACTACCGGTACCGGATGCTTATATTCATTATGATCTTGAAAGTTTCACTTCAGCTAAAAAGTTCAAATAAATAATATTTTATACATAGTAATAGTTTATTTAGGAACCGGTCATCAACCTATAATGTTTTGATGTATTTGAAATCCATGGAAGAATAATGCGCCTTACGAAAGAAAATCTTCAGAAATATTTAATACCGGAAAATTTCTTCAATAGGGATTTAAGCTGGCTGGAATTCAACCGCCGCGTTCTTGAAGAAGCACTAAACCCGAATTTACCGCTTCTCGAAAGAATTAAATTCATATCAATCTTTTTCTCAAATCTCGATGAATTTTATATGATCCGAATTGCCGGTATTAAAGAGCAAATACGCGCAAAAGTTATTGATACTTCTATTGACGGGCTTATACCGATTGAACAGCTGAAAAAAATTGAAGATACAATTCAGACAATGCTAAAAATAATATATAATTTATGGCAAAATGAAATTATTCCGGCATTACATGAAAATAATATTTGGCTTTGCAGTATTGATGAATTATCCAAAAATGAAATGGAAGCCCTGAATCAATATTTTCTGAAAGAAATTTATCCTATACTTACTCCTCTTGCTTTTGATCCGGGCAGACCGTTTCCTTATATTTCTAATTTGAGTTTAAGTTTTGCCATCCGCGTCCAGAAACCAAACGGAGATAAATTTTTTGCAAGAGTGAAAGTACCTACACTGCTTCCAAGACTTCTGCAAATTAATAATATATTGAAAATCAAAAACGACGATGATCATATAATTAAATATATTTGGATCGGCGACCTTATAAAATTAAATTTTCACTTACTGTTTCCCGGTTTTGAAGTTGTTGAGGCATATCGATTTAGAATAACCCGCGATACGGATCTCGAAATTCAGGAAGATGAAGCCGACGACCTTCTCCAAATGATTGAAGAAAATATCAAGCAGAGAAAGTTTGGTTCGGTCGTCAGACTTGAAGTTGAAAAGCAAATGCCCGAATATATGATTGAGATATTAATTGAAAATTTGGAAATTACACGTAATGATGTACATATCATTGACGGAAATCTTGGCTTAAGCGATGTGCTGCTTCTCTATGATTTGCAACTTTCAAATCTTAAAGAAAAACAATTTCATCCGGTTATACCGGAAGTATTTGAAGAGGATGAAAATATTTTTTCAATTATCAGACAAAAAGATATATTACTAAATCACCCTTATGATTCATTTACTCCTGTTATTGATTTTATTAAAGCCGCATCCCATGACCCTGATGTTCTTGCTATAAAACAAACTTTGTATAGAGTTGGACCAAATTCTCCGGTTGTTAAATATTTAATTGAAGCAGCCGAGCGAAATAAACAGGTAGCCGTTCTTGTTGAACTTAAAGCTCGTTTCGATGAAGAAAATAATATCTATTGGGCTCGAGAACTTGAAAAAGCAGGTGTACATGTTGTTTATGGATTAGTCGGACTTAAAACTCATGCCAAAATGACTCTCATTGTTCGTAAAGAAATAGATGGCGTAAAACGATATGTTCATTTAGGCACCGGGAATTATAATACTGAAACTTCCAGAATTTATACGGATATCGGTCTATTTACTTCCGATGAAGAGATTTGCGCCGATATATCCGAGATATTTAACTACCTGACAGGTTATTCGGCCCAAAGTAATTTCAGAAAACTTCTTGTAGCTCCGGTGAATTTGAGACAGAAATTTCTTGACCTTATAGAAAGAGAAATTAAAAATATAAAATCAGGAGGAAAAGGGCATCTGATTTTTAAATTGAATGCTCTTGTTGATCCGGTTCTTATTACAGCACTTTATGAAGCTTCCAGACAGGGAGTAGAAATTGATTTAATTGTTCGCGGGAATTGCTGTTTAATTCCGCAAGCTATCGGTTTAAGTGAAAATATCCGGGTTATTAGTATTGTAGGTCGCTATCTTGAACATAACCGCATTTATTATTTCTTTAATAACGGTATAGATGAAATTTATTGCGGAAGTGCTGATTTAATGCAACGTAATCTTGATCGCAGAGTTGAAATTGTTTTCCCAATTCAGAATTACGAAATGAAAAGATTTCTGAAAGAACAAATACTGGATATTTGTCTTAAGGATAATGTTAATTCGCGTATTTTGTTGCCTGCAGGTAAATATGTACGCAACCATCCTGTATACACTGAAAAAGAAATCAGCCTCCATGATAAAATGATGAAAAGAACGGATGTTAATACAAAAAAAATATTACCTAAAGAAATACCTTCATAATATTATTTCTTTTGTTTCTCTTATTAAATAATTCATTAATCCTGTTTATATTGAATATTTTTTTAATACTATCAGAAAAATGATTACCATCCATAAATAAATAAACTTTTTATTTTACTCTTTGTGGTTTTTCACGGTTGCTATGACCTGTCCTTACTACCATTATTGGTATCTTAATTGCATGCCTTACGTTATCGACTGTTTGTCCAAAAATAATATCACCGAAAGTTTGGTGCCCGTGGGAACCTAATACAAGCAAATCATATCCTTCATCTTCAACTGCTTTAGTAATTTCAATAGATGGGTTCCCGTATCGAATTGTAGTTTCAACTGGTAAATCGCGTTCTTCAATTTCTCTTGCAAGTTCCAAAATATAAGCCTGATCTTCCCTGCTGTGAAGACTCTCTTCATTAATTCCATATATCATTGTTCCCGGAGTATCTACAATATGGATCAGACTCATTTTAGCATGATGTAGTTTTGCTAGTGTTAATGCTTCAGAGATTACAATTGAATCACCGTCTCCGTGTTCTATTGCCACACCGATGTTTTTATATTTCTTAGTTTGAATTCTCGAAACGATATCTTTGCTGTAGGAAAGTATTTCAGACGTCCATGTTTTCCCTGGCCTCATAAACGGGATAATTGTCAGATATATTAATATACCCAGTATAAATATCAACAGCGGAATAATCAAAATAAATATCCAATGGCCCCCACTCATCCAATCCTCAATCGAATCATAAACCAACTTAAAATTAAGAGCAAAAACCGTGGCTGCAACAAGCCATGCTAATATTTTCACCCATAACGGATTTATAAAATTACCCATCTTTTTTCTGTCTGAAGTAAAATGAATAAGAGGAATAATAGCAAAAGGAAGTTGCAGACTCAGTACAACCTGAGAAAGTATTAATAATTTGAAGGTTCCTTCATTACCCGAAATAAATATTACAATAATTGCCGGTAATAAAGCAATACTACGTGTAATAAATCTTCTTAACCACGGACTAAGTTTAATATTTAAAAAACCTTCCATTACAATTTGTCCGGAAATTGTTCCGGTAAGCGTGGAACTTTGCCCTGCCGCAACTAATGCAACCCCGAAAATTATCGGAGCAAGATGTGTACCTAGTATCGGCTCGAGTAAATGATATGCTTGTTGAATTTCAGAAACAACCAATCCTCGTTTGAAAAATACTGCAGCTGCCATAATTAATATTGCAGCATTAACTAAAAAAGCACCGTTCAAAGCAATTGCTGAATCTATTAAGTTGAATTTGCATGCCTCATTTTTACCTGTATACGTATTTGATATAGTTCTCGTTTGTACAAGTGAGGAGTGAAGATATAAATTGTGAGGCATAACAGTAGCGCCGATAATTCCTATTGCAACATAAAGAGCTCCTGGACTTAATTGTGGTATAAAACCGGATGCAATCCCAACCCAGTTCGGCTTGGCAAGAAAAACTTCAATCAAAAAACTAATTCCGATTGTTGTTATAAGCATTACTATAAAAGCTTCCATTTTTCGTATGCCGAATCGTTCTATTGCTAAAAGTAAAAAAGTATCAAACGCAGTTACCAGACAACCCCAGATTAAGGGTAATCCAAAAAGAAGATTTAACCCAATTATTGTACCTAATACTTCGGCAAGATCGCATGCCGCGATGGCAATTTCAGCCAAGACCCAAAGAAAGCTGTTTAATCTTTTCGAATATTCTTTACGGCATCCCTGAGCAAGGTCATGTCCTGTTACAATCCCGAGACGGGCAGATAAAGTTTGTAATAAAATCGCCATTAAATTTGAAAGCATAAGGACCCAAATAAGCATATAGCCGAATCTTGCGCCACCTTCAATATCCGTAGCCCAATTACCGGGATCCATATATCCAACACTAACCAAATATGCCGGACCTACAAAAGCAAATAGCCGTCTAAACCAACCGTGTTTTTTTACATTTACCGTATTCTCATGACTCAGATTATTTTTTTTATCCTCAACTGCTGGAATATCCATAATATTAAACCCGTATAATTTTCTTTATTGATTGCAATCTGTTGTAAATCATAAAAAATATAAAAGCTTTTTTCTTTTAATATGAATTTACTTCTACAAATACATTATTTCAAGATAAGAAGTTCAATAGCAAACTTTCTTGGTTGTAGAACCGAGTCACAATTAAATTTGTTAAAAGAATAAGTATGACATTAAAAATTATTATTTTTACAACCATTTTTAGGAGAATAGATGTCTAAGTTTTCAGAAGAAACAATAAGAAAAGCGCTTATGAATGTTAATGATCCGGATTTGCATCAGGATCTTGTCGCATTAAATATGGTAAAAGAAATTAAGATAGATGGGAAAAATATTTCCGTGGAAATTGAATTAACAACTCCTGCCTGCCCTCTCAAAGATAAAATAAAGGAAGACTGTGTCGAAGAAATAAAAAAAGTAATTCCGGATGCCGGACAAATTTCTATTACGATGACTTCAAGAGTTCAATCAAGTCTAAACCGGACAGCAAGTGAAATTTTGCCGGGTGTTAAAAATACAATTGCGGTTGCAAGCGGAAAAGGCGGGGTTGGAAAAAGTACTGTTGCAGTTAATCTTGCAATTGCATTGGCTAAGGAAGGAGCAAAAGTTGGTTTAATTGATGCAGATATTTACGGGCCAAGCTTACCTTTAATGATGGGTATAAGTGACAAACCGAAAATATACCAGGATTCAACTACAGCTAAGATGATTCCTTTGGAAAATTATGGTGTTAAAGTAATGTCAATCGGATTTTTAATTGAAGAAGATACTCCTGTTATTTGGCGGGGTCCGATGGCAAGCGGAGCAGTTAAGCAATTTATGAGTGATGTTCAATGGGGTGAACTTGATTACCTGATTTTTGATTTACCTCCCGGTACCGGCGACATTCAGCTAACACTTGTTCAATCAATACCTTTAACGGGTGCGGTTGTAGTAACAACTCCTCAAGATGTTTCAATTATTGATGTTAAAAAAGCAATCCGAATGTTTCAACGTGTAAATGTTTCTGTACTTGGCATTGTTGAAAATATGAGTTATTTTTTGGCTCCCGATACCGGTATTCGTTATGATATTTTTGGCACCGGAGGAGGACAAAGGCTTGCTGAGGAATTATCAATTCCTTTGTTAGGGTGTGTTCCTATAAATCAAAGCATCCGCGAAGGAAGCGATAACGGAAAACCAATAGTGGTTTGTAATCCGGATTCCGAACAATCAAAAGAGTTTTTTGAGATTAGTCGAAATATGGCAGCCGAAGTAAGTAAAAATAATTTCTTTTCGACTGCACCAAAAATAGAGATTTCATTAGGGGAAAATTAAAGGAGTTAATATGAACAATGTACTTCATGAAAAGGTTGAGAAGGCATTGGAATCAATCAGACCATATTTAATTGCTGACGGCGGAAATGTAGAATTGGTCAAAGTTACACCCGAAGGAATAGTTGAAGTTAAACTTACCGGCGCTTGTACAGATTGCCCCATGTCACAAATGACTTTACGAGCAGGAGTAGAACGGGCGCTGATTAGAGAAGTCCCTGGAATTAGAAGAGTCGAAGCTGTCAATTGACAGCTTTTTTTTCAATATAAATCACTTGAGGAAAATGTATGAGAAAAAAAATAATTGCCGGTAATTGGAAAATGTTTAACGACATCAACGGCACGGTTAAATTGATATCAGATATCAAGAAAGACTTAAATGGAAAAAATCCAAATGCACTTGTAATTGTTTGTCCACCATTTACAAATCTTGAATCAGCTTCAACACTACTCAAAGATTCAGTTATTAAATTAGGCGCTCAAAATATGTATTTTGAAGAAAATGGAGCTTTCACAGGAGAAATTTCGCCATCTATGCTGAAAAGTGTAGGAGTAGAGTATGTAATTCTCGGTCACTCCGAGAGAAGAACAATTTTCGGAGAACCCGATCAATTGATCAACAAAAAAATTAAAGCAGCAGTAAAGAATGAATTGAAACCAATATTCTGCATCGGTGAAACTTTGGCAGAAAGAGAAAAAGAGATTACATTCAAAGTTATTGAGACTCAAGTTAGAAATGGTTTAGCAGGATTAAATGAACAAGAACTTGTTAATCTAATTGTAGCTTATGAACCTGTTTGGGCAATTGGCACCGGTAAAACCGCTTCCCCTCAGCAGGCTCAAGAAGTTCATAAGTTCATTCGTGGCTTAATTTCCAAAGTATTATCCCCAGCATTCGCTGACGGAATTGTAATTCAATACGGTGGAAGTGTTAAACCTGAAAATGCAAAAGAATTGCTATCCCAACCGGATATTGACGGGGCATTAGTCGGAGGAGCTTGCTTAAAAAGCGATTCCTTCCTAAAAATCGTAGAAGCTGTTTAAGATCCTCTAAATGATTGAATTATTTAAATCCCGCTTTTAGCGGGATTTTTTGAAATTTTATTGATACCCCCCCCTTGGATTTCGTATATTTGGGCGTTTTAATTGACAAATTTTCGGAATTATGGCAAAAACATCATTAATCACCCGTATTATCATATTTTCATTCTTTTTATTACCAAATACTTTTCAGGGACAGGCAAACATAATATCGCTTCCATTAAATTCAAGTGGAATTATTAATTCTGCATTTTATGATCAAAATGAATATCATAATGTTTGGTTGTTAAGAAACAACTGGGATGTTTACACGGAAAATGATCCGGAGATGAAATTTTCAGTTTCTGTCCCTACCGTATTTAATGTTGGCGAAACTCTTACCTATGAAAACAAATTTGTTTTAACAAGTGATCAGGTAAAAAAATCACAAGTGATACTTGGATTTTTGGGGTTGAATTACTCGGCAGATATATCCATCAATGGTAATATTATTTTCAAGCATCCCGGAGGCTCCTATCCTTTTGAAATTAATATTCCCAATGACATATTAAAAGAGAACACAAATAATACTATTACAATAAAAGTTAATAAAAAACTTGATTCCGATAACTCAATACCGAGTTCTCAACAATTTCTTTTTGAAAATATTGCCGGAGGAATATTCCGCGATATATATATAAAGATTGTACCGGCATTTCACATTTCTGAAATAAATTCAAATTGTACAATAGACAAAAACCTTTTAAAAGCAGTGCTAAATTTGCACATTGGCGTTGAATCGGCTTCATTACCAAAATCAGATGCTCAGAATCAAAGTAAAGATTTTATTATCAGAATAAACTTATATCCAAATGGCGCTGCTACACCTGCAATTAGGAATGATTTTTTTCAACACTGGAATACTACTTCAAGCTATGAGGCTCAATGTCAAGTTGATATAGTCAATCCCCTCCTATGGTCTCCGGAAACACCTAATTATTATTTGTGCGAAATCTTTTTGCTCCGTGACGGGCAAGTCATCGACAAATCTACAAAACAAATTTCAATTTATCGTTTAGATAAAGACCAAAGTATTTTTTCTATGAATGGTAATCCGTTTAGTTTAAAAGGGACAACATATTATCCTAATGAAACTTCGATTCGGTCTGTTAATATTTACCAAAGAATTAAAGATGACCTTACTCTAATCAAATCAAGCGGATTCAATGCCGTAAGGTTTGCTAAAAGTTATCCAAATCCTTATGCTTTAAAAATATGCCAGGAAATTGGTTTAATTGCCCTAGTTGAATTACCTCTAAATTCAATTCCCGAAGAAATTCTGACTAAGAGTGAATTTGTATTGAATACTGAAAATTCCATTAAAGAAATGGTAGATAATTACTCTAAGTATTCAAGTCCGATAATTTTCGGTTTAGGCAGTTCTTTTTTACCAAATTCAGCTGAAACTGAGAATTTCATCACAAGAATCTCCGGCTATGTTAAAGAAAAAAAGTTTTTAACATATTCTTCTTTTATCGGTATCCAAACTTCATTAATTGCAAATTTAGATTTTTATGGAATTGAACTTTATTCCTCTCCTCTTGACAAAATTAATGATCGGCTTCAAGTTGCAATAGATCAGATAGGGCGTGAATCGGTTTTTATAAGCGAAGTTACATATCCTGATTATAAAGGTAGTTTAAATGGTTACTTGACTAAAAATACTACTGAAGCTCAAGCAAAATATATTGAAGGGGTTATTGATCTTTCAAGAAAATTACAAATTTCCGGCTTTTTTATTAATTCCCTATTCTCATATAACGGATCATTTGCTTCTTTATATGGCGGGTATACAAACAATTTATCATATAAATTCGGGATTCTTGATTATTCACGAAATCTAAATTCAATTGCTTATAAAGTTCTTATATCTAAACTTAATGAAGACACTAAAATTACGATACCGATAGGGGTACGAAAGGAAGATAACCCGGTAATATTTATTCTTCTTGCACTTTTTCTTTCACTAATCATGGCAGTTTTAATTAATACAAAAAAGAAGTTCCGGGAAGACTGTACAAGAGCATTAATTCGTCCATATAATTTTTTTGCAGATATTAGAGACCACCGGATATTAACCGGAATTCATACTTTACTATTAATGTTCATACAAGCTGGTTCAGGATCATTACTAATAACGATATTACTTTACTTTCTGAGAACAAATATATTATTTGAAAAAATATTATTGTCATTTGATGGTCACAGGACAATGAAATTGTTCAGCTATTTGGCATGGAATCCTGCTCCATGTTTTATCATAATTTTTATACTATTTGTAGTTCAAATTGTATTGATAAGTTTAGCCATAAAGGTAGCTTCATTTTTTATTAAGACGCGGGTTGAGCTTCCTAATATATTCTTTACAGTTGTTTGGTCATTTTTACCTCTTTCAATTTTACTTCCTGTTGAATTAATTCTTTTTAAAGTACTTGCAACGGGAAGCTTTGTAAGTTTAATACTAGTAGTTCTTTTAATTTTCTTCTTATGGATTTTTTTGAGATTACTCAAAGGAATTTATGTAATATTTGATGTTAGACCTTTCTTTATTTACTTATATAGTTTTCTGGTTTTAATAATTTTCTTCGGCGGAATAATTTTAAAATACCAATTGAGTAGTTCAACCATTTATTACATTATCAATGCCGTTAAACAGTATAAATCGATGATATTATAGAGGCCGGTATTGTTTTTATCAAAGTTAGAGATATTTGGTTTTAAATCTTTCGCCAATAAGACCGTAATCAATTTTAATCGAGGGATCACCGGCATAGTTGGTCCAAATGGTTGCGGTAAAACAAATATCGTTGATGCAATACGCTGGGTATTGGGTGAACAAAAAACCACTATTCTGCGCAGCGATAAGATGGAGAATGTAATCTTCAACGGCACACGAGAAAAAAAACCGATGGGTATGTCCGAAGTATCTTTAACTTTAGTTAATGATCTCGGTGTACTTCCCACTGAATATACGGAAGTCACTATTACCAGAAGGATATTTAGATCGGGAGAAAGTGAATACTTATTAAATAAAAATATATGCCGTCTTAAAGATATCACTAATCTTTTCATGGACACCGGTATTGGAGCCAACGCATACTCGGTAATCGAATTAAAGATGGTTGAAACAATATTAAGCAGCAGAACAGAAGAACGTAGAAAGCTATTCGAAGAAGCAGCCGGTGTAAACAAATACAAACTCCGGAGAAGATTATCTTTAAATAAATTGGATGACGTAAAAACTGATTTAATCCGTGTAAATGATATTGTTTCCGAAGTTGAAAAAACAGTCAGATCCCTTGAACGTCAAGCAAAAAGAGCTGACCAGTTTAATCAAGTCCAAACAATATTGCGTGACAAAGAAATTGATTTATCCGAGCGTGAGTATGCTTTACTTCAATCAAGAAAACAGGAGCTCATAAATCAAATTGCCGAATATTCCCAAAATAAAAACCAAATTGACATTGAAATCCGAAAGATTGAGAATGAACTTATCCATTACAGAAATGAGATAAATGCAGTTGATGCTATTCTGCAACTAAAGAGAGATGAAATAGCTGAAAATACCGAACAGCTTCATTCATCACAAAAAAATATATCTGTCGCGGAAGAAAAACTAAAATCTCTTAATAATAATAATGAAAGATTACAGAAAGAAATCATTGAATACCAAAATCAACTTGAAGATACTGTAATAAATATAGATCATAATAATGAAGAGCTTATTGTTCTTGTTAAAAAACTGGATGAAAAATCGATAGAGATTTCGGTTAATGAACAAACGGTAATTTGGAAAAAGGAGAAATTTGATCAAAAACGAAATGAAAGAAAAGAACTGGATGAAGAGAAATTCGTTTTACTTCGTGAAATTACAGAAAAAGAAAATGAAGCAGCTAATATTGAAAAAGAACATGATAGTTATTCTGTAAGCATACAAAGATTTAATAATAAAATTCAGAGCAGCACAAATTCCATTGCAAAATCAGTCGGGTTTATTGAAGACTTATCTGTCGAAAAAAGCGAAACCGAAAAGAAACTTAAAGAACATGGATTAATCATAGTACTCCGGGAAAAAGAAAAAAATAAATCCGAACGCGAATTAAACGATTTGAAACAAAAGGAAGTTGAGGAAAAGACTTTATTAGCAGGATTGAAGGAAAAAATTGAATTCCTACAAACTCTTATTTCTAATCTTGAAGGAATATCCAGAGGCACTAAAAATCTTCTAGCAAACAATGCATGGACTGATAAAAATAAAAATGTTTTTGCTGATGTGGGAAATACTCCGGGAAAATTCAGATTTGCACTCGAAGCGGCATTAAGAACTATGCTTAATAATCTTCTCATCGAAAGCTTTGAAGATTTACAAAATGCAGTTGAATATCTTCAAAAAGAAGATCTCGGTAAGGCTTCCTTTTATCTTTTGCGAGAAAATGCAAAGCAAAAATCAACGATAATCCAAAAATTAACTGAATTTAGCCTAAAAAGAAAAACTAAAAAGATTTCTAAAGAATCAGGGTTTATTGATTGGGCAATAAATTTAGTTGAAACAGAAGCATCTTGGCAACCGTATTTCAAACAAGCGCTTTCAAATATTGTTGTAACTTCTGATCTAAAATCCGCAATTGAATTAAACAATAAATATCCATTGTTCAATTTTACTACACTTGAGGGTGATTTTATTCAGCAAAACGGAATTGTTGAAGCAGGTTCTTTGCCAAAAGAAGACGAAACAATTTTCGGAAGAAGACAATTGCTTGAAAATTTAAAGAAGAATTTACCAAAACATGAATTAAATCTATCAAAATTAAAGACGGCAATTGCTGAAACAGAAAGCTATATATCAAAAATTGATCTGAAGAATCTATCCGATACCGAAAAACTAATAGCTAATGATATATCAAATATTGAAAAACAAATAAACCAGTTTGAATTTGAAAAGAATAAAGCAAATGAAGAAATTACTGCAACTCAAAAAGAGATTCAGGAACTTGCAGAAAAATCGATTTTTCTGGATAATCAAATAATTGAAATCAATGAAAACCTGGAAGATCTTAACGAAAAGAAAAAGGCTCTTAACGAAAGAATTGCTACTCATGAAAACGAATTGAACATTCTGGAAGATGATTTTAATGCATTGGTAGGAATTCATAATGAAAATAAGCTTGTACTCGAGCGAATAAAGGGACAAATTGAAAATATTCGCAGTGCTATTAACCGGTTTAAAACGAATCAGACCTCACTAAGAATTGGAATCGAAAGGCGAAACAAGGATTTAATTTCCAATGAGTCCGAAACAATTGAACTAATTGAAAAAATTAATCTCTCAAAAACTGCCCTTGATGAAATTAATTCCATTCGTCTTGTTATGTTAGAAGAAGAAAAAGAGATTAATGATAAATTAAAAACAATTAAAGATGAAGCGACAAAGTATGAGAATCAATTAAACAACTTAAGACACGACCGCCAGGATGCTTCGGATATAGTTTATTCATACGAGATAAAAGAAAATGGAACTAAATTAAGAATTGAAAATATAGTCCAACACATAAAAGAAAATTATGCTATTGAATTAAGCGTTAAAATATTTGATGATCTTGAATCATATAATTTTGATGAAAATACTATCGAAGTCCAGAAATTAAAAGAAAAAATCAGAACCTTAGGACCTGTTAATCTTCTAGCGTATTCTGAATTTGAGGAAGAAAGAAAGCGGTTGGATTTTTTACTTGGGCAGCGTGATGATTTAATCAATTCTGAAAAAGATCTTGTTAATACAATAAACGAGATTAATGATACGGCTCAAAAATTATTTCTGGACACTTTTGAACAAATCCGACAGAATTTTAATACAATCTTCCAAACACTTTTTAATCCAGGGGATGAATCCGACCTGACTTTGGAAGAAAATATCGACCCCCTTGAAAGTAAAATTGAAATAATGGCTAAACCAAAAGGCAAGCGCCCAACATCTATTGAACTTCTTTCCGGAGGTGAAAAAACGTTAACGGCTACAGCACTTTTATTTGCAATTTATTTAGTAAAACCTAGCCCTTTTTGTATTCTTGATGAGGTTGACGCCCCTTTGGATGACGCTAATGTTGACCGATTTACAAAATTGATAAAAGAATTTAGCACAAAAACACAATTTATTATTGTTACCCATAACAAACGGACAATGGAAGCATCTGAAACTATGTATGGTGTTACAATGCAGGAAGAAGGCACCTCAAAATTAGTTGGTGTGAGTTTTGAAGAAATTCCGCAGAGTTATGATGTTAAATAACAATTCATTCAAAATATTTGTCGATTTCGATGGTACAATATCAACAATAGATATCGGCGAAGCTATGTTTCAATATTTTGGAGATAAAGAAAAGAACATAAAGTTTGTGAATGATTGGATTGAGGAGAACGTAAATTCAAGTCGACTATGGAAGTTATTATGCAGTACAGTTACAAATTTTAATGAGAATAAGTTTGAAGAGTTTCTGAGCAAAATATCAATTGATCCGACATTCTCATCATTTGTTCAATTCTGCAAGTTAAATGGATTCGAATTATGCGTTTTGAGTGATGGTTTTGATTATTATATACACAAAATTTTGCAACGTGAAAAACTTACAGATATAGAAGTTTATTCCAATAAACTTATAATAGATAAAAATAAAAATATTATTCCTGAATTCCCTTATACCGATGAAGAATGTTCACGTTGTGCAAATTGCAAGCGGAATCATATTCTCAATCTTAGTTCAGAAGAAGATTTCACAATTTATATTGGTGAAGGATTTTCAGATACTTGTCCTGCACAACATTGTGATTTCATATTTGCAAAGGATTCATTATTAAAATACTGTGAAATCAATCGGATAACATATTTCCCTTATTCGGATTTTAACGATATAATTAAAAAGATAGATGAATTAAACAATAAAAAACGTTTACACAAAAGACATCAAGCCGAACTTAAACGAAGAGAAGTTTTTATTCAAGGATAGTAAAATGAGCGTTATTGCTGAAAAGATATTCAAATTAAGGAGTTACACACCACTTCCTTTTATCGTGTTAATGTTAATTTTTCAAAAGGCCAGTATTGAAAGTATAATTATAGGATTTGTAGTAATTATTATTGGCGAATATTTCAGATTATGGGGTGTTAGCTATGCAGGCAGCGAAACTCGAACAACAGGAAATGTGGGTGGAACATTTTTAGTCGTTTCGGGGGCCTATGCTTTTGTAAGAAATCCTTTATATATCGGTAATATGTTGATGTATATTGGGGTCGGAATAATGTCCATGGCGCTTTTCCCTTATTTATTGATAATAGCTATTATATTTTTCTTTTTTCAATATACCGTGATAATAAACGAAGAAGAAACCTTTTTACATACTAAATATGGAAAGAGTTACGAAAATTATTGTGATGCTGTGCCAAAATTGATTCCTAATAGGAAAAGGTATCTGAATCCCGGTCTTGATCAACCACCTCTCAATATTAAAGCAGGTTTGCGTTCAGAAAAAAGGACGTTACAAGCAGTTACAATAATTGTAATATTAATCATAATCAGATACATATCAATTTGAATAATAAACTTATGATAATAGCCGGCGAAGAATCCGGAGATATGCACGGTGCAAATTTGATTAAGGAATTAATAAATATAGATCCTGCTATTAATATTTTCGGAATTGGCGGGGATAAAATGATAGCAGCTGGTATGAATGCTCAGTTTAATATTAAGCAAATGGCATTTCTTGGATTTATCGAAGTAATCCGGCATCTCCCCTTTATTAATAAAGTGAAACATGTTCTTATTAAAAAGATTAACGAAGAAAGTATTAATACAATAGTACTTATTGATTATCCGGGATTTAATTTAAACCTTGCAAAACTGCTTCATAAATCCGGGAAAAAAATCATTTATTATATTTCTCCTCAGATTTGGGCTTGGGGAATAGGTAGGATCAAAAACATCCGAAAACTTATAACGAAAATGATTGTTGTCTTTCCTTTTGAAGAGAAATTGTATCTTGATGAAAATATTGACGTGAATTATGTAGGACACCCGTTAATTGAGCAGATAGAAAATTATTCCTTTTCTTCAAAGGATGATTTATTTGAAAAACTTGGGTTGGAGAAAGGGAAAGAAATTTTATTACTGCTTCCCGGCAGCAGGAAACATGAAATAAAAAAAATATTTCCTGAATGCATATCAGCTGCTGAAAGAATCGCTAAAGAATTTAATCTACAAACTGTAGTAGCATGCTCGGAGAATATTAATAAGTTGATATTTAGCAATTTAAGTATTAATACAAATTTTAAAATTGTTAAAGGCTATACATATGATTTAATGAAATATGCTGCTTTTGGAATAATCAAATCGGGGACATCTACACTTGAAGCGGGTTATTTTCAACTTCCGTTTATTGTTGTTTACTCGACAAATATTTTAACCTATTGGTTAGCCAAAAAAGTAGTGAAAATTAATAATATAGCGATGGCAAATATTATCCTTGGTGAAAATGTTGTGGATGAATTGATTCAATCAGAGGTAAATTCTGCAAATATTTATTTAAAATGTTCAGTTATACTAAAAGATAAAACAATTTATAACAGTATAAAACTCAAACTCGGTAGACTAAAAGAAATATTAGGCGGAGTCGGTGCATCAAAAAAAGCTGCAATATTAATATACAAGTTGCTAAATGAAACTTAGTCAAAGACAGAAAAATATTCTAAGGTTTCTCAGCAACAATTTTGCAGTTTTCGCAATAAATTTGTTATTCAATACACTCCGTATTAAAATAAAAAACGGAGATAATATTTCAAAAATGAATTCGGAAGGTAAGAATTATATAGTTGCGTTCTGGCATGGATCAATGGGAATTGGCTGGTACATGCATAGAAATAATATTGCCGCACTCGTAAGTCAAAGTAAAGATGGCGATATTCTTGCAAATATTCTTAAAAAATGGAATTATCATGTTGTACGAGGATCAAGCAGCAGTGGTGGTAAAGAAGCATTGTCTATAATGGTTGATTTACTTAACCATAATTACTCACTGGCAATAACTCCTGATGGTCCAAAAGGTCCTGCAGCAGAAATGAAAGCAGGTGCTGTAATAGCTGCAAAAAGATCGAATACACCGTTGTTTTTAGTTGGAATAGGAATTAAAAAAAAGTTTGTAATGAAAAGCTGGGACAAATTTGAAGTACCTAAACCATTTACAAAAATTAGTGTTATTTATTCTGATCCAATATTGATTAGTAAAGCATATAATTCGGAAGAAGTTTCTTCAAAGATAAAAGGGTGTGAAAATCTCCTGCATAAATTACAAAAGGAAGCATTGGAATTGTGCTATATATTTTAAGAATAGTTTTGTTACCGTTTGTTGTCTTATACTCATTTATTATTAAAATCAGAAATTGGTTTTTTGACAAAAATGTTTTTCAAGAACGTACTCCAGTTGCAAAAATTATTTCAATTGGGAATATAACCGTTGGGGGATCAGGTAAAACACCTGCAGTAATGATGGTTACTCAATTGTTGAAGAATAATTCAAGGAAAGTTGGAGTTTTAAGCCGCGGTTATGGGAGAAATTCATTAGGTTATCTGCTTGTAAGTAATGGAGAAAAAATAAATACTACTGTTGATGAATGTGGTGATGAAATGTATTTCATGTCCGAGGAATTAAAAGTGCCGTCTGCTGTTGCTGAACGAAGAGTCGATGGGGCGCGTAAATTAATTCGGGATTCGAATGTAAATACAATAGTATTGGACGATGCATTTCAACATAGATGGATTCATCGTGATATTGATATTGTAATATTTGATGATAGTTTTCTAAATAAAGTTGGGCAGTTTGAGCAAAAGATGCTGCCTCTTGGAACAATGAGAGAACCGTTTGAATCACTCAAACGTGCTGATATAATTATTATTAATAGAAAGTTTTCAGAAAAAACAGAGATATCTAATAAGTTTAAAAAATACTTTATAAACAAAAAAGTATTTACAGGTTATTATCAAATAAAAGGGATCTATGATGTAAAAACACATAACTTTTTTGACAATAGTGAATTTCAAGGTCAAAAAAGTTTAGTAGTATGCGGCATTGCAAGACCGGATTCATTTTTAAATGTTTTGATCAATAATGAAATTGACATTACTAATAAAATGATTTTCCCGGATCATAAAAATTATTCACTAAAAGAGATTCAGCAAATCAGAAAAAAGTTTTACGACACAAATTCTTATTCGGTTTTAACGACTCAAAAAGACTCGGTTAAATTTACCAAATATTCTAAAGAGCTTGATGATATTGATATCTATTATTTAAAAATAGAGCTCAGAATTGACGAGCAAGAAGAGTTTAATGAACTGATATTAAATTCAATTAATTAATTAGTTAAAAAATATCTAATCGGAGGTAACTTAAATGGCTAAAGCATCAAACAAATATGTCTTTTATTTTGGCGGAAAACGTGCTGAAGGAAAAGCAACTATGAAAGAATTACTCGGCGGAAAGGGAGCTAATCTCGCTGAAATGGTAAACATTGGTTTGCCTGTACCGGCTGGTTTTACAATTACAACAGAAGTTTGTACTGCTTATTACAAGAATAAGAAAAAATATCCCGGTGAACTTGATGGCCAGGTAAAAATCGCTCTTGCAAAAGTCGAAAAAGAAATGGGAGCTAAATTCGGTGATTCAAAGAATCCATTGCTTGTTTCAGTTCGTTCCGGCGCTCGCGCTTCAATGCCCGGTATGATGGAAACAATTCTGAATGTTGGACTAAATAATGTTACTCGCGAAGCATTGATCGCAAAGACAGGCAATCCGCGTTTCGTATATGATTCACATCGCCGTTTGATTCAGATGTATTCAGACGTCGTTATGGAAAAAGCAGCGGGAATTGAACCTGCCGAAGGTAAAGGTGTCCGTCAACAACTTGAATCAGAACTCCATAAAATGAAAGTTGCACGCGGAGTTCAAAATGATACAGAATTAACCTCTGATGATCTGAAAGAACTTATTGAAATCTATAAAGAAAAAGTTAAAGAAGTACTTGGAAAACCATTCCCGGAAAATCCACTCGAACAGATGTGGGGTGCAGTAGCGGCAGTTTTCCAGAGCTGGATGGGTAGACGTGCTATCTCTTATAGAAAATTTGAAAATATCCCGGATGAATGGGGAACTGCTGTAACTGTTCAATCAATGGTATTTGGCAATATGGGCGAATCATCTGCAACAGGTGTTGCTTTTACACGTAATCCTGCAACAGGTGAAAATTATTTTTACGGTGAATGGCTAACCAACGCACAAGGCGAAGATGTTGTAGCCGGAATCAGAACCCCATTCCCAATTAATGAAGTCGGAAAAAGTGAACATACAGCTCACCTCCAATCTTTAGAAGTTGCTATGCCTGCTACATATAAAGATCTTCATAGAATTCAACGCTTACTCGAAAAACACTATCATGACATGCTTGATGTTGAATTTACTATTCAGGAAGGCAAATTATACATGTTACAATGCCGTGTTGGAAAAAGAAACGGACCGGCAGCTGTGAAAATGGCGCTTGATATGTATAAAGAAAAATTAATTACAAAAGAAGAAGCAGTAATTCGCGTTCAGCCGGCACAGCTCGATGAACTCCTTCATCCTATCATTGATCCAAAAATAGAAAAGACTACAACTATTATTGCTAAAGGCTTACCTGCAGGTCCCGGCGGTGCTACCGGACAGGTTGTATTCTCAGCAGTAGATGCTGTTGCTTGGGAAAAAGAAGGTAAAAAAGTAATTCTTGTTCGTGAAGAAACAAATCCTGAAGATATTGAAGGAATGCGTGCAGCACAAGCAATTCTTACAGGTCGCGGTGGAATGACATCCCATGCAGCATTGGTTGCACGTGGTTGGGGAAAATGTTGTATCGTTGGAGCCGGCAAAATAAAAATTCAATACCATGATAAATATTTTACAGTAGGCGATGTAACGGTTAAAGAAGGTGATTGGCTTACTTTGAATGGTTCAAAAGGAACAGTATATCAGGGCGAACTTCCGATGATTAAAGCTGCAGAAGAAAATCCTGATTTCCAAGCCTTTATGAAACTTTGTGATGCCGTAAGAAAATTAAAAGTTAGAACAAATGCAGATACTCCTGAAGACGCAGCACGTGCCCGTGCATTCGGTGCAGAAGGAATCGGCTTGTTTAGAACTGAACATATGTTTTATGGACTTAATTCAGAAGTTCCGTTGTTTATATTACGTAAAATGATTCTTTCAAGTACTGTTGAAGAAAGGATTAGCGCTCTTAATGAACTTTTTCCATACGTTAAATCTGATATGAAAGGAACTATGGAAGCTATGGACGGTTTTGGTGTTACAATTAGAACTATAGACCCTCCTCTTCATGAATTTGTACCTACAAGGCAGGACGAAAGAGAAAAATTAGCTTCGAGCTTAGGAATTTCTATTGAGGCTCTTAATGATCGCGCTGATAAGCTTCATGAAAACAATCCAATGATGGGACACCGTGGTGTACGTCTTGGTATTACTTATCCTGAAGTTACTGAAATGCAAGTACGCGCAATCTTTGAAGCTGCTGCCGAATTATTGCAAGACGGAAAGAAACCATTTCCTGAAATTATGATTCCTGTTACTTGTTCTGTAAATGAAGTTAAAAATCAGTACGAAATTGTGAGCAAAGTATATGCAGAAATATGTGAGAAATTCGGATTGAAAAAAATCCCTCACTTAACCGGAACAATGATTGAAATCCCGCGTGCTTGTTTGACTGCAAATAAAATGGCAGAAGTTGCACAATTCTTCTCATTTGGTACAAATGATTTAACCCAAATGGGATTTGGTTTTTCACGCGATGATATTGGCGGATTTTTACCAGAATATCTTGAGAAAAAAATTCTTCCTGAAGATCCATTCCAATCTATTGATCAGGAAGCAATCGGAGAATTAATGAAAATTGCTGTTGAAAGAGGTCGTGCAACCAGACCTGATCTCAAAATTGGTATTTGCGGTGAACATGGCGGTGAACCAAAATCAGTTGAATTCTGTCATAATATCGGATTGAATTATGTCAGCTGTTCACCTTTCCGGGTTCCGATAGCAAGACTTGCTGCCGCCCAAGCAGCAGTAAAAGGAATGAAAGTAGTAAAGAAAGCAGCAAAGAAGAAATAAAATTATTTGTTATACTATAGAGCGGTATGAAAATAATTCAACCGCTCTATTTAATTTAACAATTACAAAGTACATTAGTTCTTAGAGGAGAATAAATGAAGTTATCTGATTTCCAATACAATTTACCCAAAACCTCGATTGCAAAATTTCCCGTTTCACCCCGTGATAAAGCAAAGTTGATGGTTCTTAACCGCGCTACAGGCGAGATAGAACAGAAAGTATTTTCTGATATAGTTAATTATATGCAGAAAGGCGATGTTATTGTCGTTAACAAAACAAAAGTTATGCAGGCAAGATTATTCGGAAAAAAAGAGAGAACGAATGCCAAAATAGAAGTATTCGTGCTTCGTGAATTAAACAAAGAAGAAAATATCTGGGATGTGATAGTTGATCCGGCACGTAAAGTTAGAATAGGTAACAGAATTTATTTCAACGATAAACTCTGGTGCGAAGTTATAGATAATACAACATCAAGGGGTCGGACTGTTCGATTTAATGAAGACGCCGGAGATATATTTAAAGCAATTGAAAAAATCGGACATACCCCCCTTCCTCCATACATAAAAAGGGAAGCTGAACAGGAGGATAAAGAAAATTATCAAACTATCTTTGCTGAAGTCGATGGTTCGGTTGCAGCTCCAACAGCAGGATTACATTTTACTCCAACTCTTATTAAGAAAATCGATAAACTTGGAATAAAGGTTGTTCCTGTCATTCTTCATATCGGACTTGGAACATTTAGACCGGTAGAAGTAGAAGATTTGACGAAACATAAAATGGATTCGGAATTCTTCGAAATACCTGAAGAAACGGCTAAAGTTATTAATAAAGCACTCCAAGAAAAGAAAAATGTATTTGTTGTTGGAACCAGTACCTGTAGAGCTCTTGAAAGTGCCGTTACTGCAGAGGGTTTTGCAAAACCGAATTTCGGTTGGACAGATAAATTTATATTTCCTCCATATGATTTCAAGATTACTAAAAAATTAATAACGAATTTTCATCAGCCGGAGTCAACATTATTAATGTTGGCAGCTGCATTTGCTGATTATGACTTTATTATGAAAGCATACAAAAAAGCATTAAAAGACAGCTATAGATTTTTAAGTTATGGCGATGCGATGTTAATTATATAATGAAGGTTTATGCGATTATTCCATCAGGTGGTTTAGGTAAGCGGGCAAATTCCCCGCTTCCTAAACAATATCTTAAATCCAATGGGAAAGAAATAATTGCGTATACACTGGATATTTTTCAAAAATCGGATTTAATTGATGGGATTATAATTGCTGCTCAAAAGGATTATTTTTCTTTACTTGAAGAATTAAAAGTTAAATACTGTTTTTCAAAAATTCTCAATATAACTGAAGGTGGTAAAGAAAGACAAAACTCGGTTTTTAATGCTTTAAAGTCTATCCCTCCGGGTACAGATAATTTGGTAGTTGTTCACGATGCAGTCCGTCCTCTTCTTTCTCAAAATATTCTTATTAATGCAATTGAAACCGCAAAAAAACATGGAAGTGCTGTTGTTGCAGTTAAGACTAACGATACCACAATACATGGTAATGAATTTGTCCAATCATATGCTGATAGAAAAGAAATATTATTTGTCCAGACACCTCAGGTTTTCCTTTTCAAAATTCTCTTTGATGCTATGAAAAAAGCAAAAGAAGAAAAATTCATAGGTACGGATGAATCAATGCTTGTTCATCGATTGGGATATGAAATAAAAATTGTTGAAGGATCCTCCCTGAATTTCAAAATTACTAATAGTGATGATATTAAACTTTTCAATGTTTTATCCGAACATAATTAAAAGAAACTGCCTTGTTTGTAAATCGCTTTTTCTATAACTTTGTACAAAAATAATACGGTAATTTATAAATGTTGAATTTAATTTTTGTTGTTATGATTTCTTACTTAGTCGGATCAATTCCAACAAGTATTATAATAAGTAAACTTTTACGCGGAATAGATATACGTAATCACGGTAGCGGAAATGCCGGCGGTTCAAACGTTTTTAGAGTATTAGGATGGAAATGGGGAGTTGCTACGATTCTTTTAGACGCTTGCAAAGGTGCTGTTGCTGTAATTGTAGTTTCTCGATTTTATTTAGATCGATTTCCTTTCCCTAATGCGACTCCTTTTGATGATTTCACGCTAATTCAAATTATTTGTGGCGTAGCTGCTGTTATTGGACATATTTGGACAGTCTTTGCCGGTTTCCGTGGCGGTAAAGGAATAGCTACCGCTCTTGGAGTATTAATAACAATTATTACACTTGATATGATTATGGCACTTGGTGTATTTGTGCTTGTTGTAACATTTTCACGTTACATCTCATTAGGCTCTTTATTGGCGGCAGTTTCCGTTCCGCTAATATTAATTGTCAGAGAAAACATTTTCAATATAGATATACCGGGTTATCATACTATTTTACCTTTCAGTATAGCACTTGCACTTCTAGTCATATATACGCATAGGGCAAATGTTGAGAGGTTGTTAAGTGGAACCGAAAGAAAAATTTCACTTGCAAAAAAGAAATCACCTAAATGAAAATTTCCGTTCTCGGAGCCGGGGGTTGGGGAACAACTTTAGCAATTCTACTCCATGACAATGGTCACGAAGTTACTTTATGGGAATATAATCGTAGTTACGCAAAAGAAATAGCCCATTCCCGTGACAATAAAATTTACCTTCCTGGAATAAAAATCCCAAAAGAAATAATTATCACTCATTCGCTTGAAGAAAGTTGCAGCGATAAGCATATGATAGTCCTTGCTGTTCCTACTCAGTTTATACGTAGTGTTCTTAAAAATATAAAAGGATATGATTTTAAAAATACAATTTTTGTCAGCGTTGCTAAGGGAATAGAAAAGGATACTTTAAAAACAGTATCACATATTATAAGAGATGAAATTAAATATATTGCTTCTGGTCAAATTGGAGTTCTATCAGGTCCAAGTCACGCTGAAGAGGTTGCAAGAAAAATACCAACAGCTGTTGTTGCAGCTTCTCATGATCCAATAACAGCAAGACAAATACAATCAACATTTCTTACTTCATATTTCAGAATTTATTCAACTACAGATATTTTGGGCGTCGAATATGGCGGAGCATTAAAAAATGTAATTGCTATAGGCGCAGGAATTATTGACGGTGCAAAATTTGGAGATAATACTAAAGCTGCAATCATGACACGAGGTATCGCTGAGATTGCACGGCTTGGTATTGCTTTAGGCGCTCATCCGGAAACCTTTTCGGGTTTATCAGGTATGGGTGATTTAATTGTAACCTGCATGAGTAAACATAGCCGCAATAGATTTGTAGGCGAAGAAATCGGAAAAGGAAAAAAACTTAAAGAGGTTCTGAAACATATGCATATGGTAGCAGAGGGAGTGGAAACCTGTCGCTCAGTTCATCAACTGTCAGTTAAACATCAAATCGAAACACCGATTGCAAGCGCAGTGTATAAAATTCTTTTTGAAGAACAAGATCCAACAAAAGTTACTTATGAATTAATGGAACGCGGTATGAAAGCTGAAGATGAATAACCTCAGATTACTGATGTAGCCTTCTCTTGATTGGAGACTGAACCCGGCAGCAACCGATTGTCTATAACTCCGAAAATGTTCCTATCTCACTTAATGCTCTTTTTAATTATATTTCATTTGTACTATTATTAATATTATAGCTCCCATGCTTGAAAGCCTTTTGACTTCTGTTCAATATTTAAAATCCGTCGGACCAAAACGCGCGGAATCATTTTCAAAAATCGGTATAGTTAATATAAAAGATTTGCTTTTTTATTTTCCCGCCCGTTATCTCGATAGAACAACAATATTAACCAGTTTAAAAGTTGTTCAATATTTAAAAGAAGGTTATGGAGGTGAAGTAACCATTATCGGACAGGTGCTTAATACTGAATTTCATTATTATCATAACAAACAAGTTTTTAAGGTCACATTTAAAGATACTACAGGTACTTTTGAGTGTATCTGGTTCCATGGAGCAAAATTTTTCAAGAATACATTTCAAAAAGATGATCATTTTGCTATTTCATCAAAGCCTTCTCTAACTAAAAATAGTCGCCTTCAATTTGTCCATCCTGATTTTGATCATCTTGCCGAAGCAGAATCAAAAGAGTTTATGAATACAGGAAAGATTATCCCTTTCTATAGATTACCGAAAGAATTGCGGGAGACAAATTTAGGAGATTTTAGTCTGAGAAGAATTATCCATCAAGCTGTAGAATCATTTTCGGGATCTTTAACAGAAACGCTCCCTGATTTTATTATAAATAAGAATAACTTAGCCGGTATTATTGACACAGTCAGAAATATGCATTTTCCTAAATCTAATTCCCTTCTCGCTTCTGCAAAAAAACGTCTGAAATTCGAAGAATTATTCTACTTTGAATGTATGGTAGCATTTCACAAACATTATTTGAAAGAAAGGAAGAAAAATTTCGTGTTTAAGATAAGACCTGAACCATTGAAGCGATTTTTAAAATCACTACCTTTTGATTTAACTAAGGCACAACTTAAAGTGCTTCATGAAATTAGAAAGGATCTTGAAAGTATTCGACCCATGAATCGCTTATTACAAGGTGATGTAGGTAGTGGAAAAACAATTGTTGCTTTGATTAGTATGCTGATTGCTGTCGAAAATGGATATCAGGCAGCTTTAATGGTCCCTACTGAAATATTGGCGGATCAGCACTTCAAAAAAATATCGGATTTGGTTAAACCGCTTGGGATAAAAGTAATTTTACTTGTTGGAGGACAAAAAAAATCAGAAAAAGATTTTATTCTCCGAACTATAATAGAAGGGAAAGCCAATATAATTATTGGAACACATGCTTTAATAGAAGAGAATGTTAATTATAGCAAAATTGGTCTGATTGTAATTGATGAACAACATCGTTTCGGAGTCATGCAGCGATCAGTTCTCGCAAATAAGGGATTGAATCCAGACGTTTTGATAATGACCGCTACTCCAATACCAAGAACACTGACAATGACGCTATATGGGGATTTGGATGTTTCAATTATCGATGAAATGCCGAAGAATAGAAAACCAATAAAAACAATTTTACGCGATGAGACTAAACTTCCTGATATATATGAATTTATCAAAAACAAAGTTAAAAGCGGATACCAAAGCTTCCTGATTTATTCTCTTGTTGAAGAATCCGACAAAATAGAGTTGAAAGCAGCACAAACATACTTTGAGGAATTAAAAACCAATCAATTGAAGGATCTTCGTTTGGGTTTAATTCACGGAAGGATGAAATGGCAGGATAAAGAAAAAATAATGCTGGATTTCGCTGAGAAGAAGTATGATGTACTCATTTCTACTTCTGTTATAGAGGTAGGCATCGATATTCCAAACGCCAACATCATTGTGATAAATGATGCATTCCGGTTTGGCCTATCGCAGATGCATCAATTGCGCGGACGAGTAGGTCGAAGCGATAAACAGGCATACTGCATACTTGTCACAAAAAATCGCATCGGAATAAAACCGGACAGCTACAATTTCAATTTTGATTATCTGTCATCCGAACAAATAGAAAAGAACAAAATCATAATTAGACTTAATGCAATGGTAAAATATTCAAGTGGGTTTGAGTTATCGGAAATTGATTTGAAACTTCGCGGACCCGGGAATATTTTTGGGACCCAACAAAGCGGAATGCCTGAACTCAAATATGTTAATGTTATTGAAGATACTGCATTATTGATACTCGCCAGAGAAAATGCTTTTACTATCTTAGACAATGATAGTAAACTCTGCAACCCTGATAATTATTTGATCAGAACAATTCTTGCAAATAATTATTCGACTTATTTGCAGATAGCGCACATTGCTTAAATATTTTCACCAATCTATATTTCCGGAAAAATAATTTCTATGAATATTTTTTCTGTTAATTATTGCAAAATATTTTTAAATGGTTATATTTCATCAGGAAATTTTAAAAGGATTGTTATTAGTTCTTATCTCCTAAATAAAAAATTAAAAGTTGTTCTTGCATACAATCTAAAACCGGAAGAAGAATCATCTTTCGATACAGTACCTCTCTCTCTCCAAAATAAATCAGCTAATAGTTACAACGATATTTATGCAGAGTGGGATACGATTGAAACAATTAATGCTGTGAAAGATTCTCTTGAACTCTACCATGATGTGATTTTGGTTGAAGCTAATGATTCGGCATTTGAAAAATTTAAAGAAATAAAACCAGATATTGTTTTTAATATTGCCGAAGGTGCAAACGGAATTAGCCGTGAAGCACAGATCCCTTCTATGCTTGATATGCTTAAAATTCCTTATACCGGTTCAGATACTTTAACTCTTGCCACATGTCTTGACAAAGCCAGAACTAAAGAAATTTTATCATATCATAATATTCCTACAGCAAAGTTTTTATTTGTTGAATCACTTGATGATATAAAGGGATTTAATTTGAAATTCCCAGTAATGGTAAAGCCGGTAGCCGAAGGTTCAAGTAAAGGGATTTTTAATTCTTCTTTTCTTTCATCAATTGATGAACTTAAAAAACATCTTTTGAAAAATTTTCTTGAGTATAAGCAACCATTCCTAATTGAAGAATTTTTACCCGGGAAAGAATTTACTGTTGCATTGCTTGGAAATGGAGACCAAACTGAAGTACTACCAATAGTTGAGATTAATTTTGACGAATTACCGAAAGAGTTTATACCAATTTACTCTTTTGAAGCAAAGTGGATTATTGATACAAGAGAGAACCCGTTGAATATATTTTCCTGCCCTGCTAAAATTGATAATACATTGTATAAAAAGATATCAGAGATAACATTGCACACTTACAAAGTGCTACGTTGTAAGGACTGGAGCCGAATTGATGTGAGACTTGATTCATTCGGTGAACCAAATGTTATTGAAATAAATCCATTACCAGGCATTCTTCCAAATCCGGCAGATAATTCGTGTTTTCCTAAGGCTTCCAGAGCTGCAGGACTTTCCTATGAAGAAATGCTTAATAAAGTTTTATTATTTGGCGCAAAAAGATATAATCTTATATGAATCTTGACCAAAAAATATTGATCTGTTTTAACGAACCAGCGCGTTATTATGATAATTATATTGGTAAAGAGATAACTGCCGAAAATAAAGATATAGATTTATCAGAACGGGAATTTTTTAATCAAATATCTTTGATCAAGAAAGCTTTATCAAAAAAATATATCAATGTCGAAACACTTGCAATTAACAGTGATATAAAAACTGCTATTAAAAAAATTCTTAATTATTCTCCCGATGTGATATTTAACTTTGTTGAGTCAATAGAAGGAAATTCCAATTTTGAAGGATTTGTTGCCGGTGTATTTGATTTGCTTGGGATACCCTATACTGGAAATGGACCAAATTGTCTAGGGAACTGTCTATCTAAATTACGAACTAAACAGATTTTAACTTCACATGGGATTAGAACTCCTCGTTCCTTCTTTGTTCAAATGGATGATTTATTACTAAAGAATACTTTTAATTTGAAATATCCTGTTATATTAAAACTGGCACGAGAAGATGCAAGCATTGGTATTTCTGAATTATCGGTTGTGAATAATTTTGAATCGATGAAGGAACGATTAGAATATCTTTTTTTGTCCTTTAATCAAGAAGTTTTAATTGAAGAATATATAAACGGTCGTGAATTAAATGTGGCAATTTTAGGAGATTTGGTTCTTCCAATATCAGAAATTACATTTAACAATTTACCTGATGACCTTCCGAAAATTGTAACTTACGAAGCGAAATGGTCGCCACAAAGTATTTATTATAAAAATACAATCCCAAAATGTCCTTCTATGCTCGATGACCAACTTAAACGTAAAATTGAAAAAATGTCTCTCGAAGCTTATAATGCTCTTGAATGTAGAGATTATGCACGTGTGGATATAAGATTAAACCAAAAAAATATTCCATACGTCATAGAAGTAAATCCAAACCCTGATATATCACTGGATACTGGGTTTGTTAGATCTGCTTCATCAGCTGGAATTAGTTATGAAGAACTACTTTATAAAATTATAGTTTTAGCATTAAAGAGACTATCATATGATTCGCAAGCTGCAAGCTAAAGATAAAGATCAACTTGTATCTATAATTAAGAGAACTAATAATTTTACTTTAGAAGAAAAAAGGGTTGCAGTTGAATTAATAGATGAGGCCATAGAAAGTCGGGATCAAGGGTATTACAATTTTTATGTATATGAGAATAATTTTAAAATTGAGGGTTATTATTGTGTAGGTAAGCGGGCTTTAACTGACGGCGTTTTTGATATTTATTGGATTGTAGTCGATTCAATAATACAGAACAAAGGGATAGGAAAACAATTGTTGAACCACGCAGAAAAATTTGCAAAAGAAAACAACGGAAGGTTGGTTCTAGCTGAAACGTCTTCTAAAGAAAATTATAATGCGACGAGAAATTTTTATTATAGAAATGAATATTCGATAGTCTCCCAAATAAAAGATTTTTATACTTTAAACGATGACCTAATTGTATTTGGTAAATACATAAAAATATGAAGGGTAACTATCATGGAACTCTGGCAGCAGATGATCAGAGACAGTGTACATACTGTCGATCAACTTGTAGAAAAATTCGGAATAGACTTAAAAGTTGCACAAGGACTTGATAAGTTTTTTCAAGCACGAATTAATCCATACTATTTAAGTCTAATCCGCTATCCCGACGATCCAATATGGAAACAATGCGTCCCGGATAATAAAGAATTAGAGGATTTGGACGGATTTGCCGATCCACTTCATGAAGACGAAATGAGTCCTGTTCCGAACATTACACATAGGTATCCTGATAGAGCATTATTTCTTACAACCAGTCAATGCGGGATGTACTGCCGTTTTTGTACAAGAAAAAGAAAAGTCGGTAATTCTGACAAAATTTCAATGAAGGACTTGGAATCAGCTTTTAAATATTTGGAAAAACATACTGAAGTTCGGGATGTAATTATGTCCGGAGGTGATCCGTTAATGCTAACTGATGCGATGCTTGAAAAAATATTAAAGCGATTACGTCAAATTCCGCATATAGAAATTATACGTATAGGTTCAAAGATGCCGTGTGTACTTCCTCAGCGGATTACACCAAAACTAGTCGAAATGATTAAAAAATATCATCCTGTTTATGTTAACACTCATTTTAACCATCCTTGGGAAATTACTCCTGAAAGTACTAAAGCTTGCGGCATGCTAGCAGATGCAGGGATACCCGTTAGCAACCAGTCCGTTCTAATGAAGGGCGTCAATGATGATGCTGAGGTAATGAAAGAACTTTTCTTAAAATTACTCAAAATCAGAGTGAGACCTTATTATTTGTATATGGCTGATGAAACCCGGGGTGCAAACCATTTCAGAACTTCAGTTGACAAAGGACTTGAGATAATGTTTAAACTGCGCGGGAATATAAGTGGACTAGCCATACCACATTTTGTAATTGATGCTCCTGGTGGTGGCGGAAAAATACCAATCCTTCCACAATATGTTTTACATAGAGATGAAGATAGAATTGTTATGCGAAATTTCAGAAATGAAGTATATGTTTATAGGGAAGCACATAATGAAAAAATAGATGAGAATTTCATCCCAATTGAAATATCTAATAAGAATAATAATAATGGTTCTTCAAAAAAGCCTAAAAATTACAAAGATGTTCATGCAATTCAAATCGATGAATTAGTTGTAAGTAGAAATTAAAATTCAAATGGGCGATTATTCGCCCATTTTTACGCAATAAAGATTTTCATTTCTCAAGTATGTTCACAACTTGTAATAAATTATTCTAAATACAAGTTTTTATTCATTTGGTTTACGTATGTCCAAACCCCAATATAATTTATTCCGAAGTATTTCGAAATAATTTGTCCTGCTTGAATGTACAAGTCGAAACGGATGACTACTTTTTTCAATTTCAATTGTTACAAATGGTTTTACAAAACTTACCCTTTGACCATCACATCTTATTTGGATATTATCAACAGGTGAGTCAACAATAATAGATATTTTTTGTTTGCTGGAAATAACTAACGGACGTATTGTTAAAGTATGCGGAGCGATCGGGCATAAAGTAATAACATCGGCTTGAGGGTTTACAATAGGTCCACCTACAGACAAAGAATACCCGGTAGTACCGGTAGGTGTTGCGATTATTAATCCATCTGCCGAAAAAGTCGAGACATAATCATTGTCCACTTTCATTGTAAGCTGGATCATTTTTGACCAAGGTCCCTTATCAATTACCAAATCATTTACAGCATATAATTCGTTTTCAATATCATTGCCACAAGAGGCTACCAGTGTCATTCTCTCTTCGAAATAGTAATTCTTTGCTTTAATATCTTGCAAAAAATCAATAAAACTATTCAAATCAAACTCCGCAAGAAATCCCAATTTACCAAAATTCAATCCCAGAATCGGTGTACTTGAATTTCTTACTTCATAAGCCGTATTGAGCATAGTCCCATCGCCGCCTATAGAAACAATAATGTCACAGCTTTCCCCTAAATGAGAGTGAGACATAAAAACGGAATTATGCAAATTGTTATCAAATTGATCCCGATATTTTAATAGAGTATCGCTTAGAACATAATCAAAATGATTTATAATCAATTCTGATATAATTTTCTTAACAACATCAAGCATGTTTTCTTTAGAAATATTTGGAATTATCCCAATTATCATTTATTTCTATTTAACTCCCATAATTTGCAATATTTAGTAAAAACATACCCTGAAGAATAAATTGCCAAAATTAAACCATGAAGTCCGTCCAGAAATCCAAATTTTAATATATACATTTTAATAAATAGAACAATTGGACGAATCAAAATGTCCATAATTTTATATTGCTTACCATTGTTAAACAATTCATTTGCTGCAAGAGAAGTATAAATATTAAATTTTAAAAGATAATGTTCTATACTTGGGTCAGTATAATGATTAAGATCATTTTTAAGATGACCAAGATTGCCTTCATATATTAATCCCTCATGCACATCTTTATCATCAAATAAAACATACTTTTTGTTAAAAAACCTTGCAACTCTTCCCGGATACCAGCCGCTGTGCCTTATCCATTTGTTTAAAAAAAATGCTCGTCTGGCTAAATCATATACATTGAACAATGGATTTACTAATTTTATTTTCTGAAGTTCATCAATAAGTTCGGGTGTAATTTCCTCATCAGCATCAATCCAGAGTACCCAATCATATTGAGTCTTGGACAAAGCATATGCTTTAGTAGCAGCATATCCTTTCCAGTCAATTATTTCACAATATGTTTTCTGACAGCCCATAGCTAATTTATAAGTCAAATCATTAGTACGTGAGTCTACTAACACGACAATATCATCTATAACATTAATTTGACTTTTTAAACATCTCAGAATATTTTTTTCTTCATCGCGGGCAATAACAATTGATGATATTTTAATACCGTCTACCATTACTTTATTCCTGTAAACTAAATAGAACTATATTCAATCTCGAAATTGAAGTTCGTATAATTTTCTATAAATTCCATCTTTCTGAAGAAGTAGATCATCATGTTTGCCGTCTTGAACAATTTTTCCTCGATCAAGGACAATGATTCTGTCTGCATTACGAATAGTACTTAACCTGTGCGCGATCACAAAAGTTGTTCTATCGTGCATTAATCTTTCGATCGCTTCCTGAACCAAGACTTCAGATTCATTATCAAGAGCAGATGTAGCTTCATCAAAAATCATGATAGGAGGATTTTTAAGTAAAGCACGCGCAATTGATAATCTTTGGCGCTGCCCTCCGGAAAGCTTAGTCCCCTTCTCTCCAATTATAGTATTATACCCATGCGGTAATTCAGTAATAAATGTATGAGCATTTGCAGCTTTGGCAGCTTTTATAATTTTTTCTTCAGGACATTCATCAAGTCCGTATGCTATATTTCTCAATGCGGTATCATTAAATAAGACTGTCTCTTGCGTAACAATCCCCATCATTTTTCTAAGGTATTCAATTTTTATTGATTTTATATCGATACCATCTAATAGTATTGATCCTTCCGTTGGGTCATAAAACCTTGGAATCAAGTCAACAAGTGTTGTTTTTCCCGCACCGCTACTCCCAACAATTGCTGTAATGGACCCTTTATGAACTTTAAGATTAATATTAATTAGAATAAGTTCTGGTGAATCATCATAATTAAAAGATATATTTTTAAATTCTAGAAATTCATTAAAATCTGTAACTTCTATTGGGTATTCAATATTTTTTATTTTCGGTTCCGTATCTAATATTTCAAATATTCTATCAGCAGCAGCTGTTGATTCCTGAACTCGATTATTAACGCTACTTAATTCTTTTATTGGAGGCATCATCTGGAAAATTGCAAATAAAAATCCAAGAAATTCACTTGCTTTTAACGTTTTATCTACTAAAACAAGCTCCCCACCGAAATAAATCATTGCTGCACCAACTACAACACTTAAAAATTCAGTAATTGGAGGCGATGAATTTCTAATCCTTACTATTTTCAAAAATAACTGAAAATATTTTTGAGTTTGTATAAAGAATTTCTTGTTCTCATAATTTTCCATACCGAAAGCTTTGACAATTTTAACACCCGTGATAGTTTCATGAAGTGTTGTAGTAATATCTGCCATTTCCTTCTGGAGTAATAAACTTTGTTTGCGAAGTTTCAGACCAATCCAGCTTATAATACCAATTGTAAATGGTAATACAAGTAATGAAAATAAAGTGAGTCTCCAGCTTATTGATAGTGCTATACCAAAAAAAACGCAAATTGTTACTGGCTCTCTAATAAGATTAAGAAATACGGCAGATACACTATTCTGTACCATATTGACATCATTTGTTATACGAGAAATTAAATTACCGGTTTTTTCATTTTTAAAATAACTCATTGGAAGTCTATGAAGATGCATATAAGCACGATTCCTTAAATCTCTAATCAAACCTTGTTCAACGAAAGCAAGATAGTAGGCTTGTAAATATCCAAATATATTTTTTAGAAAAAATGTTATAAGAATAAGTATACATATTTTAATCAAAATATCTTTAGAGGATCCCATAAACATATATTCATTGAACGATTTACTTATATTTTCAACAATTCGTGTAAACCAATTTGTTAGTTGATTATTATTATATTGATTTAAGGTTACCTGTGAAACTTGTTTTTTTCCTCCTTCTTGAAATAATGTATCTAAAAGCGGAATAGTAAGGTAAACTGAAAGTCCGTTTAGAAGAGCATAGAAAATTGTAAATGTAATTGAAGCTGATAGGTATTTCCAATACGGAATTATATAAGACAGTACTCTGGAATATGTTTTCATTCAATACTCATAATGGTAAATTATTTAAACCGCATCCACCCGATGATGCTATTGTATCATAGACTTTATTATCAGTAAAATCATAAACGCATATTTTTGCTATACTATTTAATCGCTCATCAAAAAATAAGAACTTTCCATGAACTAATAAATTTTCATATTTAAATCCTGCAAATACTTTTAAACGCTTTTTGTGCAATGCATCTATTATCCATAATTCTCCAGTCAGTTCAACTTTTTTTCTATTTGAATAACTATATGAATTTTGCGCTAAGATAAACAAATAATTCCCATCCTTGGACCAGCGGGCGTCGCGGATTTTTAGCTTAGTGGAAGCAATTAATATTTCAGAATGTTCATGAAAATCTTTTAGATAGCAGTTACTTTCATTTTGATCAATAACGATCCTTAAGTTAAAATTATGATTAGGTGAATAATAAATCGGAGTTCTGTTAGGAATTGCAGGGAAACCATCTTTAAGTAAATTGTATTTTCTCTCCTTTTTATTACCTAATTTCCCAAGTGTATCATAAGAACAAATCTTCTGATTTACAATTTTTGAATCAAATTGATTAATTAAAGTAAAATTAACTTTAAATGTATCGTTTGACTCCCAATAAGAAAATAACTGATAACCATCACCAAAATAAGTAACTTCAACAGATTCGTTATTCTCTCTAGTCATATGGAACAACGAGGCTTCATGAATATAAGGGATACCTCGATTTATTCCATATCCTGATGCAGTTGTAAAAAATAAGGAGTTGCTATTATCTGATAATATTAATGAAGTAACTTTACGACCCCATTTGCTCCAAAATACGGTATTTTTTTTTGAAATTAAATTATAATTACAGATAGAAGGTCTGCCTTCATAGTTACTGATATATAAAACATTACTAAATTCATCTGGCACTTCATATTTATTATGAACAATTATATATTTTTTAATTATCCTTTTGGTAACTAAATCATAAGCAAATTCACCAGCGTCGAGTGAATTAGCATATTGTCCAATTAACACTTGGTATCCTCCAGCATTGATTTGTTCTATATGCATTATTTTTTTCAGTTTCACATCAGCCTTCGATATAAACTGAGTCGCAAGATCTAGTTTATCATATTTTTCAATTAAAATCGAATAAGGATGCAAATTAGTGGAGTTCGACGAAGAAATATTCCCTTCACATGACAACAAACATAAAATCAATAACCCGGCAACTAATGCTCTAATATTAAAATATCTCATATGATAAAGATAAGAAATACTTTTGAAGTAATTAACCACGAGGGTGATGATCGCGGTGCACTTGTTTGATATAGCTACGATCTACGTGTGTATATATTTGAGTAGTTGAAATATCAACATGACCAAGCATTTCTTGTACAGCCCGTAAATCAGCACCACCTTCCAATAAATGAGTAGCAAAGGAATGCCTGAAAGTATGCGGGTGAATCAATTTATCAATACCTGCTGCTTTTGTATAAGTTGCAACAATATTCCAAATTGACATCCTAGAAAGCTTAGACCCCCTATTACTCAAAAATACATAATTATAACTTTTCATTCTTTTTTCATAATGAAAACGTGACTTGACTAAATATTCATTTACCCAATAAATCGCATTTTGCCCGATAGGGACGATTCTTTCTTTAGACCCTTTACCAAACACACGAATCACTTCGTCAGAAAAATATAGGTCGCTAATTTTAAGATTGATTAGCTCAGATACTCTAAGACCCGACGAATATAATGTTTCAAGAATTGCTCTGTCACGTAATCCTGAAAAAGACTCAATTTGAGGAATGCTAAAGATTTTATCTATTTCTTGTATTGTTATAACGATTGGAAGTTTTCTGGCCTTTCTTACAGTGGAAAGTTTCTGAGTTGGATTTTTTATTATATAGGAATTGTCCTCTAAATATTTAAAAAAACTTTTTGTCGAGGAAACATACCTTGCCGTTGTAGAACTATCCTTTCCAGAATCTCTTTGCTTTTGGAAATATTGTAAAATATGATCGGAACTAACTTGGTTAAAATCAGTAATATGGATTTCTTTCAAATAATTAATGAGTTTTTTTATATCGTTATTATAAGATGCGGTTGTGTTATCGGAAAGATTTTTATCATAACGAAGGATCGTCAAATATTCTTTTAAAAACTCTTCCATTTATATTAAGATTCGATCTTTTTACTTTCTAATTCTTCTTGATTAGGATAGCGCAAGCGTTTATGCTGATACCCGATTAGAATTCCCAAAAATGATTCACGGATAATTCTAAGATCATTAAATGTCAATGGAGATTCATTTAGTTGTTCATCATCGATTCTGCTATTAATTAAATTATTAATCACATTTTCAACTTTCCTGGCGTCTGGATCAGTCATTGATCTGATAGCTGATTCGCAAGAGTCGGCTAGCATAACTATTGCAGTTTCTTTAGTGTTTGGTTTAGGACCATGATATCTATACTTATTGATATCAACATTTTCGTCTCCATACATTTTCTTTGCTTTTTCATAGAAATAAGAAATAACTGTGGTGCCATGATGCATGGGAATAAAGTCAATTACTTCTTGCGGAAGATAATTCTTTTTTGCTAATTCAATCCCTTTATCAACATGGTTCATTATTAATTGAACACTTTTTATTGGAGCAATTTTTTCATGAATATTCTTTGAATTTAATTGATTTTCGACAAAGCAATCAGGATCAATTGTTTTGCCAATATCATGATAGTATGCACCAACACGTGAAAGTATTGGATTAGCCCCAATTGCATCAGCGGTTGTTTCAACTATAGCACCAAGTGCGATTGAATGATTGAATGTACCAGGAGCATATTTTGCCAAATCTTTAAGAAGAATATTATTAAAATCAGTGAGTTCCAGAAGTGTTAAATCGGTAGTAATATAAAATATTTTTTCAAAAAATATTATCAATCCATAAGTTAATATTGGACTTATTAAAGCATTTGATCCAGCAAAAGCAAAACTTAATAGCATTTGATTGAAGGAATCATATTTTTCTAGACCAAAAGCAATTATTCCGAATGAATATCCAAGAAAAATATAAAAGAATGATCTGAAAATCTGAGTGCGATTTTTCATATTGCGTACTGTATAAGCACTTAGCGCTCCAGCGATAATATTCATTACAGCAAAAGCATAATCATTACCTCTCAAACCTCCGACAATTAATGAAACTACTACAGTACCATAAAAACCAACTCGTGAATCAAAAATTATCGTAAATAACATTGAAGCAACAGGAACTAATACAAGAAATTCTACCGGTGTGGGTATATCTATTTTATAAGTGATAAAAGTAAGTAAACTTATAAAAAGAATAATTGAAGAGATTAATACTAATTTAAGATTATCATAATAAATTCTTTTTCTAAATAAATAAATATGGATAATGAAAAGCGATATTACAATGAAAATATGAAGAAATTTTCCCAGGTTTTGCGAAAATTTTCCCCAAAATCCTTTGTCTTCATCCTTGGCAATCTTATAGGAATCAATTTTTAATTTTATATCCGGTGTAATTCTGTCATGTTTAGCAACAATTCGTTCGTTTTCATTGACTATTCCAATATTCCTGGGGATTTTCTCTTTTGCAGTTTTTATTGCTGTTTCTGTAAGTCTGGAATCATATAATAAATTTGGTTTTATAAAAGTCGATAAATACTCTTCAATTGCTTTGTTAAATTCAAGATTGTTTCCAAAATGATTTTTAAGGAAAATATTTATATTCTCATTAACAGACTGTCGATCAAGAAACATTGATTTTGGTTGAACTTTTTCAAATTTGCCTGCTCTAACTGTAATGCTATCCTGAGTAATTTCTTTTTGTAAAAGATTAAGTATACCTTTCTGATATAATTCATTCAAAAGAAATTTTGATATATTAAGAATTACTTCAATATTGTTATTTCGAGATTCGGAGGCATTAAAGTGACCAAGGCTATTTTTTAAGAATATCGAATAAGAAGTATTACTTAAAAAAGCGGGTTTATTTTTTAATGACGTACCTTTTCTTAGAATCTTAAGAAGAATTACATTACACTTTGTCAAAGAATCGGTAAAAAGATTTTGAATATTTTCATTATGAACAAAAATAGGCAGAATTTGATTTAAAGCTAGGTTTTGTTCTCTAATAAATAATTTAGAATCTTTAAGAATTTCAAATGTTGTGGAAGCAATGAGATCATCGTGAATCCACACTGAACCTATTGTTATATCAGATTCAATTGACTCTCCGCGTGGAAACATTAAAATTATTAAGCCAATTGTAAAAAGAAGTATAAGAATTTTAATTCGAAGACTTGAAAGTAACTTGTCTTTAAGATTGGGGATTGGCATATTACGTTTTAGCTTTATACAGTACTTTAAGAAATTCTGCTACTCCATCTTCATTATTAGTTCTTTTTGTGACAAAATCAGCCATATATTTTAATTCAGGGACAGCATTAGCAACAGCAATTTTTAATGCATCGGTTTCAAACAATGATTTATCATTATACCAATCTCCAAGAACAGCAGTTTCTTTTTCCTTTATTTTTAGATATCGTAATAATTTTTTTAACCCTTCCCCCTTACTGCTTCCCATCTTTCTAATTTCAAGGTAGTAAATATTTCCGTGAGATTTATAAAAAACAGTCCTTACACCGTATGTATATGGGAAAGCCATTTTATTAGATACATGTTTGACAGAATCATGATAATCACCAACAATAACAACTTCTAAAGTTCCCGGGATATAATTTTCATAGGAATTTACTTTTTGATATTTAGCACCGAATTTATCCATAATATTAGGTAACATAGCATTTTCATCGGTATAATAGATAGCAGAATCATGACATAAAGCAATCTTAAGTAAATATTTATCCGCTAGTTTCATTGAACGTATAATATGTTTTTCAGATAAATGGGATTCAAAAATGCTTGTTTCGCCGGGATAACGTTTAATCAATGTACCGTCCAATGTTATAAGTGGGGTCTTAATTCCTAAACCATCAGCATGGTCTGTAGTTGCACTTAAAAGTCTACCTGTAGCAATAGAAAATTTAACTCCCATCAAAGACAATTCATGTATTAATGATTTTGTTTCTTCTCCGATTTTATTATCGTCATCAACCAATGTGCCGTCAAGATCAAATACGACAAGTTTGATTTTTCTCAATATTTCTTTATTTATCATAATCATTTATTAAATATATTCTTAATATTACAAAATAAATTAATACTAATGAAACTCCCCGTCGCTGAGCAACAGTGTATCTTAAACCTGCCTCGCGTTGACGCGAGTCAAGGCGGGAGAATTTTTTTTTTATGCGCCGCAAGCGGCGAGGAATTGACATTAAAACCGCCTCCGGCGGATTAAATTATAATTTCCCAGAGTCGTTTATCCTTTTATTAACGATTCAATCATACTTTTCATCGTAAAGAATTGTTAATGAAATGTGTGAAGAAATGTTTAAACACTTTCCAAATCTTTAAAAGCTTCGTTCACAGTATTACAAATACTCAATACTCTATCTAATTGAGAGATTTCAATAAGTGTTTTTACATTTTTTGTGGGTGAAGCAATTCTAATTTGTCCCTCATTTGTTTGTAGGATTCTAAAAGCCAGTAAAATTGCACTTAATCCAGAACTATCACAATATTCAACCTCAGAAAGATCAATTATTAATTTTTTCACATCTTCTGTATGAAGGAGAATTGTGAATTCACCCTTTACAAATCCTGCAATTGAAGCATCAAAACGCTTTTCATTTAATTTGAAAATCGCTATATCTCCAACTCTTTTTAATTCGTAGTTGAAATTTTCAGTCATCTTTACTTTTATTTTATTATTTACATTACTAATCTACAAATTCAGTTAATTATTCCAAATAATATCTAAAACATCTGTATAGATGTTAAAAATCCCCGAAAAGCAATTTCTGGATCATCTTGCTTTTGGTCAATCACTAAATTATAATAATCATTCATCAAGTCTCTTTTGAAACCCACCCTCATTGTTGATTTGACAATATTAGTGACAGCACTAAAGAATATTTCTTCAAATCGGTTTAGATCAATAACAGCATCAAATTCTTTTTCTTTTAATCTTTTTATCAAGTTTTTATTAGGTAGATTCAAGCGAGTAATCTGATATATTGAATATGAAATAAATTTAAACTTTTCTTTTTCTGGTATTGGATTATATTTATGTTCCGGAAGAAAAAGAGTAATATTTTTTTTATGAATCTGATAATAGCGTAATATATCAAGGGCATAAATGAAATCCTTATCCTGTTTCGGCATAATTATTAATATATTATGCGAATTTGTCAAAAATCCATTATAACAAATCGTACCTGTATTTTTATTTAGATACTTCTTTTTAACGATAAAATGTGCAAGGCGTATTTTTAATTCTTCAAACATTATTTTCAATCTTTACCATTTCAAGAAATTCAGTTTCCGATAATAACGTAATTCCAAGTTTTTGAGCCTTTGTATATTTGGATCCCGGATTTTCTCCAGCAACGACATATCTAGTATTTTTATTGACAGTTGTAAGGATGATACCACCATTTGTAAGAATGATTTCTTTAGCCTTTTCTCTTGACATAGAAGATAAAGTTCCTGTCAACACGAATGATGTTCCATTAAGGAGCGTTGTCTTTTTTTCTTTTTTTGAATAAGAGAAATTCAAACCTGCTTTTATTAGACGTTCAAGAATAAATAAGTTCTGGTCATTTGAAAAAAATCTTTTTATACTACTACTAATACTCGAACCGATTTCGTGTATAGTCTCTATTTCTTCTTTTGAAGCATTTGAAAGATTGTCAATCGATAAAAAATGTTCTGCAAGTAAATTTGCGGAGCCTGCACCTACATAACGTATTCCAAGAGCAAATAAAACTTTCTCAAATGATCTTTTTTTACTAATTTCAATCGAAGAGAAAATATTAGATAAGCTTTTTTCACCTAGTCGTTCAATTTTTATAAGTTCATTTCGCTTATCTTGTAATGAATAAATATCTGCATAATCATGAAGAAAATTGTGATCAACTAACAAACTAATTAAAGCTTCACCTAATCCGTCAATATCCATTGCACCTCTAGATGCAAAATGGGTTATACGCCCTTTAATTTGTGCAGGACAAAAATTATTTTCACAATATAAAGCTACTTCTTCTTCCACTCTAATCAACGCCGTATTACAAATCGGACATTTAATAGGTGCATCAATTTTTTCACATCCTTCAGATCTTTGTTCAAAATCAACAGCCACAACTTTTGGAATAACGTCTCCACCTTTCTCAATAATCACAAAATCGTTTTTTCGGACATCTTTTCTTTTAATTTCATCAATGTTATGCAGAGTTGCTCTACTTATCGTGGACCCAGCAAGAAACAAAGGCTCCAATACAGCAACTGGCGTAATTGCCCCTGTTCTACCTACCTGCCAAATTATATCGTTTAATTTTGTAATGGCTTGTTTTGGCTTAAATTTATATGCGATTGCCCACCTAGGTGATTTGGCAATAGTTCCAAGAGCACTCTGTTGTCGAATTAAATTAACTTTTATAACCACACCGTCGATTTCATATGGTAATTTGTCCCTTTTAATCTCCCATTCATTACAAAATTTAATAACAGCATCAATATTTTTACACAATTTAAAATTGTTATTAATTCTAAAACCTAATTCGTTTAAAAGAAACAAATTGTCATACTGCGAAACTAATTCATCTGTTTCAGAACTTAAATAATACAAAAATATTTGAAGCGGGCGCTGTGCTACTATTTTTGGATCTAGTAATTTTAAAGTTCCAGCGGCAGAATTACGGGGGTTCGCGAATTTTTTTTGGTCATTACGTCCTCGTTCTTCATTTAATTTTTGAAATGCTTTTAATTCCATGTAAACTTCGCCACGTACTTCAATCTCTTTAAAATTATATTTACAAGTAACCGGTTTCTTTATCGAAAGCGGTACAGAATGGATAGTTTTTATATTTGTAGTTATATCTTCACCAAATGACCCATCTCCCCGAGTCGCGGCCACCTCTAGTATACCATCTATATATCTTAAACTGACAGAAAGGCCGTCAATCTTCAATTCACAAATATATTCAATTATTTCAGCTTCAGCCAAATTATCATGTATACGTCTATCAAAATTCAAGAGATCTTCTTCATCGTATGAATTTGATAAACTCAACATTGGAACTTTATGCTGTACAGATTTGAATTCTTTAGTTATATCGGAGCCTACCCGCTGAGTTGGAGAATCAGGCAAAATAAACTTTGGATTCTCTTTTTCTAATGATATGAGTTCTTTAAATAATTGATCATATTCATAATCAGTAATCTCGGGTTTATTAAGAACATAATATTTGTAATCATGCTCCTTGATCAACTTACTGATTAGTTCAATTTTTATTTGAGGATTCTTTTTCATTCTTTAATGGTGAAGGAATGGTACGATATCTGATTGAATCTGGAGTTATAAAAATGTTTTTTAATTCTCCATAATTACTGACATTTTGAATCGGTTTATCATTAAGAAATAATTTGACCACTCCAGCATTTCCTAAACTTACACTAAAATTTCTCATAGCCTTATATAGCATTTTGGTATTCGGTTGAATAATTTGTTGATTTTTCAATTTCCCATCAGACGAAACCTTTACCCAGACTCTTTCACTTGTAATTATTGAAAGTTTTAAACTATCATTTAAAACGTTTTTTGAAGATGTTGCACTTGATATTTTATTATCTTTAATAATTTCATATCTGTTTTTATTGGAATCTGAACTTTCATTCACTTGCTTTTCTTGAATAATTGCTGATGAAGGTTCTTTCATAAACTCAAAATAAATTATTATCAGGCAAACAAGAACAACAAGACTTCCGGCAAAATAATTGAATTTAATATCTGAAAATAAATCCTTTCGTTTCTTAGTATTCGGTAAGATTGGAATTTCGTTGGATTCATTAACTGTTTCGGCTATTTTTTGTATTTGTGGAAGCAGTATTTCATCATGCGGCACATTCTGCTCAATTCTACCTAATTTAGCTAAATCATATTTTTGTAGAATTTCTTTGTAATTAAGATCAAGGGTTTGTGCATATTCTTTAATAAAAGCTCGAATATACAAATCTGGTAATATGTTATAATTTGCATCTTCAATTGCTTGTAAAAATTTCAAATCAATTCTTGTTCTTGAAGCAATCTGTTGAAGAGATAATCCTTTTATTTCTCTAGCAGATTTTAATTCTTCCGCAAATTTAATTAGAGGTTCCATTGCCATGTCAATTTTCTAATTATTCTTCGTTAGTTTTGCTGCAAATGATCCATCCATTCCATGTATGTGCGGTAATATTTGTATAAATCCGTTTTCATTAACTATTTCTTTAGGAACAGTTTCACTGATATTAATTAGTGAAAAATTTAGATTATTCGATAAAAAATGCTTTATTATTTCATCATTTTCTTCCGGTTCAATCGTACATGTCGAATATACTATTATTCCGCCAACTTTAAGAAGCGAAGCGCCTTTTTTAAGTAAATCACATTGTATATTAACAATTTTTCTAATATCACCCAAATTTCGTTTCCATTTTATGTCAGGCTTTTTTGTTAGAGTGCCTAATCCTGAGCAAGGTGCATCTACAAGAACACGGTCGAAACCAACCGGATCATTAAATTCATTAGCGTCGACTGCAATTGTTTTTACATTAGTAACTTTTAGTCGGGTTAAATTTTTAATTAATATTTTTAGCCTACTCTCAAACCTATCAAGCGCAATAATTTCTCCCGTATTTTGCATTACTTCCGCTATGAATGCCGTTTTACCACCTGGCGCAGCACACAGATCCAACACTCTCATTCCAGGTTTTGCATCAAGAAGTTTTATAGGAAATCCTGTACTCTCATCTTGGACCGAAAAATAACCTTTATGAAAATAGTCCCAATCAGTAATGTTAGATAGAGATGCCATACGGATAAATTCCGGAAGATATTTACTATCACAGTATTTCAAACCTACTGAGTTAAGTAATGATTTAAGTTCTTCGGCATTTGTTATTAATTTATTAATGCGGAGAGTGAGTAAAGGTTTATTGTTGTTGGCTACTAATAATTCCTCTGTTTCCTCTTTACCATACCTGGCTACCCATCTTTTAACTAACCAAGTCGGATGTGAATAATAAGCACTAAAATATGAAATAATATCATCGGTAGGATCCGGATATCTTATTGTGTCTTTACTTCGGATTATATTTCGAAGAACTGCGTTAGTTAAGTCTGCTGATTTTTGACCTTGCAGTTTTTTAACAAAATCAACTGCTTCATTCACCGCGGCATAATCAGGAACTTTGTCTAAAAATAATATTTGATAAAGCGCCACACGCATTGCATTTTTAACATTAGGAATGCACTTTGAGAATTGTCCTTTATAAAATCCATTTAATATCCAATCAATTCTACCAAGCCAGCGTGTAACGCCATGAACAATTTCAAAAAGAAGTGCTTTATCGGGTCCGGAGAATTTTGAATTTTTTATTTCTACATCCAGCAGTTTTTCAAGATAAGCATCTGTTCTATCAATACGGTTAAGGATTTTTACGGCATTTCCCCTAACACCTTGATAAAGATTCAATTCTTCCAATTCAATTTCATTTTTTTCTTCCATATAATACAATATTTAAAAGGTTCTTTATTTTTTTATTTAAAAAACAAAAGGGCTGCTGAAACAGCCCATTTGTTAAAAATCAACTAAAATGTGATTATGCTTTCTTAGTTGCGTATTTCTTTTTAAACCTTTCAACTCTACCAGTAGAATCAACCAACTTTTGTTTACCTGTAAAAAAAGGATGACAGTTAGCACAAAGTTCAATTTTTATACTACCGACTGTTGAACGTGTTACGAATGTATTTCCACAAACACATGTAACTTCACATTTTTGATAATTTGGATGAATACCTGTTTTCATTATTAATTATATCCCTTAAATTTTTCAACACAAATTTAGCTATGAGTACACAAATAACCAAATAAATCACCTAAAGATGCTCATTTTTGTGCTTTTTTCAAAGAATCGGCTCTTTTTATTGAATCAACAACAGCTCTATATTTATTTAGTGTCTTCTGATCTAACTTTTTTGATTCAACTAATCCAGATAAACTTGATGATTCTCCCCCCTCACTTACAACATTTCCTTGCTTTAGGTCATCTTTCCTTGTATTATGACCTGAAATGTATTCGTCAAGTACTATTGGTTTTCTCGTTATTATAGTTTTATTTACTTGAGAATCAAAGCTTGAATTGCCGACTCTTACATCCAGCGGTTCAACTTCCTCCTTCTTATTAGAACTATGGTTCCCGGCAATATCTCGATCAGTTAATTTTTTGTTTATAATCGTCGAGTTGTTCACCAAAGGCGGTGTTTCAATTTTACTCGTTACAATAGCAATCGAATTAACTTTTTTGTTTTGCTGTGAAACGAAAATAAAAAATACTATCCCTAATGAAACTATCAGAGCAGAAGGGGCTAAGAATTTAACCCAATTAAAGTGAATATCTTCATTAACCGTTGAACCAATTTTTTTATTATGAATTTTGGTCATTAAATTATATTCGAAATTATCAGGAGCTTTAATTTTAGGTAAATTTTTTAGATCCTTTAGCATGTCTGATTGATCGTTATTATTGTAAGATTTGCTCATAGGCTACTCTCTATAGATATTTTTTAATAGTTTTTGCAGATATGCACGACCTCGATTAATTCGTGATTTTACAGTACCAATTGCCAATCCTGTAATTTCAGAAATTTCTTCATAAGATAAATCCTGAATATCACGCAGTATCACAACTTCACGATAAACAGGTTTAACTTTTAAAAGTGCTTTTTGAATTATAACATTTTTAATTTCACCATCAGTTGCTTTATCAGGTGCTAAAAAAGATTTATCTTCTATTTGTAATGATTTCTCATCGTCGTTGTTGTTAATAGACAATATATTTCTTCGGCGTCTGCGTTTTAATTCATTTTTTGCAAGATTTCCGGCAATTGTATATATCCAGGTTGAAAATTTTGCAAATGACTTATAAGAATCTTTGTTAAGATAAAATTTAATCATCGTTTCTTGCACAATATCAGTACAAGCATCTCTATCGCCAACAAATCTGTAAACAAAATTCATTAACGGATCTTTGTACCGTTTAACTAAAATTTCATATGCTGCCAGAGTATTGTTATCCTGGAACTCTTTTATTAATTCCTCATCTTTTAATTCATTTAGAATATTTGTCAACGAGTGTTATACCTATCAATATTTGAGATTGTTTCTGATTTTTGTATCAATTTTACATAATGCAAAAAGTAAATGCAATCTTTAATTTATTTAACAAGTTGAAGATACCGATTTACTCATCATTCCACTTATTAAAACAGTTATAATCGATTTTGGGTCAGAAGCACTTGTTTTTACTGATAAATCTGCATTTAGTAGGGCTCTTGATGAATTAAGCAACTTTTCATCTGACATCAAAAAAGTTGCTTTTTTGCAATTCATATAATATCCATAGCTGATTCCAGCAAGTTTAGGAGCTTCATAATCAGATATATGTGATTTCATCATCTCAGTAATTTGAGCTATACTTAATATAAATTTCGCAAGCATATTGATAATAAAGATTATTTCTTCCCCTGCATCAAGAAGATTAAAGGCAATTTTTAATGCTTTAGATTTATCGCCTTTCCCTAATGCACCTTGAAGCTCAAAAATTGAATATTCTTTCGTTATAGAGGAAATATTTGTAATATCGTTATAACTTATTTCCTCTCGACTACCTAAATAATTTTGCATTTTTTGAATCTGAATCTCTAATAACGCCTTATTTTCTCCTACTATTTCAATCAACGCCTGAGCATTGTCCGGAGATAATATCATACCCGACTTCTTCGATTTTTTTACAGCCCATTCAACTAATTCCTCCCCAGATGCCGGGCGGGCTTCAAATAAATACCCGTATTCTTTTAATTTTGAATACGGCTCTTTTGAAATATCGGCAATTTTATTCAGTTGAGTAATTAATAAAACTGTAAATTCAGGCGGATTATCAATATATGTCTTTAATTCTTTTTTGTCGCTTATTTTATCAAAATTTTTAAGAATAATTAATTTCTTACCTCCTCCCAATGGGAATGAAAATGCTAAGTCTAAAATTTGTGAGAGATTCTGATTTTTCTCAGCATTAATAACTTCTTTGTCAAAATCAGAAAGAATTTGAGGGGCAAGGTTTTTTTCAACAGTTTCAATAGCCAGATTTAAAGTATACTCATCTTCCCCGCAAAAAAAATAGATAGGAAGATATTTTCCATTCGATAGATATTTGGTCACTTCTACAATTGACCGGATTAATTGTTTCTTAGCCATTTATCTTATAATATATCAGTATAAATGTTTTTCAATAGTTACTTTCTGCATAATTACTTTTTCAATTGGTCTATCCATTTCACCGGTCTTTACATTATCAATCGCATAAACTACATCCATTCCGTCTGTTACTTTCCCGAAAATAGTATGCCTTCCGTCAAGATGAGAGGCTGCAACAGTCGTAATAAAAAACTGACTTGTATTAGATGCTGGTCCCTTATTAGCCATCGAAACTACTCCCGGCTCACTGTGAAGAAGTTTAGTGGAAAATTCATCTTCAAATTCTTTACCGTATATACTTCTTCCGCCTTCACCAGTCCCGGTTGAATCTCCGGTTTGTATCATAAAATCCTTAATAATACGGTGAAAAATCAATCCGTCATAATATCCCTGAACAGCAAGTCCAACAAAGTTTTTTACAGTCTTTGGGGCATCCTGATTATATAATTCAATTTCAAATAAACCCAAACTGGTTTCTATTTTTGCAACAAGAATTTCATTGCTTTTCAAAGCGACTAATTTATCTAAAGATATTCCTTTTTTAAATTCATCATTAATAGAAATAGTTTGATAATTTTTACCACATGAAATTAAACTAATTATAAAAAGGAAAATTACAATTACTTTCTTCAGAATCATTTCCTTTCCCCTTATGGTTGAATAATTCCGAAATTAAGCAAAACAAGAATTAAAATACCGACAATGATTCTATAGACAATAAAAACAAATGTTGTATTCTTTTTTAAAAATCTGAGCAGAAGTTCAATTGATAAATAGCCTACTATAGCTGCAGCTAATGTACCCAGGGCCATATTTAAAACACCCTGCGTATTGATATATTTCAAAGATTGATAAAATTCAAGCAATCCGCTAGCTGCAACTGCAGGAATACTCATTAAAAATGAAAACCGTGCGGCAGTTTCTCGAGTAAATCCAAGAAATAAACCTCCCGTAATTGTAGTTCCAGAACGGGAAGAGCCCGGGATCAATGCAAAACATTGAGCAATTCCAACAATGAGTGCATCATACCATTTTAGACTTTTCATTTCCCGATTAAATTTGCCGGTTTTTTCTGCAATTGCAAGAATTATAGCAAGTACTATCAAACTTATAGCTATGACATACAGATTTTTTGTGAATACTCCTTCAATTTTATGCTTAAATACAAGACCAATAATTGCTACAGGCAATGTTGCAATTATAAGGAACCACCCCATCATTGAATTATGTGACTGTTCTTTTATTTTTTTTCTTGATGAAATATTTTCTTTAAAAAAATCCTTTGCAATCAATATTAAATCCTTCCAAAAATATACAATTACGGCCAATAAAGTGCCCAATTGAATTACTGCCATAAATGCAGTCCATTTTTCAGGATTTTCCGGTGAAATTAAATTCATCAGTTTACCGGCAAGTGTCAAATGTCCTGTACTGCTTATAGGAAGAAACTCGGTTATTCCTTGAATAACTCCTAAAAATATTGCTTGTATTGTGCTCACTCGTCACCTCATAAAATAAATGTTATTCCGAAATATATTCCAATTGATACGGAATTCAAATTTACGTTTTCACCGGATTCGCTATTAATTAAATTCTGAATTGGATTTATTAATTTACCTGTAATATCATATCTAACATTAACTCCAATCAAAGCATAAAAATGATCGCTTAACTTTGTATTTCCCTCACATTTAATTAAAAACCCGGCTCCCGTTGCAGTATATTTTGTAGCAGAGTATATTGATTCAGACAAGGATACATATCTTAGTCCTACTCCGCCGCCAAATTTAAATTGATAACCTTCACCCGGTAAGATATAATATGCCACTATTGAAGGACGTTGCAAATTATATGAAATTTGATAAGATCCACCGGAAGAATATGTATTATTATATGAATCAATCTGAAAATTGTATTCTATCCCTAAAGCAAAATATGGATTTAATTTATAATCTGCCTCACCTGCAAAACAAGCGGAACTTTTAAAAGAAGGTAATAAATCTGCAGATGTAGATACATGATTATAATTAATATAATCACGGTATGAAGGAGCAGATTTAAAATCTAATCCCATATTCAAGGATAAATCCCATTGTGCATTAATGCGATTCACACCTAATAAAATCAATAACAAAAACAATATCCTTTTCATTTTTCACCATTCTTAAGAGAAAAAACAGAAAATATATTTTCGCTCTTAAGTCCCTTTCTCTTTCTTTGCAAATTTATAAAATAAATCAGAAAGACAGATGAGAGAATACAAAGTACATATGAGATTAAATGAGTAACTATTGCATATGCTGCACTGGTTTCATAATCGAAAGCGAAAAGCTGAGTTAAAGCAAAAATCGAAATTAAGTGATATGA
>Ga0182027_10000921_pt1 | contig 49605 bp, 37 predicted proteins | sample 712E1DmetaG_FD_121300 | JGI IMG/M metagenome (GOLD analysis project Ga0182027, IMG submission 121300) | Permafrost microbial communities from Stordalen Mire, Sweden - 712E1D metaG (Illumina Assembly) | ecosystem: Environmental > Terrestrial > Soil > Wetlands > Permafrost | place: Sweden...
CTCTTCTCTTCTCTTCTCTTCTCTTCTCTTCTCTTCTCTTCTCTTCTCTTCTCTTCTCTTCTCTTCTCTTCTCTTCTCAAAAAATTGGAAGAAAATGCAATCAGCTTTGGAAGAACTTGCAATGAACTGCGGCGGGGGGACTCCAGATAATTAGACTGTAAAAAATTTGCCCTCAAAAAGTCAACCAAGGTTTTGCCTCGCTGGCTGTTGGCAGCGCCGCATTGGACTGAGTGGGAGCATTCGGTTCAGTCGAGCGGTTGCGAATGGCCGGGATGCGCCCATCTATAATGAGCGGTGGAAAGGCGCAGAGTTTTTCGCGCATGCGAGAGGTCAAAGAGGAAACATGGGGGATTTGCAGGGAAGAATCGCTCTGGTGACGGGCGCGGCGCAGGGGATCGGGCGCGCGATTGCCGAGGAGCTGGCGGCGGCCGGAGCCGTGCTGACGCTGGCCGACGTGAATGAAGCCAAGCTGGCGGAGACAACAGCGGAGCTGAAGGCCCAAGGGATCGATGCGACGGCGTTCACCATCAACGTGTCCAGCCAGGAGTCGATCGAGGCCGGGGCAAAGGCGGTCCTGGAGCGGTTCGTCAAGGTGGAGATCCTGGTGAACAATGCCGGCATCACGCGCGACAACCTGATGCTGCGCATGAAACGCGCGGACTGGGACCTGGTGCTGAGCATCAATCTGACGGGAGCTTTTCTGCTGACGCAGGCGCTGCTGAGCCCGATGCTGAAGAACCGCTGGGGAAGGATTGTGAACATCGCCAGCGTGGTGGGGCGCGCGGGACAGGCGGGCCAGGTGAACTACGCAGCGTCGAAGGCGGGGTTGATCGGGTTCACGCGGTCGCTGGCGCGGGAGGTGGCCTCGCGGGGCATTACCGTGAACGCCGTTGCCCCGGGATACATTGAGACTCCCATGACGGCGGTGCTGAGCGAGCAGCAAAATGCGGCCATGATCGCGACAATTCCGCTGGCCAGGCGGGGAACGCCCAAGGACGTGGCGCAGGCGGTGAAGTTTCTGGCTTCGGATGCGGCGTCGTATATTACCGGTCACGTGCTGGACGTGAACGGCGGCATGTTCATGGGCGGGTGAGAAAGACAGGGGGTAGGGAGTAGAGATTAGAGATAGGGATTTGGAAGACCCAGGCGCGGGGATGGTGGTGAGCGGGTCCGCTCTGCAGATGAAGGGTGAAGGCCCTGGCTCGAAGGCCGCGATAAATGGAAGTAACTTCAAGTTCCGCCTGCGGGCTGCCGATAAGCAATGCGGAGGCGCGCATGGCAACCAACGTCCAATCGCCCCATCGACCAGCGGACGCGGAACCGCACCCTGCGGACGAAGTTCGCTATGTAGCCCGCCAGCCGATCCTGGATTTGCACGGCAAGGTGCACGCCTATGAACTGCTGTTCAGCGACGGCACGGCGGCGAGTTTCCACGGGGATCGCGAGGAAGCCGCACGGACGCTGCTCGACAATACCGTGCTCTTCGGCCTGGAAAGGCTGACCGCCGGACTGCCGGCATTTGTGAAATGCACAGCAGAGATGTTGAGCAGGACGCTGGTGGAAATGCTGCCCGCAGGCATCACGGTGCTTGAAATCCCGGATAGCCTTGCGCCCGAGCCTTCGCTGATTGCCGCGTGCCGCCACTTGAAGACAGAGGGATTCCGGCTGGCGCTGGACGATTTCGTATGGAAGCCGGACATGGAGCCGCTGGTGGCAATGGCCGACTACATCAAGGTGGATTTTTCCGGGACCAGCGCGAGGGAGCGCCAGCCGCTGCTGGGCAAGCTGAGCTGCGTGACCGTTGCGTTGCTGGCGAAGAAAGTGGAAACGCAAGAGCAGTACCGGCAGGCGCGCGAGGAAGGATTCACCCTGATTCAGGGCTACTATTTTTGCCGGCCCGCGCTGCTGGAGAACCGGAAGGTGCCGGCCAACCGGCTGTCGCAGGTGGAGATTCTGCGGCTGTTGCAGGACGAAAGCCTGAACCTGCAGAAGTTGACTCAGTCAGTGAAGCGCGATGCTTCGCTCACCTACCGTTTGCTGCGGCTCATCAATTCGCCGGCGTGCGCCATGCAGCAGGAGGTGCACTCGGTGCAGGCGGCGCTGCTGGCAGTGGGCGAGGACACGTTCCGGCGCCTGGCCACGCTGGCCATTACCAGCGAACTGAATGCGGGGCAGACGACCGAGCTGCTGCGCATGGCGTTTGTGCGCGGGCGATTCTGCGAGCTGGCGGCCATGACCTGCCAGCTGGATTGCACCGAGCAATATCTGCTGGGGCTGATGAGCCTGCTTTCGGCCATGCTGCGCCAACCCATGACAGAGCTGACGCCATTGCTGCCGCTGCGCGAAAAGATTCTGCGGGCGCTCAAGGGCGAGGCCGTGGCGGAACGCTGCCTGCTGGGATGGCTGGAGCAGTACGAACGCGGCGATTGGGTTGCCTGTAACACGACCGCGATTGCGTACAAACTGGAAGCGAAGGACCTGCTGCGTTGCTACAAGGAAGCCGTGGAGTGGGCTGAGGCCGCGCTGCGCCTGGAGTGAGGGTGCTGCCTGTTCAAGTTTCGATTGAACGGCGTCCTTTCGAGTTGGTGCGAACGTCCCAGCCCGGCGCTTGCTTGTGCTAGTATCCCTGCAAGTCTCAAGCACTGCGATCCGGGGAATCCTATGAACGAACCTGGCTTTCCATCCCCTTCCCTTCCACCTGCACCGCCGGCCACGACCATGCCGCGGCGGCCGCCGACCTTCGGGCAGATTCTGGACCGGGTATTTCGACTGATGCGGGCCAACTGGCGACTCTTCGTGGGCATCGCGCTGGTGCCTGGCACAGGGATGATTGCCTACTTCGGGGTAATGTTTGCAGCCCTTTTCCCGGTGTTGAAACCTTTGTTCCTGCAGCAGCCGCCGCATTTTTCGCTGACGACGATAGTGTGGCTTTCCGCCGCATACATCTTCGGCGTCATTCTGATGATTGTGATTTGTGCGCTTTACGAGCCCGCGGCTGTTTACGCCGCGCTTCAGGCGAATGTCGGGACGCTGGTGACGTTTCGCAAGGCATGGGGAGTGTCGTGGAGCAAAGCCGGGCGCTACATCTGGCTGGCCATTCTGCGCATGCTGATTGTGCTGCTGCCGATTCTGGTCTTCGGCGCGGTGATTGTTGGAACCGTGGGGCTCTCCATCGCGCGCGCAATGGGCTCCCATCCTTACGTGACGATGATGTTCCCCCCCTTGTTCATGCTGTTCTACCTGGGAGCGATGGTCTACGCCGTTCTCGTGATGCTGCGTCTGGTACTGGCGGTTCCGGCGTGCGTGGCGGAGGACGTGAGCGCGTGGAAGGGGCTCCGCCGCAGCAATCAATTGACCTACGGCGCCAAGGGGCGCATCTTTCTACTCTTCCTTCTGATTTATGCCATCGCGTACGCCGCGTTTCTGGTGGCGGAGGTGGTCATCTTCTTTGTGGGTGCGATCGTCGCGCTGGTTGGGATGTTGCTGCACCTGGCCATGGCTCCATGGGGCTATATCGGAATCGGCGTCGCGGCAGTTGTCTTCATCTGCGCTTACCTTCTTTGGTGTGCGTGCATCTGGGCGGCTTACACCACGATGTTTGCTGTGGTGTATCAGGACCAGCGGCTGCACCTGGAAGGCGTGGCAGCGCATGCACCTGCGCCGGCCAGTTAAGCCGCCGCGCAGAAGGGGCGCAGGACGGCCGAGCGCTATTGCGCGGTGAGGCTGGAGGCGGGGAGCAATTCGTAACTGACAAAAGCGAGTTTTTTGCTGTCGGGCGACCAAGAGGGCACGTTGATGGTTCCCTGGCCTCCGAAGAGCTTTGTCAGAACGTGGACCTGTTTATCGGCCATCGACATCAGTCGCAACTCCACATCCTTTTCAGGCGGATGGCCGGTGACGCCGGGGGCGTAGGCAAGGAAGGCCATCCATTGACCGTCCGGCGAGATGTGCGGAAACCAGTCGTTGGTGTCGTCGGAGATGACTTGTTCCTGCCCAGTGCCGTCGGGCTTCATGCGCCAGATCTGCATGTGGCCGGTGCGCTCGGAGTTGAAGTAGATCCAGGCGCCGTCAGGCGAATACTCGGGGCCGTCGTCGAGGCCGGGCGCTGTGGTAAGCCGCGTCTCTGCACCGCCCGCAACGGGAATGGTGTAGATGTCGAAGTTGCCGTTGCGCTCGCCGGTGAAGGCAAGCGTCTTGCCGTCCGGCGACCAGCCGTGCCAATACGACGGACCGTCGGGCGTGAGCTGCCGGGGCGTCCCTCCGGCGATGGGAGCCACGTAGACGCGCGATTGGTGGTCAGGATTCGACGAGTCGCTGATCGCCAGCATGGTTCCGTCGGGCGAGATGCCGTGATCGTTGTTGCAATGCAATTCGGGAGCGGTGTCGATTGCGGCAGGCTGGCCGCCGGCGAGCGCCAGCTTGAAGATCCTGCTGTCCTGATTGAAGAGAAGCGAGGAACCGTCGCGGGACCAGTTCGGAGCCTCAAAGTGGGCGGCCGCAACATACTCGACATGACGGTCAGTGGATGCGATGGGGATCGTCTCTAGCGCGCTTACCAGGACCGGGTTGCCCGCGGCGGGCGCAAGATGATCGAGTTTGACATGGGAGAAAGCTGCCCGCTCGACCACATCCTTGTTGTGCGCGCAGACTCCGATTCCAACAAAGAACGAGCCGGTTAGCGCCACCTTGGTGGAGGCACCCGCTGGTTCCAGCTTGCCGTTGTCGCCGGATACGAACGCGTAGAAATAATCGCCACGCTTCTCGATGCGGACCGTTTTGGGTGCGGTGACGTGGGCCTGCACCTCGTGCATAATGCCGCCGGCCGCTTCGCGGAATTGCAGGGAAGTGAGGCCGACTCCATGCACGGCCACGTCCACGGCGGCCGAATTGCCATCCAGGGACTGGCGGATCATGAGAACGGCTTTGCGATGGGGATCCCCGCCGGAACCGAGGATCGCGATGTCGGCGGTGAGAGCAACATCTCCCGAGACCTTGGCCCACACAAAGTGGAAGTCATCGGTCGCGAACCACATGTTTTCGCCGCTGCCGCTGATCGTATAGGTTCCGGTGGCGCTGTCATATTGCGCGGAGCCGGGGTGGAGGACAGTGCCCACGTCCTGCTGGCCTTCAAAGATGACCAGCGGCCCGGCGACGATGTCAGGCGGCCCGGCGGTGCCGGCCTGCGCGGCGAGCGCCGCAGAGGATGCGAGAACGCAAATGGCGATGGCTGCAAGCTTGATCGAGAGCAGCAAAGATTTTTGCGACATAGAAGGCCTTTCGAGAGCTCATTCGCGAGCGAGAGGAACATGGGCGAGGCGCACAGCGCCCGCTCGCAGAGTCTCTGAGCGCAAAGATGCGGCGCGGTGTTCAGCCGCTAAGAATGATATCCCATCGATGGGGCGCGCTAAAGCGGTTCTCCTGCAGGTGTAGATCAAGGCACAATCGCTAAGTGGCTTTTCAACAAGAAAAAGCCACCCTGAAATACGCCGGAAATGGCACATAGTTGCAGGAGAACCGCCGTAAGAGCGGCCGGGAGGTCGCGTAGCCGTTCGCAACAACCGCGGCGGATGAATCCCGTGGCCGGTCCGGTTCATCTGAGAGAATAGTGACCGTGAGCCGAAGGTTCAATTTTGTTTTGCGGCGGGCGCTCGCCGTCGCGGCGCTGGCTTGTGCCGCTGCGGCCGCGCACGCACAGAATCCCACCTCGGCGGCCAATCCTTTCTGGGGCAGCGTGACCGCGGAGCCGGTGACCGGCGAGCCGCTAAAGCTCTCGCTGGACGATGCCGTCGAGCGCGGACTCAAAAACAATCTCGGGCTGAAAGAGGCGGAGAACGCGCAGAAGGTGCTGCAGGGCGAAAAGAACCAGGCGCTGCAGTTGTTTCTGCCCACCATTTCGCTCTCTGGCGATACCGGCTACTACATGCACGACCTGGCCGCGCTGGGGTTTGGGCCGAAGACGATCGCGAAGTTTACGTCGCTGTTTCCCGAAGGCAAGATACCGGCGGGGCTATCGCTGATTACGCGTGACGACCTGACCGAGGGACAGATCCACTATAGCCAGATCCTGTTTTCCGGTCCGGTGATCCAGGGCTGGAAGGCGGTAGGCGCGGCGGAGCGGGCATCGTACTACGCCAAGATGAGCGCGCGCGGCGAGGTGGTGCAGCAGGTGGCGAAGGCGTATCTGCGCGCGATCGCGGACGAGAGCGAAGTAGAGAACGCGAAGGCGCTGGTCGAGCAGGCGCAGGTGCTGGAGGATCACGCACATGCGGCGCACGAGGCGGGAGTTGCGGCGAACCTGGATGAGCTGCGCGCGCGCGTACAGTTGGAGGCGCAGCAGCAGACGCTGATCGCGGCCCAGAATCAGCAGGCAAAGGACCTGATCCTGCTCAAACGCGAGATTGGCATCGATCCCGGGCAGGTGATTGAGCTGACCGATCCGGCGCCGTATAGCGAGCTGGCCGAGCAGACGCCGGACGAGGTGCGTGCGCTGGCTTACAAGAGCCGCCAGGATTACCAGATCCTGCAGAACCAGGCCGTTGAGTTCAAGGCGGCCCACGCGGTGTATCGCAGCGAGCGGCTGCCGACACTGAGCTTCGTGAGCTACTACGGCACGAGCACGGTGGACGGCGCGGGCACGCACGGCAATTTCATCGCCATGGGGGTGCTGAGTTTTCCCATCTTCCGCGAGGCGAAGTTGCGCGGCGACGCGGACGCGTCGAAGGCAACGATGGACGCGACCAATGCGCAGTTGGCCGACTTGCGCACCCACATCGACGAACAGGTGCGTGTGGCGCTGCTGGACGTAAGCGCGAGCAAACAACTGGCCGACGTGGCGCGGTCGAACGTGGACCTGGCGACGCGCGCGCTGAGCGACGAGACCGACCGCGTGAACGCGGGCGTGGACGACAATCTGCCGCTGGTGACGGCGCAGGCCACGCTGGCCTCGGCGGAAAACAACCTGGTGGAGAGCGTGTACCAATACAACGTGTCGAAGCTGGCGCTGGCGCGGGCGGCGGGCGTGCTGGAGCAGCAGTACCGGGCGTATTTGGGGCAGTAGGTGCCAGCCAATCGTAAATTCTTCGTTGAATCTGCGTACCTTAGCGGTGCTGCGAGACGTCTATCACCAATATTGTCACTATTTGGTGATAGAATTGGTGACGGGAGGGCGGATTCATGAGAGCGACCGTGGCACTTGACGACGAATTGGTGCGTCGGGCTCAGGAGTTTTCGGGAGTGACGGAGCGGACGGCTTTGCTGCGCGAGGCGCTGAAGGCGCTGATTCATCGGGAGGCGTCGCGACGGCTTGCCGAGCTTGGCGGAACCATGCCGGACCTGGAGTATGTTCGCCGGCTGCGCGTGGACGATCTGTGATTCTGGCCGACACATCTGTCTGGATCGATCATCTGCGCTCCGGTAATCCTCGAATGCAGGGATTGCTGGACAGCGAGCAGGTCATTATGCACCCAATGATCGTTGCCGAGTTGGGGCTCGGATCGTTGCGCCAGCGCGCGAAGACTCTGGCGGAACTCGATGGGCTGCTGGAAGTGAAGACGGCGCAGTTGAGCGAAGTTCGGCGCATGATTGAGGTCCAGCGGCTTTATGGAAAAGGCATTGGCTTGATTGACGCGCATCTTGTTGCGTCCTGCCTGATCACGCCGGGGACACTGTTGTGGACGCACGATACCGCGCTCAAAGGCGTAGCCAAGGCCATGGGAATTGACGCCGGACTGCCGTGACGCGGGCATGCCGGAAGCGCAGTACCGGACATATTTGCGACGTTGAAGCTTTCTGCGTAACCACTCAGACTTCACTCACAAGCGCTGCCTCCCGGCGTGTAATGTAGATGCCAGAGGTGCACGCTTATGCCTCAGAACTTGAAGGTCGTTTACTACGTTGAGCCGGACGCGGCAGCGCTGGCGCGGCGGGCCGCACAGTATCTTGTGGAGCAGGCTGAGCAGGCGGTGGCGGCGCGGGGACGGGCGCGGGTCGCGATCAGCGGCGGGTCGACGCCCAAAGCGGCATTTTCGGCGCTGGCCGAACACGGCGAGCCGTGGCGGGAGCGGATGCCGTGGGACCGGCTCGATCTCTATTGGGTGGATGAGCGGTGCGTGCCGCCGGACCATCCCGACTCGAATTACCGCATGACGCGCGAGGCGTTGCTGGATCATGTGCCGCTGAAACCGGAGCAGATTCACCGCATGGAGGGCGAGCGGCAGCCCGAGGAGGCCGCAGCGCGGTACGAGGCCGAACTGAGAAACAGCTTCAGTCTGGAGGGGGCGGAAACACCCCGGTTCGACGTGGTGCAGCTGGGCATGGGGTCAGATGGACACACAGCGTCTCTTTTTCCCCACAGCCGGGCCCTGCGTGAGACGAGCCGCCTGGTAGCGGCCAATTATGTGGAGGACAAGGAAACCTGGCGGATCACGCTGTCGTGGCTGGTTATCAATCGGGCGAGCCAAGTGTTCTTCCTGGTGAGCGGCGCGGAGAAGGCATTGATTCTGAACGAGGTATTCGAGGGGCTGCGCGATCCGGAGCGGCTGCCCAGCCAGTTGATCGTCCCTGAGGGCGGTATACTGACCTTGCTTCTTGACCAGGCCGCGGCTACGCTTCTGCCTGAACCGGACGCGCAAGGCTGTGGGGTTTTGGAGAGGACTGAATGATTCTTGCGGGCGATGTAGGGGGCACCAAGGTCCATCTGGCGCTGTTCGACTTTATCGACGGCAACCTGAAGCACAAGCGCGATAAGCAGTTCCCGGCCAAAGAATATGCGGGACTGGAAGCGATTGTGAAAGAGTTTGTGGTTGCGGAGAAGGTGACGGCGGCGTGTTTTGGCGTGCCGGGGCCAGTACGGGAGGGGCGGCTGCGGCTGACGAATCTGCCGTGGACCCTGGACAGCCGCGAGCTGGCGCGCGACCTGAAGATTGATTACGTGTTTCTTATCAACGATTTGCAGGCGAACGGGTACGGGATCGCGGAGCTGGATGCGGAGCAAATCTACACGCTGAGCGAGGGCGATTCCCGGCAGGTGGGCAACCGGGCGTTGATTTCGGCGGGAACCGGGCTGGGCGAGGCGTTTCTGGTTTGGGATGGGCGCGACTATGTTCCCTACCCATCGGAGGGCGGCCACTCGGACTATGCGCCACGCAACGAGGACGAGATCGACCTGCTGCGCTTTCTGCGGCAGAAGTACAACGGACGCATTAGCTATGAGCGGGTGGTGAGCGGGCAGGGGATCACCAATTGTTACGAGTTTCTGCGCGAGGTGCGGGGCCTGGAAGAGCCGGCGTGGCTGGCCGAGCGGATGACGCAAGAGGATCCGAATGCGGTGATCACGGATGCGGCGCTCGAGGCCAAGAGCGAGATCTGCGAGAAAGCGCTGGACATGTTTGTTTCGGCCTATGGCGCCGAGTCGGGCAACCTGGCGCTGAAAGTTCTGTCGGTGGGCGGGCTCTACGTGGGTGGAGGGATCGCGCCGCGCATTCTGGAGAAGATGAAGGACGGAACGTTCATGAAGGCGTTCACCGACAAGGGACGGCTGAGCCAGTTGCTGGTGAATATGCCGGTGCGCGTAATCCTGGAGAACCGCACGGCGCTGATCGGGGCGGCGGCGTATGCCGAGGCACACGCGGCGGAGCTGAGCGGACTATCGCCACGGGCGGCGAGCGTGAAGTTCTAAATGCAGCTTCTAGCCTCTAGCTAAAGACGGTTCATTGTGAGGGCCAGCCGAGGAGGCTGGCCTTTTTGCTGCGCTACGAGGGTGGCCAGTCGTTATCGGCCGAGCGCGAATGTCACGTTGATTGTCGTTTCGACCGGTATTGGCTGCCCCTGCAATTCATAAGGTCTGTACTCCCACTGCGAAACGGACCAGAATGCGGAAGCCGCTAGCGCAGCCGAAGGAGCAGAGATCACTCTTAGGTTATGGACCGATCCTTCCGTCCCGATGACAGCCCTCAGGACCACGGTGCCTTGAATTCTGGCTCTCTTGGCATCTTTGGGATAAATGGGCATCACTTTCCTTACGAGGATGCCGATGGCAACACCCTTGTTGCCTTCGGGGATTTTGACGCCGACAGGCACATTCCCGCCGAGATCAGCATGAATGGCGGTGGGAATCGGGTTCAGAGCCGGGTCTTCACGGTCGATCTGGTCGATAAGATCAACATTGGCCGAAAAGAGTCTATGCTTCCCCTCGGAGACCGTTAAACTTCGCGTCAGGAATTCTCCCTGGGGCTGAATGACGTTGGCGAACTCAGTTGTGACTCGTTCGAATGAATAGACGCTTAGTAGCCGTTTGCCAGTCTGATCGAAGCAGTAGGTTGGGAAGGGTCCCTGATCCGGTAGTGATGACGCGTCGTCCAGAGTCGCCAATGGAGTGATTGTGACACATGGGCCATTAGAACCATTCGTGGCTACTTCTTCGTCGACCACACGAACTTTCTCAGGATCAAGTTCCTCTGGCCCCGGTAATGGCGCGAGAAGGAGAGCCTGAAGCTTATATTCAAATAGCTTTAGCGGTTCGCCAGTTGCTACGTACGCGTATTTGCCATCCGCTGTATACCAATCAGAGTGAGTTGTTCCCTGTCGCGTCCAGGTGGCGCGATGGACTTGCGGCGACGCCCACCAATATTCAAAAGTTCCCTGCTCTGCGGGCTTGCCTTTGTCGTCGTAGAGTTGGTAAGTGGCCTTCAAGTGCCAGGGCTTCAGTGCCGGATCGGAAAAATCGTAGAATGGCGCAGCCGCCTCGAGAATCGCCCGAGGATCCTTGGGCAGGCTTTGCGACGGCGACGCTGGCGCGTTCTGCGCGAACCCCGGAAGTACGCCTCCGAGACACACGGCAATCAGAATCTGTGTGCGCATGTTGCGGAAAGAGTAGCACGACGCGGCGGCAAAGCGCGGGTGGTTGTGCGGGCCGGGGATTCCCATGCGGAATTCCCAGCCCGCGTGTTTTGGGGCGGTGAAGACGCGGCCGGCCGCCGGAGTTGTGGCGCTACTGCGGCTGCTTCATGCGCTGCGCGAGAACCTTGCGTAAGAGGTCGCACTGCGGGCCGCGCAATGGGCCAGTGCTGACGACGGCTTGGCCCTCCTCGGTGAAGATCAAATAGCGTTGCGTGCCGTCGAATTCCGGCCAGTGCGGCAAGCCGCTGCCATTCGGGTCGCCGGTCTTCGCGAAGTTGGTCCAGTAGCTCTCCATCAGATCGGCGAGCCCGGTGTCGACCGTGCCGAAGTTGCCGGCAATGTTGCCGGACTTGGGAAAGTAGCCGAAGACGTAGGGCAGGTCAGCGGAATGGACGGCGCCCTGCGCCTCTTGGCCGGGGATGGCGTGGTCGAGCTCATACTCATAGGTTGGATGATGCGCCGTGCTGTGCCACAAGGCCTCGGCGGTGACTGGGCAATGGAAGACGGAGTCGGCTCCCCACTGGGCGCCAGCCGATCCGTAGAGAGGATCGGTTGAGCCCTGGCCGTCGCCGGCAAGTCCGTAGAGCGCCAAGGCCTGCGGCGCCAGATCGCCGGTTGCGTCAGTGATGGCCTTGCGCAGTTGGTCGGGAGGCATCGCATTGCCGAACTCCCGCGTGGTGACGCCGATGAGCAGGGGGATGGGTGCCTGCTGCCCGGCCTTGAAAATCTCTTCCGGCGATCGCGGAATGACCCATCCGTCGATATCCGGACCGACGGGCGGATGGCCCCAGATGGCCTTCGCCGATTTGGCGATGAGATCCGGGGCTGGCACCTGGCGGAGGAACGCGATGGGATTTTCTCCCGCCGGGATGGGGAAGTCCGCGGCAAGGGTCTGGCCGGCCTGTTCTGCCTCGGTCGATGGGATGAGCGGTGGAACGAAGGGCGATCCGCTTTCGGCAATGGCTTTTTGAAAGAGACCCCGGGCCAGCGGCGACGCCATCAACATGCCGGTATCCATGGAGCCGGCGGACTGGCCGAAGACGGTGATGTTGTTGGGATCGCCGCCGAAACTGGCGATGTTGTCGTGGACCCAGCGCAGGGCGGCGATCTGATCCATGAGGCCGTAGTTGCCCGAGGCTTGATGCGGTGACTCGCGGGTGAGCTCGGGATGAGCGAAGAAGCCGAGGATGCCGAGGCGATAGTTGATGGTGACGATCAGCACGCCGTGCTGGAGCAGCGTGCCGTCGTTATAGAGCGAGCCGGAGCCGGAGCCGCCCTCGTTGGCGCCGCCGTGCATCCAGAACATGACGGGCAGGGGCTTCGCGGCCGGCCACACGGGCGTGACGACGTTGAGGAAGAGGCAGTCTTCCTGGCCGGTGTCGGCGTCGTGGCGATTCCAGTCGCCCCCGAGGCGGGGCTGGGCGCAGGATGTGCCGAAGGCATTGGCGTCGCGGACGCCGGCCCAGGCCTTTTTGGGCACAGGCGCGCGCCAGCGCAACGGGCCCACCGGCGGCTCGGCATAAGGGATTCCGAGGAATTGGGCGCCGCCGTTGGAGCGGGAGATACCGCGCACTGGCCCCGCGGTAGTGCGGACGACGTAGGGATCGTCTGCCGCGTGGACACAAAGAGCGTGTGCGAAGAGGACCATGGCCGCCAATGCCAAAGCGGCCCGCGCCAGGGAACGGCGGCCTGTGTTGACGATAGAAGCCGAATGAAACACCTTGCCTCCTTCGAGCGGAACGATGACAGAGAATTCTATCAGGGCTGCACTACCCGGAGAGTGTGTCGAAAGCTCGAACCGCGCGCGAGAACGCGGCGCGCTTGACCGCTAGCGGAAAAACTCGATTGCCAGGAAGTTTTGTATCAGGACGCGAGTTTCGAGATTGCTGAAAAAACCTGGCGACGCAAGGTTTTTAATAAGGGCACGAGCGGGGCGCCGGGGTGCCCTCTGGGCCGGGCCGGGTCGCGGGCCGTTAGCGTCGCAAAATCCTCGCGGGATTTACAGGCTGCGGAAAAACTGCCTCAGCGGAGCACGAAGTGTCAGGGCACGACTTCAGTCGTGTCGTAAGCGCAGCAAGATCAATGGGGCCTTTAGGCCCTGAGGGATGCTTTTCGGAGATTTCTTCCGAAACCAAACCTTCTTCCGCAGGCTGTTTAGCCCCTGCGGTTTAGTTCTTGTGATTTCGCAACCTGTTCGGGACTCTTTCAGCAAGCGCTTGAGCCGCGGAGTGAGTGCCAGTGATTCATTTTCCTGCATTCTCAGCAGCGGTTTGCCGATATGATGAAGGGACAATACCGACATCTGGAGGAACGGGAACGATGCGCTGGTTGGGCCGGTGGCTGTTGCGCGTGTTGGTGGCGTTTGCGGCGATTTCGTTGGCGGCCTACGCGGTGGATTGGACGGTTTACCAGTTGCGCGGCTCGCCGCACTCCACTGTGGCCGTCAGCCGCTTCATGGTGATTCCCCTGAAAGGGCAGACGACGGAGTATGACTATCTGGGGACGGCGAACGTGCCCTGCGCCGTAGCGTTGTTCCCGCATGGCGGACAGGATCCTTGCTGGCATCTCAAGCGGAATCCGAACCAGTGGGAGAACGTGGGCACTCCCGTCTTTTGAATGCGACTGCGGTGCGCCGCTTCGTTAAACCTGCGTGAACATGCGTAGGTGATGTGAATCACGACCAAAAAATGTGAAGTGCGGCTAGGATCGTAGAGTATTTTTTCTCAGATCGCCATGTATCACCGCACACAAAACGACAATGGCAGCTACAACTCGCGCTGCCTCGATTGCTTTATGACGATTGCCTCGTGCGTGGAGACGGAGAAAGAGCTGGAACAGCGCGAGGCGCATCATCTGTGCCCGGAAAAAGTGCTGGCGCAGCTGCTGGCGCAGGGGAGAGCCGCCGCGGCGCAAGCGGCGCGCAACTGAAGGGGGCGAATGGCCTTTCCTTCCCGGCTTGCCTGAGCCGGCGCAAAAGTCAGGACGCAAGCCCGGTTCCCGGGCCGGTTTGTGCGAATCAGCAGAATAGGTGCATACTGCCTGAATGACGCATTCGTGCGTCTAAACTATTGCGTGCGGAGTCTTCCCCTTTTCGCGCTCCGGACAAGCAACCTTTGATTGTGGCGTTTCCCATTACTCGATGGCCGGCCAGTCGAGCGGCAAAGCATTTCAAATGCGAAAGCGATGCAACTTGCACCGCGCTCATTCCCCGCGCCGCACGATTTTCTAAATGACGGCCGGTTTTCCCCCGTAAGAACCGGACAGGAGGCCACGGATGCCCGCAGCAACTCCTCTTCCCCAAACGCTGGGCGAACTCGGCGCCAGCAAGGAGTTTTCTGAAGCCAAACTGAAAGCGCGAACCGTGAAGGACGAAATGCGCTCGAACCTGATGGCGCGCCTCAAGGCGCGGGAGATGGTGTTTCCCGGCATCGTGGGCTACGAGGACACGGTGATCCCGCAGATTGTGAACGCCATTTTGTCGAAGCAGAACTTTATTCTGCTGGGGCTGCGCGGGCAGGCCAAGAGCCGCATTCTGCGCGCGCTGACGGCGCTGCTGGACGAGCGGCTGCCCTACGTGGCGGGTTGTGAGATTCGCGACAATCCTTACCGACCCCTGTGCCGGCGCTGCCGCGACCTGACGGCGAAGCGCGGGGACGCGACGCCGATTGCGTGGCTCAACCGCGAAGAGCGTTACGTGGAGAAGCTGGCGACGCCGGATGTGACCGTTGCGGATTTGGTTGGCGATCTCGATCCCATCAAGGCCGCGCGCGGGGGCGAAGATCTTTCCAGCGAGCTGACCATGCACTACGGCTTGCTGCCGCGCGCCAACCGCGGACTGTTCGCCATCAACGAGCTGCCCGACCTTGCAGGAAAGATTCAGGTGGCGCTGTTCAACATCATGCAGGAGGGCGACGTACAGATTAAGGGCTACCCGGTGCGCATGGAACTGGACGTGGCACTGGTGTTCAGCGCCAATCCCGAGGACTACACAGCGCGGGGCAAGATCATCACGCCGCTCAAGGACAGGATCGGCTCGGAGATTCGTACGCACTATCCGGAGACGCTGGAAGAGGGGATCGCGATCACTGCGCAGGAGGCGTGGGCCGCGCGTGGAGAGACGGCGATCGAGGTTCCGCAGTACCTGCGCGAGGTGGTGGAGCAGGTGGCGTTCTCGGCGCGCGAAGACAAGAAGGTAGACAAGCGCAGCGGCGTGAGCCAGCGGCTGCCCATCTCGACGCTTGAGCTTGTGGTTTCGAATGCGGAGCGGCGCGCGCTCGTAACCGGAGACGCGCCGGTGCTGCCGCGCGTGAGCGATATTTACGCGGCCATGCCGGGCATCACGGGCAAGCTGGAGCTGGAGTACGAGGGCGAGATGCGCGGCGCGGATACGGTCGTGCGCGAGCTCATCCGGGCGGCAGTGGGCAAGATCTTCGATCGCTACTTTGACGGCGAGGATATGCAGCAGATCGAGCAGTGGTTCAATTTGGGTGGCACGGTGAAGCTCGACGACGATCAGCCGGCGGCCGCAGCGATGAAGGAGATGAAGGGGATTCAAGGCCTCTTCGAAAAGTTATCGCCACTGGGCGTGAAGGCCTCAGATGCCGCGCCCAAGGTGGTTGCGGCGGCTGAATTCCTGCTGGAGGGACTGGTGGCTCATCGTAAGCTGAGCCGCAACGAGCAGCACGGCTTTGCCGCGCAGGAAAGCGTGCGGCTGCGCGAGCGCGAGGAGTTGAGCGAGGAGCACAAGGAGTTGGAGGTGGAATACGAGGATTGGCAGCGCGCGCGAAGGAAACGGAGAAGCGGAGGGCTGAACTAAACGCAGAGACCTGGGACATAGGGACAACGGGAATGCGAGATTGAGGGACTGCTACAACGAGTGCCGCCTGGCAAAGAACGGTGGCGCGATTCACTCGTTCACTTCTTCACTCCTTCACTTCCGACGGCTCACGGTTCACGGTTCACGAATCACGATCCACGATTCACGGGTTGAGAAACACCATGAAGCGCGTTCATTACACAAAGTACACCGGCGATCTGGCTCAAGAGATCGATCTCGAGAGCCTGCTGCAGGCGCTCTCCGACTACCTGCTGAGCTCGGGCTTCTACGATCCGTTCACGGGCTTTCAAGATCTGGATCATAATCTGGACGATTTGCGCGAAGCGTTGCGGCGCGTGTTGGAGTCGGCCGACTTCTTCGACGATGAGACGCGCGAGTTGCTTGACCGGATGGCCGCCGATGGCACGCTGGATGAATTGATCGACAAGCTGATGGAGCGCATGGAGCGCGAAAACTATATCTCCGCAATGAGGCAGAATGGTCCGACGCAAATTGATGAGGCCAACGGGCAGGTGGGAAATGGGGCAGGCCGGGATCGCGATAACGTCCGCTTCGAGGTGACCGGCAAGAGCCTGGACTTTCTCGGCTTTAAGACCCTCCGCGATCTGATGGGGTCGCTGGGCAAATCGAGCTTCGGGCGCCATGACACACGGCACTGGGCGACGGGGATTGAGACGAGCGGCGCATCGCGGCGATACGAGTTCGGCGACATGCTGAATCTGGACACCACGGCGACACTCAGCTCGGCGATCTCGCGCGAGGGGCTCGGATTGCCGCTGAATCTGGAATACGACGACCTGCACGTGCACCAGTGCGACTATCAGAGCTCGTGTGCGACGGTGATGCTGCTTGATTGCTCGCATTCGATGATTCTGTACGGCGAGGACCGATTCACGCCGGCCAAGCGCGTGGCCATGGCGCTCTCGCATTTGATTCGCACGCAGTATCCGGGCGATTCGCTTTCGCTGGTGCTGTTTCACGATTCGGCTGAAGAGATGCCGGTATCGCACCTGGCGCGGGTGAAGGTGGGCCCGTGGCACACCAATACGCGCGAGGGGCTGCGCGTAGCGCAGCGCGTTCTGGCGCGGCAGCACAAGGACATGAAGCAGATTGTGATGATCACGGATGGAAAGCCCTCGGCGCTGACACTGCCCGATGGAAGGATTTACAAAAATGCCTTTGGCCTGGATCCGCTGGTGGTGAGCGAGACGCTGCAAGAGGTGGCGCGGTGCAAGCGGTCGAACATAATGATCAACACGTTCATGCTTGCGTCGGACTTCGGCCTCGTACAGTTTGTGCACAAGGTCTCGGAGATGTGCCGGGGCAAGGCGTACTTCACCACACCGGCAACGCTGGGGCAGTATCTGCTGATGGACTACATGCAGCGGAAGTCGAAGACGATTCACTGAGGGGCGGGGAGGGCGAGGCTGCGCCTTCGTTGATCGCCCGTCGATTCCTTCTCGGTCAGGATCAATATCAAAGTGACTGCCGGAGCGGTGCGTCTGGCACTTTTGTCACCGGATGTCATCCCGGCGAAGCGTTGATGCGCCATTTCTAAGAAACATCCTGCGCATTCGCCCAATCTGGATCCAGTTTCACCACTAGCTTTATAGGCTTACCCTGCTGCAACCAGATTTCCTTGGCATAAGGAACAAATCCAAAGTTTGCGATGAAAACAAAGTAATATCCCTCAGGGAGCGAGATCTTAAACTTTCCATCGCTATCTTGTTGCACGGTATAGCCTTTGCCGCTCTTCGCCTCAAAGATCCAGATTCGAGTGTTCCTATCCGGCTTCTCATTGTCAATCACAACCCTACCGCTCAGCGTTTCTGCTGCCGGGTCAACTTGTGCTGAGGCAAGAGCGGAGAAACACGAGAGCTGAGCGGCCAGCAACGCCACGACCAGTAGAGGTTTTGTTCTCATAAGTCAAGATCCTTTGGGTAACGCTGAATCGTTGTCAACGCAGTTGGTTCATTTGCGATTATTCACTCTTGTGTTTCCAGGCAAGAATGCTCTCCTTCTGCTCATCACCGACCGGTTGCAAGAAAGACGAAGAGATTGCTGTCGGGATCGTGGACGAAGACGAGTTTGCCGTTGCGTTGGGCGGTCACGCCCGCATACTCCAATGCTTCGAAAGCCTTCTTCGCGTCGGGGACAGGGAAGAGGAACTCCGGCTGGAAGCCGGGGCGCGCGGGACGCAACTCGATGTGCAGATCGGGTGCGCCGGGGGCGGTGAGGCGCACGCTGTCGTTGACCTCTTCGGCCGCAAAGCCGAGGTCGGTATAGAACTCCTTCATCGCGGCGCCTTCTTTCACCGGCAGATCGAGGCCCACCAACTCTTCTGAGGCGCGGCCGGAGCCGAGGTGCTGGCCTATGTCGAGGGTGTGGCGCGAGCCGGGCATGTACTGGGTGAATTCGGTGACGCGGCCCTCGGGATCGTTGAAGGAGGAGATGAGATTGCCGGCGGCTGCCTTGCGCACCGGCGACGGATTTAGGCTCTCGGAGACGTAGTATTTTTCGAGCGTATTGAGGTCGCCGGCCTCGAAGCAGACGTGCATCCAGCCAATGGGCTGCGAGGGATCGGTCTTGGGATATAGCTCGATGAACTGGCGGTCGTTGACCTTGATGAAGACCTCAGAGGTTTTGCCGGCGCTGGTCATGGTGAACGCCTCTTGATAGCCAAGCTTGCCAAAGAAGGCGACCTCGCGGTCGAGATCGCTGACGCGGAAGGCGATGTGCGCAATGCCAATGATGCCTTCATTGGGCGCGGGCGGTTGCGCAATTGAGGTTGCCGGGGCAGCGCATGCGAGCGCCAGGACTGCAATCCAACGCAGGTCGATCGTCATTTCCTAAACCTCCAAAGCCCAACGGGCGCAATGCCCAAGGCAACATGGAAAGTCAAACAGCCGCAGACTACGCATAGTCCTGGCGATAGGGTGTAAAGATGTCGAGCACCTCAGAGGCTTCGAGGGCCGAGGCCCCGTGCTCGACCTCGCCATCGACCACGACGCTGTCGCCTGCCCGCATCTCCCAGCTTTTGCCTTCGGCCTGGAAGCGGATGTGGCCGCGCACGACATAAACCATTTGATGATGCGGATGGCTGTGGCGTGCACCTTTCCATCCTTTTTCAAAGGTATGCCGTACCAGCATTAGATGCGGATCGTACGCGAGGACCTGGCGCAACATGCCGGGCTCGGGCGTGGTGACCTTGGTGGCATCGGTTGCCGTGTAAATGACTCCGGATTCATTCATCAATCGTGCCTCAAGCGCGGCGGCCGCATGAGCAAGCAACCGTAAAGGATAGGATCACCGGTTGAGCCAGCCGCCGTCCACCACCAGAATATGACCATGAATATAATCGCTGGCGCTGGAAGCGAGAAAGACGGCTGCCCCGGCGAGGTCCTCTGGCTTGCCCCAGCGGCCGGCGGGAATGCGCTCGAGAATCTGCCGCGCGCGCTCGGGATTCTTCTGCAGAGCTTCAGTGTTGTCCGTGGCCATGTAGCCGGGTGCGATGGCGTTGACGTTGACGCCCTTCGAGGCCCACTCGTTGGCAAAGGCTTTAGTGAGCTGGCCGACGCCGCCCTTGGCGGCAGCGTAGGCCGGCACCAGAATGCCGCCCTGAAACGTGAGCAGCGAGGCGATGTTGATGATTTTGCCGGAGCCGCGCTGGAGCATGTGGCGGCCCGCGAGCTGCATAAGGCGAAAGACGCTGGAGAGGTTCACGTCGATCAGCGCCCTCCAGTCTTCCTCGGAGTATTCGGCGGCGGGCGCGCGGCGAATGATCCCGGCGTTGTTGACGAGAATATCGATGGCGCCGAAGTGCTTGACGGTTTCGTCGACGAGGCGCGCGCAGACGGCCGGATCAGCTACGTCGCCGACGAGCGCGATGGACTCGACGCCGATTGCGTGGAGCTTTTGCTCGGTGGCTTTGGGAGTTGAGCGAGAGCCGTGCACGGCGACATTGGCTCCGGCCTGTGCGAGCGCGACGGCGATGGCAGCGCCCAGCCCGCGCGACGAGCCTGTGACCAGCGCGGCTTTGCCTTTGAGGCTGAAGGAATCGAGGATCAGGGCAGTCGGGTCCTTTCCGGCTTGAGACAGAACGTAAATCTACCTGTCCTTATTATGTGCGAGCGGAGCGCGGAATTATGTGCGCCTGCAGCCTCTTTCCGAGGTCTCCAGTGTGGTCCAGGAACCAAATCCTTTCTCCACGGTTCGATTCATTGATGAATGCCTGCAGGGCGGGGCTTTCAAGAGCCGCCGGAGAGATGGCGCCAATGATTGCGAGCCTCATTCCGTAGGTCACAAACTTTTGAGCAATTGCGCCCGCGAGCCCGGTGCGCAGTTCGAAAAAGGACGGAGAGAGCCTCTCGACTGGAAGCAAAACCATTTCAGCGTGCTGTGCCATGGCTTCCCCCAGAATTGCGAGGGCATCTTGTTCGGACTGAACGGCTGGCCCGTGCGATGGACATTCGAAGATTCGCACGCCATGCAAGTCATATGAATATGCAGCCATATTGAATCCTATGTTTTCTCATTATGAAATGATCAAGCCGCGTTCTTCAAATCCGCGGCGGCAAGAGCTTGACGCACTGACCTGGATGGGACATCGTAACGGCTGGCGTCTCGCGTACAATTGCCACTCCGGCAGTGCAATACGAAGGCTCTGACAGAAAAAGTGCGTACGATATTGACCAGACAGGCGAGAAGATTTACGAGTACGATCCGGCAGCTACGGGCAGAATGGACCTACGCCGCACCGGCCAGGAACTGACCGGCCACAATGAGTCAATCGAGGAGGTTGCTCAATGGGTACTACAGGGTATCCGGCTCCAGGGCCGGGTGCAGGCATCACTTCCCAGATTGCGAACAATCGCGCTATACCGATGGTGTTGCACAATAGCCGGTTCCTCATTGGAGTGACGATGATCTGCAGCATCATCTCCGCTTTCTTTGCGGTCTGCATGGCGCTTATGGTGTTTTCAGTTCTTTCTTCGGGCGGCCTCAGCGGCGGGAATCTGTATAACGCCTTCTGGTGGGGTTTGGGCACATTGGCATTCGGTTACGGTTGCCCGCGGCTGTGGAATCTGTCCCGCGCCATGGCGGGTTATCGAGTCACGCTGGATAGCAGAGGTGTGAACTTCAACCTGGGCACAAAGAAGAAACCTTCCGATCTGTTTCTTGCCTGGGATCAGATCGCCGCGATCAAGCACAAGCGCGTGGGCAACGCGCAACAGTACTACGTGCAAGGAAAAGACGGAAGCGAAGCGAGATTCTCGTCGTACACGTTTTTCCGTCCCAAGAAAGTTGCTCGCATGATTGCCGAGCGCACTGGTCTTGCAATTCAAAAAGCCTGATCGCCGCGCATTCCGCCCCAGGCACACGCAATGCAAATTGCTCTACTGATTTTCTGCTTTCTCTCGATCGTTGGCGCTTTCGCCGGCTGGCGGAAGAGTCCGCTCTATTCCGTCAAGACCACATTGAAGCTGGCCGGCGGGTTTCTGCTGATCGTCGCGGTTGTTGCGGGTACAACCTATGCGATCGTGGATGGCTCCCTGAGCCGATCGCCGGTTGCAGAGGGAATTGCGGGCCTCTTGGCGGCGATGGTGGTGGCGTGCGGATCCAGTATCTTTATTGTCCGCATCACCGATTCGCATGTTGCCGCGCTGCCTCCGTCGGCCAGGCTGGTCAGCTTCAACCGGCACAAGGTCTACCAGTGGATTTGGCGTCTTGTAGGCTTCCTGCTCATCAACACAGCCGTTTCCCTGGTACTTCCATCATCTGCCTCGAAATGGCTGCCAGCGGCCCTGGGCGGGTTTGTGCTGTTCTTGTGCGGCCCCATGCTTTCGATCGCCTACATGATGGCGCGGCGAAACGACCGCGGCATGTCGGCGGTCATCTCCAGTCCATGGGCGCACTGGCAATACACTCCGGAGAAATGGACGCAATGGGCAGAGAATCAACGCGAGTGGGAAAAAGCCCAGGAGGGCCCATGGAGTTGGAAGGGCGTATCGCTGTTTGTTTTGCTGTGCGTGGGACTTTTTGCATTAGGCGCTCTGCTTACCGGCGAAAGCTTGCAGGAGAATGAGATCATCGTGAGCGGTTTGACGGGTTTTATCATCCTGCTCGTGCTGGTGGCGTACTGGTTCAAACGCACCAACTTTGACCGCCGCTATCGGCGGCTGCTCGCGGCGGCGCCGGAATCATGGTTCGGCGACGAGGGCATGTTCTCGAACGGGGCATACACACCGTGGATTCTCTCCGGCAGGTACCTGCTGAAGGCCACCGCCGCGATGGATCAACCGGCTCGACTGATGTTCATCTTTGAATCGTTCAACGGAAGCTCGTCAACGCAAATCACCCAACGGATTCCCATTCCCGATGGCAATATCACCGACCTGGCGATGCTGCAGCAAAAGCTCAAGACTCATTGCCCCACTGCCTCGGTTCATCTGAATTCGACCTAGGGCCTGCTCGCACAACTGAGGCGAGCGTCGCCGCGAGTCTGCTAGACGGCGCGGCCTGCCGCTGCGCCCGACGCCCAAGCCCATTGGAAGTTGAAGCCGCCGAGGTGGCCCGTGACGTCCACCACTTCTCCGATGAAGTAGAGCCCGGGCAGGCTTCGGCACTCCATGGTTTGCGCCGAAAGGGCGCTCGTCCTCACCCCGCCCGCCGTCACCTCCGCCTTCTCATAACCTTCCGTGCCGCTGGGCGTGAACGCAAAGGAATGCAGCCGGCGCTCCAACTCATCAAGCGCGTGATTCGTAAAGCTCTGCGGTGCCGCGACCTCAAGCAGCCGGTCAGCTAGCCGCGCCGGCAGATGCGCTCGCAGCGCTGCCTTCGCCGTGGCCAGATCGCGTGGCGCGTTCGCCGCCCGCAACGGTGCGAGCAGATGCTGCTCGGGCGACCAGTCGATGAGGATCGCTTCGGACTTGTTCCAATAAGACGAGATTTGCAGGATGGCCGGTCCGCTCAGCCCGCGATGCGTGAAGAGCATTTTTTCGCGAAAGCTATGCTTGCCGCAGGCCACAATCACCGGCGCAGAAACGCCGGCCAGGCGAGCGAAATTCGCGTGCTCCGCGCTGGAGAGCGTGAGTGGAACCAGCGCTGGACGGCAGGGTTCGATTGGAATCATGAACTGGCGGGCAATGTCGTAGCCGAACCCCGTCGCGCCCATTTTCGGAATGGAAAGCCCTCCGGTGGCGACGATGAGCGCGGGCGCCGTGAAGACGTTCTTGTCGGCGACGATCGTAAACGCTCCGGAAGAATCATTGCGGCGCACTTCGCTGACCGCAGTGGAGAGAAGCACGCGCACGCCGGCATTCACACATTCGCTCATGAGCAGGTCGACAATTTGCTGCGCCGATCCGTCGCAGAATAGCTGGCCCAACGTCTTTTCGTGATACGCGATGCCGTGCCGTTCGACAAGCCGGATGAAATCCGCGGGCGTGTAGCGCGCCAGCGCCGATTTCGCGAAGTGGGGATTGGCCGAAAGAAAATTGTCCGGCCGCGTATGGAGGTTGGTAAAGTTCGAGCGGCCTCCACCGGAGATGAGGATCTTCTTGCCCGGCCGCTCCGCACGCTCCAGCACCGCGACACGGCGTCCGCGGCGCCCCGCTTCGATCGCGGCCATAAGGCCCGCGGCGCCGCCGCCGAGGATGAGGACATCGAAGCTGTACTGATTCACGGTGCCAACTTCAATGATTAAAACAGCCGCACCTTCACACCAGATTCAAAGTGACCCATCACCGCCCGGTCACGAGCGCGAATCGGCGACAAGCTGAGAATTAGAACCGCGCGGAAGGGGCTCCGGCTTGAAGCCGCGTTCGACAGCCATGAGGCCCGCGCGGAGAAAGCCCAATGTATGCGCCATGCCCGCGTGCCACGGAGCGGAGCAGGACATCTGCGGGGCGTGATCGGGAATGACAACCCCGTCGAAGCCGTTCTTCGAGAGGATCCAGAGGATGCGGAGCATGTCCACGTCGCCATCGTCGATGAAGGTCTCGTGATAGTGCGGCGCCTTGCCGGCGATGTTGCGGAAGTGGACGTAGGCAAGGCGATGCTGGCTGCTGTAGCGGTCGACGGTCTGGTAGATGTCGCCTTCGGTCATCTCCGCGAGAGTGCCCAGGCAGAATTCGAGCATGTTGCTGGGGCTGGGAGAGATGTCGATGAGGCGCTGGTACATGGCCTGTTGATACACCAGGCGCGGTTGCTGGCGCATGGTGGGCGTGGGCGGATCGTCAGGGTGCGCGGCAAGGCGCACGCCGGCTTGCTCTGCCACCGGCAGCGCTTCTTCAAGGAATCGCTGGAGGCGGTGCCAAAGCACGTCGTGCGTGATGAAGGGCAGCGTGCCCGGGGGCGCGCTGGGGTCGACGATCATGTTCCAGACTTGGCCGTTGGGGATGGGAGTTTCGACAGGGCCATCCATGCCGACGGATTCCGCACCGCCGCGCGCAAAGGGGCCGCTGACGCGGCCGGCCACACCCGCAATCGAAAAGTTGTAGCCCAGCGTAGGGATTCCGGCCTCGCCCATGGCGCGCAGAATGGCGTGCACGTTGTGCATGTGCTGAGCGCGTCTGGGGCCGTCGAGGAGAATGTCGTACCAGTGCGCGGGGTCGAGGTTCTCGATTCCCTCGAGCTTGAGCCCGGCGGCTTCGACCTGCTTGCGGAGCTGGACCAACTCTGCGGCGGTCCACAGGCGGTTGGGATCGCCGGCCACGCCCCAGGGCTTGTCCTTACCGCCGGTGGGTTGGTTTTGCGCCGGATTGGCCTCGCCCTGCTTGAAGTAGTCGACGAGGTGCGCGATGACATGCGTACAACCGGCCTGGACGGCGAAGGCGTAGTACTCGTCGTTGAGCATGTGCCGGTAGAGTCCCAGGCCGAGTTTCATAGTTGCCTCGGGGCCAGTGTAATGCACGCAGGGGCGTCGCCCGCGCGGTGAGGGATCGACAGAAGTTTGACTTCCTGACTTGTCAGGGGGTGATGGATGTTGTAATGTCAAATGCTGTCGTTTCCCCCTCGCCGGTGCTTTTCCCGGAGTCTTCCCCGTTTCTTACTCCGGTTGGGCATACGAGTGCGTTTGGGAGGATTGCCTCGCCGGACGGTTCTAGGCGGTGAAAAAACAAGCATGAGGATTCGCTGGCGGGCTCCCCTCCCCCATCGGCCAGGGAAAGCCTTCGCGGAGGTGTTCATCGTGTTCGAAACACAAGATCAGGCTCTGGCTCAGGTTGCGGGGATCGGGCAGCAGCGTGAGTTGATTGGTGTGCGCCCGATGCTGGTCCGCAACAGCAGGATCCTGATTGGCCTAACCTTCCTGGGCAGCGTTGCATCTTTCTGCATTTCGCTGTGCCTGGCGGTGCTGGCCTGTTCCTCCCTGTTTCCCCTGCGTGCCATCACCTTCGACAGGATCGCGATCGCCTTCCTGTGGGCTCTCAGCGCCTGGATCATGGCCATGTCGCAGGTCTTTCTGTGGAGGCAGGGAAGTTTGATGGCCAATTGCTCGGTGCTGCTCGACAACTGCGGGGTGCATTTCAGACTTGACGGCACAAGGAATTCAAAAGAGATTTTCCTGCCCTGGAACGGGATCGCCGCCGTGCGCCACAAGCGCATTCCGAATGCGCGGAAGGTCACCATTCTGGGCGCCGACACGAGCACAGTCACCTTCACGTCGTACAGCTTCTATCGGCCCAGGAAGGTGGCTCGCCTGATCGCGGTTCGCGCAGGACTGCCTTTGCTGAGGGGCTGAGGCGAAGAGAAGAACTTCGACATTCCGCTTTTCCGCGGCACATGCGAGTGCGAGCCTGCGCAGTTGCATTGCGCGAGATTCATGCTGCCGTCACGGCTGCGCGAGAAGCGTCCTAAGCCGGTTCTCGATACCCTTCAGATCGGTCTCGCCCTGGAAGCGCGCGCGCACTACACCGTTCCTGTCGATAAGAAACGTCAGCGGCAGCCCCAGCACGCCTCCATAGCGAGCGGCGAGGTGTTCATCGCCCATGGCCACGGGGTAATTCAGCTTGAGGCGCTCGACCAGGCGGCGCGGGGGCGGGGCGTCATCGTCCATGGAGATGCCGATGACCTCGAGCCCCTGCGGTCCATATTGCCGCTGCCACGCGGCGAAGACCGGCATCTCCAGCTGGCACGGCGCGCACCAGGTGGCCCAGAAGTTGAGCAGCACCACCTTGCCGCGGAAGCTTGAGAGGCGAAGCGTCTGGCCGTTAAGGTCCCTGAGCGAGAAGACCGGCGCATGTTTGTTGAGGAGATCCTGCGCCGCGAAGGCAGTGTGCGCGGCTGAGGACGCAACCAACGCGCCGATCAGGCCGGCGAGGAACCATCGCCGCCTGACGCAAGCCGGCTCACGCGGCGCGCAGGCACAACTCAGGTGACTCGGCGCGCAGGTCACGCTACCGCCCGCTTTCAACGGGAAATCCCTTGTTTGCCCAGTCGTCACCGAAGTTGCCGGCCAGATAGAGAACCTTCACGCGGGTGAACCCCATGCCCTGTAGAAGCTGGTACGCGGGGCCGACGTTCGGGCAGCGATTCCACGGGCAGCAGCCGCAATAGAGGACGATATAGGTTCCGCGAGCCAGGGACGCAACGCGCCCGCGCAACTGCTGCACGCCTTCCGACTGTGAGCCGGGCCCCGCGTATTCCGCGCCGGCAATATGCGCCTGAGCAAACATGAGATGCGAGCCCACCTGCAGGATGAGCGGCTTCTCAGCGCCGCTCGTGTGCAGAAGCCGGTTGAGTTCATCGGGCTGGATGAGCTGCGCCGTGGGAATGGTGGACGCGCTGGCCTGCGGCGGCGCTGCCCACTGCCCCGAGGCCCACAGGCGCCCCTGCACAATACACAACACTGCCAGAACGGCGATGACGACCGCTCCCTTTCTCAGATCCATTCGCATCGGGGATTCTCCGCATCCAGTGTAAATGGCAGCGGAGTTGGCGGGGTTAGCGGAGTTTTAAGACGGCACTCGAATGCATTTCACGGTAAAGGCGCAAATGAGGACGGGCGCGGAAATAAACAGGGGGTGACCGGCGGAAAAGGCCGCATAAATTGAAAACGCCAGAGACCGAAGCCTCTGGCGTTTCAATCTTGATGGTCTCGTAGTACAACCGGCTGTCGCGTCCTCCGGCTCCCCCAGCGGCCAGCCATCCAGCTCTCGCTGGACGCTGCGTCCACTGGCTGCGCCGGCTTGAGAACCTTCGACTCGCGTCGACTGCTCTGCACTCCGGCTCGACCGGCGGCCGACTTCCCCGGCTCGGATCGGTGTTCTATCGTTCAGCTCGACCGGTGGCGAACCTCCGACTCGCGCCGGGTGCTTCGCACTTCCGATCGACCGATGGCGACCCATCCGACTTTCGTCGAACGATCCTTCCACCGGCTAGGCCGACGATCAACTGCCGATTCGCACCGGACGTGATCCTTCAGCTCGGCTGGTTGAACAACCTCCGGCTTTCACCGGCTGTTGTTGCAGCCTCCAGCTTGCGCCGACTGCTGCTGCAACCTCCAGCTTGCGCTGGCTGTTGCCCCCTTTTGCCAAACCGGCGGCGAACCTCCGACTCGCATCGGCTGTTCCACCCTCCGGCTTCACCGGTTTCGATTCACTCAGCTTGCGCTGAATGTCTCTACCTCCGGCTGGGCCTTTGATGCGCCCCTAACTTCAACCGAACCTTGCATCGCCGGCAAAGCCGCCGATGAGTATTCGCTTTCCGCCGGCTCGCGCAACCTCCGGATCTGCCAGCTAAACAACTTCCGACTTGCGTCGGCTCTTGTATCTTCTGGTGCGGCCAGCGATCCCTCTCGGGCTTTCGCCCCAGGTTTCACCCTCTGGCTGGGCTGGCGGCGATTTTCCGACTCTCATCGGCTTTTCGTTCCACCAACCGTTCCGGCAACCAACTCCCGATGCCCCACAGGCTCATCAGTTGTAACCACACTACGTCTGGCCAATCTGTGGACGCAAGTGCAAAAAACAGAATCATTTGTGGATTTCACCAAGGTTGGTGCAAAACGAATCTTTTCGAAGGCTGTGAGCGGGATTGGGCGCACATTTGCACAGGAATGCGAACAAACAAGAGGAGATGCAGGGCGGTGAAAGATTGGTGCGCTTCGTTTTCGATCAGCGCGAAGCGGTCGTGGTTGTCGCCGTAGTCGCCAAAGCCAATGCCCGCCGAAACGATGGTCTTGGACCCGGTGCGATGGCAGGCATTCTCGGCGGAGCTAGATTGGATCGTCGCGAGGGATCCCGCGTAGAAACATTCAGGGATCGAGCAACGCTCGCGCTTCGGTACGTCATTCGCCAAGCGAGAAAACCACGTTTATTGTTGTTTCAACTTCTACCGGCTCATTGCTGAGTTTGTACGGCTTGTAGCGCCAGGTCCGTACGGCATCGACGGCGGCCTGCCGCAACATAACCGGCCCGCTCACAATGTGCAAATCTTTGATCGTTCCATTCCTGGAAATCGTGGCGTGAAGCTCCACAGTGCCCGACACTTGGGCTGCTTTAGCGATGGGCGGATAAACGGGCGGCGTCTTCTGAACCAGCATTCCAGTTGCGACGCCGGATGAAACGACAACCGGTTTGGAAGGCGCAACTTTAACGACGGGCTGTGCGTGTCCATTCAGGACGCTGGCATTCGCGCTGCTGCCGCCCAGACCATCCGCAGCGGCTGCGCCAAAGCTCACGGGGGGAGGCGCGTTTTCCATAACTTGGCCTTGCGGAATCAGCTTTGGCGCAGTGAGTTGATCGTCCATGGCTTTCGCCTGCAGTTCCGTCGGGGCCTTTGCCGAATTCGCACCCGCCGTTTGGTTGGCCGGCTGGTTGCCCGTCGCAGGTTGCTTTTCGTTGGTTGCCGGCGGTTTGCCCTGAGCGAATGGTTCACTAGCCGGCGGATTCGGCGTCTGCGTCTGTTGCTGGGTATCGGTTGCTACAGGAATTGGCTGAACAGATGGCTTGGCCACGGACTTCGATCCGAGATGAAACAGCGGGATCATGAGCAGAAGCAGAATCGAACTGGCGCTAACAGCAGCAACGGTCATCCACTTCTTTTTCGCCGGCTTCTGCTGCGCCGTCTTCTGCTCTCCCTTATCTTCGCTATCCTTCGATGAATACCACTGGAAGAGAGCCTCGTCAGCCTCGCTTTTCAATGTCGCCGTGGGTTTGGGTAAGTTACGCATTCCATCCACTGTAGCGACGCCTGGCAAACCCTGCGCCACGGGAACCTCATTCGTGGTACGGCTGGCCTCCAGCCCGTGCGAAGCGCGGATGGGCGATCCATCCGCCGGATCGCTAGTCAACTCTTGCTCCTTAACAAGGAATGGTGCGGACGAGGCTGAACCCGAGACACGTGGCCTGTCCAAGGGTGACAAGCCTGCTCCGCGCACGGGCGACAAGATTGCTTTGCGCTCAGCGGATTGCCCAAACGGCTCTAGAGTCTCGCTGAAGGAATGAGCCTCTATCCATGCTTCCCATTCTTCACGAGAGTTGTCAGGCTTAGACGCAGGAGATGCTTCGCTATCCCTGTCGCTGAAATCAATTTGCTGTTTAACGACGACAGGTACGGCGGGGGCTGAACCGGAAACACGCGGCCTGTCTGCCAAAGATGCCTTGGTTTTATCGCGGTCGAGAGATTTCCCAAGCGGCTTTGAAGTCTCGCTGAGGGGATGAGCGGCTGCCCATGCTTCCCATTCACCAGACTTGACAGGCAAAGACACAGGAGAAGCTTCGCTATCCCAATCGCTGAAATCCTCGGGAAGCGTTTCAGGTAGCAGCGGAGTTAATTTTTCTGGAGATGCCATTGTCCGTCCTCACGTTTCTCGTAGACAGCACCTTTGTACGTGCGCGTTTCGCGCGGGCTTGTGCTGGCGGCAGTGCGCTCACCTGTTATTTCCGCCGGTACCGAATCTGCCGGGGAGAAGTTGATTGCATCGAAGGTCCACGTTGACGGCGTCTCAGCGGCTGAGGTGGATAATGAAGCATCGTCAGGCGATCCTTCCACCTCAAGCACAACTGTGGCTTCTGCCGTCTCGTATTTCTCAGTGTCCGATGGAGTAAACGATGCGGAGAGGGTATATTTCCCCGGCGCGAGTACGTGGCCCTCGGAAGGAGTGTAGACAAATGTTCCCGGAACCGATGCCGTAGCATTCAACTGAGCGGCGCTCAGCTCGGTGCCGTAAGAAATTGCCGACGGGACCGGCCAGGTAATGAGGGTTGGTGACTTCTCGGCAACAGTCAGCGACACAACTGCACTCACCTTTGTGTAATTCAAAGAGTCGGTCGGAGTGAAGGTTGCTCTGATCTCATGCACTCCTGGCGTGAGTATCTCGCCCGCGGCAGGTGCAAAAGCCAAAGATCCCGGTACCGATGCTTTGGCACTCAGCTGAGTTGCGCTGAGGGCGACGCCGTAGGTAATCGGATCGGGCGTTGGCCACTTGACGGCAGGAGTTGCCCTGGCCACAGTCACTGATACGGCGGCCCGCGATGCAGCGCAGCCCACAGTATCTGCAGGAGTGAAAACAACCGACAGTTTATGCTCTCCAGCCGCAAGCACCGCCCCTAAACCGGGGTTGTACTCGAACGTTCCCGGAATCGACGCCGTGGCACAGAGTTGCAAGGTGGCGAGCTTTGTCCCGTATGGAATAGGATCGGGTCTCGGCCATTGGATTTCAGAAGTTGCCTTGCCCACAAGCAGCGACACGGTAGCCTTTGCTGTTGTGTAGTTCGCGCTGTCGGCGGGCGTGAAGGTTACCGAGAGCGTATGCATTCCGGGAGGAAGCACTTCGCCTGGCGCGGGAGAGTAGTCCAATCTTCCCGGTACCGATGCCGAGGCATTGAGTCGTGTTTCGTCCAATGCGGCGCCGTAAACGATTTTGGCAGGAGTTGGCCAGGAGAGAACCGGTGTTGCCTTGGCCACAACAATTGAAACCGAGGCCTGCTGCGAAACGTACATGCCGGAGTCTGCCGGAGTGAACGTGACCCATAGCGAGTGTGTTCCGACGGGCAACACATAGCCTGGGCCGGGTGTGTAGACCAAAGTTCCCTCAGCCGATGCCGTGGCATTGAGTTGGTCGAAAGTGAGCTTGTTTCCGTACGTAATCAAGCAGGGCGCAGGCCACGCGATGTTCGGAGTGCTGCGCGCATCGGCCGAAGCCAGAATCGCAGGGCTCGTTGCTTCATATCTTGCAAAATCTACTTGGGCCATATTTTTGCCGAGACCTCCAACGTCAAAATCTCTCTTCTTTTCTTGTGCAATCGGGCGTTCGGTAATCGAGCTGGCCATCTCCACGCTGATGCGCGAAATGCGTGTTTCAGGAAGCCCGGAGTCGCCGCACTGAAGCGCCCGCGCGGCGTCCTGATCATCGGGAATCTTCCACCGCACCGGCCTGCCGAGAGCCTTGGCGATGACGTCTTCGTTCGCCGGTTCCAGGAAGCGAGACTCAAACCGGTTGATTACGATTTCCAGGTTTGGACTTCCCTCGGCGAAGAACTGCGAGATAAGGCGATTTGAATTGCGCAGTTCGGAGATTCCGGTCTGGGTGACCAGGTAAATCGTTGAGACGTCTTCGAGGAGAACCTTGGCCGCCACATCGATCCTCGATCCCACATCTACGATCACATGATCGAATTCGCTTCGCGCGATCGCGATCAGCTTGTCGATGGCGCCTTTAGAAATCTCAAGGTCGGGAACTTTGGTGGGAGCCGCCAAGACGAATACTCCTGACCGATGCTTGACCAGGAGACTTTGAAGAAAACTTGCATCCAACCGGTCGATATTCCGGAGTGCGTCCTCCGTCGAGTAACCCGCAGTAATCCCCAGGCACAGCGCCGCGTCTCCAATGGGAAGAGCGAGGTCGATGAGCAGGATGCTTTGGCCGGATCTCTGCGCCAGGGCGATGGCAGCATTGCAGGCGACCGTCGTGACGCCGGATCCTCCTTTGGAGCCGACAAAAACGTGCAACCCGCCTGGAGAATTCTCAGCAGCAAGAGCCTTCTCTTGAGGGCTGGCTGTGGTCCGAGGGGTGGATGTGGACCGGACCAGAGCCTCGGCCACTGCGCTTTGCTCGAGGGGTAGAAGGAGGTACTCACGAGCGCCCGCACGCATGGAGCGGATGGCGAATTTTGGATCTGTCTTCTCCGAATAGACCATGATCGTCGCCGCGTCGCTGGCACTCGCTCTTTCCACTAATTCCAGAGCGACGTCTGGCTCACTGTCCAGGTCAAGGATGACAACCTCGAACGATGCCAGCAATCCATGCAGGTGTTCACGTTTCGGCGGGTAGGAATCGAACTCGCGGACATTGGCCCGGCGAGTTTCGGCAAGAGCCTTGGCCACGACCGAACGTCTCTCCTCGCCTGGGCCAATCAAGGCAACCGACAAGAGTGTGGCACCAACGGTCTCGTCATGTTTCGTCTCGAAATTTGGTGATACGCCTGCTGAACTCACGGCCTGAATTGCTCCTTGAGATACCAGCCGCTTTTCCGCTCAAATCTCAAATCGGCATTTTGCCCGGGAGCCGAACTCGCAGGTTTCTTCCGCCCCATAACAAACAAATGCCGACAATCCGGGGAGAACCCTCAATGCGAGCGTCAAGCTATGGCTGCCTGCCAATTAAAGCTATCGTGGAACGATGGTAACCATCTATTAGTCTAATAGGGAACTTAGATAACCATACGTGGCATTACTAAAGTGTCACAAACACTCCAGACGCACTCTTCCTCCAGCCAGGCGCGAGGATGTCTCTCTTGGGATTATCGAAATTAGCGGGCTTTGTGACCACGAATCAGTAGGCCAGGTCTGCGGACCACTTCCGGTCTGACTACCCGGTGCGGCCCAGGCCCACTCACACTGCGTCGGTCAGGATCGCATCGATGCGTGCCAGCTCCTCGCGAGCGAAGTCCAGCTTGGCCAGAGCGGCGACGTTTTGCTCGATCTGCTCCACGCGGCTGGCTCCGATGAGCGCCGTCGTCATTCGGCTGTCGCGCAGCACCCACGCCAGAGCCATCTGCGCCAGCGATTGCCCGCGCTCGCTCGCCAACTCATTCAAGGCACGTACTTTGGCGAGGTGGCCCTCGTCAACGTCCTTCCTCTTGAGGAAGCCGTGCGGCTTCGCGGCGCGCGCATCCGCAGGAATGCCCTTGAGATAGCGATCGGTGAGCAGGCCCTGCGCCAGCGGACAAAAGGCGATGGCGCCCACGCCTTCCTTGCCCAGAACATCGAGGAGGCCGCGTTCCGGGGTGCGCTCGAACATTGAGTATTTGGGCTGATGAATGAGGCACGGCGTGCCCAGCTCGCGCAGAATTTTGATGGCCGCCGCAGCCTGCGCAGGGTTGTAGTTGGAGAGTCCGGCATAGAGAGCCCTGCCGGAGCGCACCGCCTGGTCGAGCGCCGACATGGTCTCCTCGACCGGCGTCTCGGGATCGGGGCGATGCGAATAGAAGATGTCGACATACTCGAGGCCCATGCGCTTGAGGCTCTGGTCGAGGCTGGCGAGCAGGTACTTGCGCGATCCCCAGTCGCCATAAGGGCCGGGCCACATATCGTATCCGGCCTTGGAACTGATGATCAGCTCGTCGCGATACGGCTTGAGATCGAGGCGCAGAATCTCGCCAAAGTTGCTCTCGGCGCTGCCGGGCGGCGGGCCATAGTTGTTGGCGAGGTCGAAGTGAGTGATGCCGAGATCGAAGGCGCGGCGCACCATGGCGCGGGAGTTCTCGAATTGATCGACGCCGCCGAAGTTGTGCCAAAGGCCGAGGGAGATCGCGGGCAGGCGAATGCCGCTGCGCCCACAGCGGCGGTACTGCATGGCGTTGTAGCGCTGTTCGTTGGCAAGATACAAGGTGGCTCCTCCGCGCGAAGAAATGCGGCTGGGGCGATGAATCGCGCTCTCTCTAGCTTACGACCGCCGCGATCGAGACTTCCTTGCGGCCATCCTTCGGAGGCGGCACGACATTGCCCACCATCGGAACGCCATCGACGGTCAAGGCGATCCGGTTCCCGGGGCCGCTGCGCTCGACGGCAATCTTATACGCCACCCCGCGAAAGATGCGCGTTGCCGTGAATCCGGGCCAGCTCGCGGGAATCACCGGCGCAATCTCGAGGCCGTCATACGTGGGGCGCACGCCGAGAATCCATTGCGCGATAGCGTAGTAATTCCACGCCGCCGTGCCGGTGAGCCAGGAGTTCTTCGCCTCGCCGAACGTCGGCGCGTCCTTGCCGGCGATCATCTGCGCATAAACGTAAGGCTCGCAGCGGTGCACTTCGCTGATCTCTTCGCGGGCCGAGGGATTGATGCGCAGGTAGTAGTCGTACGCCTCATCGCCGTGGCCCAGCAGGGTTTCCCCGATCATGACCCAGGGATTCACGTGGCAGAAGATGCCGGCGTTCTCCTTGTAGCCCGGCGGGTACGAAGAGATCTCGCCCAGTTGAAGATAGTAGCGGGTGTAAGCCGGCTGATGCACCACAAGGCCGTGTTTGGTGGCCAGGTGTTGGCGCATGGCGGCCATGGCCTTGGCGGCCCGGCCGTCGTCGAGGCCAATACCGGCCAGCACGCAGAAGCCGTTCGACTCGATGAAGATCTTGCCCTCGTCGCACTCCTTGGAGCCGACCTTGTGCCCAAAGTGGTCGTAGGCGCGCAGGAACCATTCGCCGTCCCAGCCGTGCTCTTTGACGGTCTGCTCCATCTTCTCGACCTCGGCAAGGTGGACGGCCGCATCGCAAGCGCGGCCGTGGTGGGTGGCGATGGCGGCAAGTTCACGGACGGCATTGACGAACAGGCCGGCGATGAAGACCGACTCAGCCACCTTGCCGTCCTGGTTGGTCGTGGTCTGGAACGACATGCCGGGTGTGTCGGAGAAGCAGTTCAGGTTGAGGCAATCGTTCCAATCGGCGCGGCCGATGAGCGGCAGCCCATGCGGGCCAAGCCGCTCCAGCGTGTAACGGAAGCAGCGCTGCAGATGGTCGTAGAGCGGCGCTTCGCTGCCGGGCTGGTTGTCGTAGGGCACCGGCTCGTCGAGGATGCTCCAGTCGCCGGTCTCCTTCAGATAGGCCGCGACGCCGAGGATGAGCCAATGCGGATCGTCATTGAATCCGCCGCCAATGTCGTTGTTGCCGCGCTTGGTGAGCGGCTGGTACTGGTGATAGGCGCCGCCGCTCTCCAGTTGCGTGGCGGCCAGGTCGAGGATGCGCTGGCGGGCGCGCGTCGGAACCATGTGCACAAAGCCCAGCAGGTCCTGGTTGGAGTCGCGGAAGCCGAGCCCGCGGCCGATGCCCGATTCAAACAACGACGCCGAACGCGACATGTTGAACGTGGCCATGCACTGGTACGCGTTCCAAATGTTCACCATGCGGTTGGTGTGGACATCGGGCGTGTTCACCTGGAAGATGCCGAGGAGCCGCTCCCAGTGCGCGCGTAGGCGGTCGAAGGCGGCATCGGCCTCTTTGGCGCTGAGGTATTTTGCAATGACCGGCTTGACCAACTCCTTGTTGATGGTCTGCGTGCCGGGCGGATCGAACTTCCGGTCTTTGGGGTTCTCCTGGAAGCCGAGGACGAAGACGATCTGCCGCGTTTCTCCCGCGGCCAGATCGAGATTGACCTGATGCGCTCCGATGGGCGCCCAGCCATGAGCGATGGAGTTGGTCAGTTGCCCGGCAGCAACAGCAGCGGGCGAGTCCCAGCCGCGGTACGGGCCAAGAAACGCGTCGCGCGCCGTGTCGAAACCGGAGGTTGGTTCCGAGCAGGCAAAGAAGGCGAAGTGATTGCGGCGCTCGCGGTACTCGGTCTTGTGATAGATCACGCCATCGGCAACTTCCACTTCTCCGATATTGAAGTTGCGTTGGAAGTTTGTGGCGTCGTCCTGGGCGTCCCACAGGCAGAATTCGACGCTGGCGAAGACGGAGATCTGCGCTCGCGCCGCTCGCTGGTTCGTTACCGTGAGCTGCCAGATCTCAAGGTTTTCGTCGAGCGGGACGAAGTAGCGCGTGTGGGCTTCGATGCCGGTGAATGTGGAGCCGATGATCGAGTAGCCCATACCGTGGCGGCAGGAGTAGCCCTCGGCGTCGTGTCGTGTGGGTTGCCACGAAGGCGACCAGAACTTGCCCGACTCACCGTCGCGCAGGTAGATGTAGCGGCCGCTGCAATCCAGGGGGGCATTGTTGTAGCGGTAGCGGGTGAGGCGGCGCAGGCGCGCATCGCGATAGAACGAGTAGCCGCCCGCGGTGTTGGAGATGATGCCAAAATGTTCCTGACAACCGAGATAGTTGATCCACGGCAAAGGCGTATCGGGCCGTGTGATGACGTACTCGCGGTTTTGATCGTCGAAATACCCGAACTTCATTTCCCATCCCTCTTTGAACCGGAGGCGAAACGGCGGTCGTCTCCTGGAAGAACGTACTGAAACGTTTTTGCAGGGGATGTTCTGATACTCTTGAAAACGAAGCGCGATTATACCCGAAGTGTGGGGAGCGGAACAACAATATTCCGGTCCGTCCATCGCGGGGGCGATTTAGGTGGTTGCCGGGGTTCACAGGAATGTGAGAGACTGATCCGTCTTTCCCCCTGAACCTGGGCGCTGAAGCGAAGCGAAACCGATGATATGGCAAGTTCATTGATCCGGAACCAACGAAACGCCCGCACCCGCCCGCCGTGGCTTCTCCACCTATGTGTTGCAGGCTGTGCTTTTTGCGCGGCCCCTTTGCTTTCTGGAGCCGAGATTCCGACGCAGGCCATCAAGCCCACCCAGGCTATCAAAGTCGACCAGGTGGGGTACCCGATCGTCGGGCCCAAGATCGCCCTCGTCAGCACCGCGGCTAAAACCTTTGAGATCAGGCGTTCCAGCGATGCGAAGGTGGTTCTTCGCGGGAAGCTGGGGCCGGCCGCGACCGACTCGCTCACCGGGGACACAGTGCAGGCCGCGGATTTCTCTGAGCTGCGGCAGGCAGGAATCTATTACGTCGAGGTTCCGGGGGTGGGCAGAAGCTGGACCTTTGCCGTGAGCAGCGACGCCTACGCGCGCGCCTACTACCTGGCAATGCGCGGCTTTTATGGGCAGCGGTGTGGCACGGCGGTCGACCTGGGACCGGAGTTCCCCGGACACGCCCACGCGGCCTGCCACCTGCACGGCGAGTTTCATCCCAGTTCGGGCACGAGTGGACCGCGCGACAACGTGGGTGGGTGGCACGACGCGGGAGACTATGGCCGCTACATGGTCAACTCCGGCATCACGACGGGAACGCTGCTGTGGGCATGGGAGATCTACGGGCCCCAGCTCAAGGCCATTCAACTCAGGATTCCCGAGAGCGGGAACGGCACTCCCGACATTCTGAATGAGGCGCGCTGGAACCTGGAGTGGATGCTGAAGATGCAGTCGAGCGACGGGGGCGCCTGGCACAAGCAGACGAGTGTGCATTTTCCCGGCTTTATCGCTCCCGACGACGACACGCTGCCCAGCGAGGTGATTGGGACCGGCTCGGCGCCGTACAAGAGCACCTGTGCGACCGGCGATCTGGCTGCGGTGGCCGCGATCGCCGCGCGGCTCTACAAGCCCTACGATGCGAAGTTTGCCGCGCGGGCGCTGGATGCGGCACGCCGCGCCTGGAAATGGACCGAGCAGTATCCGAATGTGACGTTCAGGAATCCGCCCGGCGTGACAACAGGCGAGTACGGCGATGCCAGCTGCAAGGACGAGCGGCTGTGGGCGGCGGCGGAGCTTTGGCGCACCACCGGCGAGGCAGCCTACCATCAATTCTTCCTGAGCAACTACGCCGAGTATCTTCCCAGCCTTGACTCGCCGCCCGCGGAAAACTGGAACATGATGGCGCCCATGGCGTTGCGCAGTTACGCTCTTTCCCAGCGCAAAGACGCGGACGCCAAGGCGCGGGCAGCGATCCGGGACCGGATGCTGGACGCGGCGCGCGCTGTGGCCAGGCGCACGTCCGCTAATCCCTACCATATGAGCATGCAGGCTAGGGACTATGTCTGGGGCTCGAACGGTGTCGCGGCGCAGTATGGCATGGACCTGCTCATTGCCAACGTGATCGCGCCGAACCCTGACTTTGCCAATGCCGCGCGGGACAATTTGCACTATCTGCTGGGGCGGAACGCATTCTCACTTTCGTGGGTGACGCGGCTTGGAGAGCACTCGGTCGAGCACCCGCATCACCGGCCCAGCGGGTCAGGCAAGCAGCCGGGCGCCTGGCCGGGATTGCTGTCTGGAGGACCCAATGCCGGGCGGCAGGATGCAGTGCTGGCCGCGCTGCCCAAGGATCTGCCGCCGGCGAAGGACTATGCCGATGAGACGGCCTCATATGCCAGCAACGAGATCGCCATCAATTGGCAGGCGACGCTGGTTTTCCTGCTGGCCGGGCAATTGCATTAAGAAACTCGGAAAGCCGCGCTCTGGGAACTGCGATCGTCAACGCGCGGCAGGAGACCGGAAAAGAAAAATCGACGGGTGAATTCGGGGGCGCGATGCATCTTCACGCTTTGGATATCGCAATCATTCTGGCCTACATTCTCTGCACGGTTTTCGTGGGCTACTGGGTTTCCCACTACGGTTCGCGCGACATGACGGCCTACTTTCTCGGCGGCAACAAGCTGCCGTGGTACGTGCTGGGCCTCTCCAACGCCTCGGGCATGTTCGACATCAGCGGCACCATGCTGCTGGTGTACTGGATGTTTGTCTACGGCCTGAAGAGCGTGTGGATCCCCTGGCTGTGGCCGACCTTCAACCAGGTGTTTCTGATGGTTTACCTGTCCTCCTGGCTTAGGCGCTCGCGGGTGATGACTGGAGCGGAGTGGATCAAAACACGCTTCGGCACCGGGCGCGGCGCGCACTTATCGCACTTGATCGTGGTCCTCTACGCCTTCATCAGCATCCTCGGATTCTTCAGCTATGGGTTCAAAGGCATCGGCAAATTCGCGGCTACGTTTCTGCCCTGGCATCTGTCGCCCAACCAGTATGCGCTCATCCTCATCGCCATCACCGCCATTTACGTCATCAAAGGCGGCATGATCAGCGTGGTGATTACGGAAGTGGTGCAGTTCTGCGTGCTCTCCATAGCGTCTTTCGCGGTGGGCATCATTGCCATGCGCCGCGTGGCGCCGGAGGTTCTGCACAAAGTGGTGCCCGCCGGCTGGGACAACGTGTTTTTTGGCTGGCATTTGAATCTCGACTGGTCGACGCTGATCCCGGCAACCAGCACAAGAATCGCGCAGGACGGCTATGGGCTGTTTGGATTCTTCGTCATGATGCTGTTCTTCAAGGGCGTGCTGATCTCCGCCGCCGGCCCCGCCCCCAACTACGACATGCAGCGCGTGCTCTCCGCAAAAAATCCGCGCGAAGCTTCGATGATGAGCGCCTGGGTGAATGTCGTGCTCACGTTTCCCCGCTATTTTCTTACCGCCGGCCTCGCCATTCTGGCTCTCGTCTTCTTCAGCGACAACATCCGCGCCATGGGCGCGAACATGGACTTTGAGCTGGTGCTGCCCTATGCGCTGGGGCGCTTTGTCCCCGTAGGGTTGCTGGGATTCCTGATCTCCGGCCTGCTGGCTGCCTTCATGGCCAACTTTGCCGCCACCGTGAATGCCGCGCCGCCTTATTTTGTCAACGACATTTACAAGCGTTACATCCGGCCTGACGCCCCGCCCCGGACCTATGTCCGCCTCAGCTATCTCGCCTCGTTTGCCGTGGTGGTTATCGGCGTCGCCATCGGGTGGAACGTCACCTCGGTCAACTCCGTCGTAGTTTGGATCGTCTCCGGACTGTGGGGCGGATACATCGGCTCCAACGTTCTCAAATGGTACTGGTGGCGCTTCAACGGTTACGGCTATTTTTGGGGCATGGTCACCGGCATTGCCTCGTCGCTGACGCTGCCGCCACTGGTCGCGAGAGTGCCACTTGTGCAGCGTTTGCTGGCCAGCTACTCCATCAATATGGATGTCTCGATCGTCTTTCCGGTGGTGTTGATTCTCTCGCTGATCGGATGCTTTGCCGGCACCCTGCTCACCAAGCCCGAGGACGACGAGGTACTCAAGGACTTCTACCGGCGCGTCCGGCCGTGGGGCTTTTGGGGCCCGGTCTACCGGAAAGTGCTGGCAGAAGACCCCGCGTTCCAGCGGAACAAGGACTTCCCGCGCGATATGTTTAACGTCGCCGTAGGGATCGTGTGGCAGGTCGCGCTGGTCGTGCTTCCCATGTATGTTGTGATCCGGGAGTTCCAGCGCGCCGCGATCACACTGGCAATCGTTCTGGCGACGTCGGCGATTCTCAAGTTCACATGGTACGACCACCTGGAGCGTCGCGAGACCGAGACGAACAAAGCCGCCACGCCGGCCAGTTAGTCTCGTTAATGGTTCCCGCAAAGGCCCATAGACGTGTTACAAGGAGGGAAAGTGGCCAGCAAGTTGAAAGCAAGACGCGAGCCGAAACCGGGACAGCCCGTGAGTCTGCGGATTCTGGGCGAATACCTGGATCTGTCGCCGGCCACCATCTCCCTGGTGCTGAATGACGCTCCCGGAGTGCGGGCGATCCCGCAGGAGACGCGGGACAGGGTGAAGGCAGCGGCCGCGAAATTCGACTACCGGCCCAGCTTCTATGCGCGGTCGTTGCGCAGGCGGCAGACGTACTCCATCGGCGTACTAGTGCCCGAGTTGAGCGACAGCTACACCGCGCAGGTGCTCACCGGCGTGGAAGAGTCCCTCATCGAGGAAGGTTATTTTTACCTGACCGCGAGCCATCGCCGCAGGCCCGACCTGATTGAAGAGTACCCGCGCATGCTGATGGAACGCTCGGTCGAAGGATTCATCCTGATCGACACCGTGCTGCAACACCGTTTCAAGATTCCCGCGGTCGCAGTGGCAGGTCATCGCCAGATTCCCGGAATTACCAACGTGGCGCTGGACCAGCGGCGGGCCGCGGAACTCACGCTCAGGCACCTGTGCCAGCTCGGACACCGCAAAATTGCCTTCATGCGCGGCGGCAGCCACAGCTCCGACGCCGAAGACCGCTTTGAGTGCCTGAAGGTCGTGGCCGGGGAACTTGGCATCGCTGTGCGGCCTGAGCTGACGGTGCAGCTCAAACTGCGGGTCTCCACCCCGGAGCTGGGGTTCGTACCCGCTTGCGAATTGCTCAACCGCAAGGTCGATTTCACGGCTCTGGTCTGCTACGACGATATTGCCGCCATCGGCGCCCTTCGGGCCATACGGGACCATGGCCTGCGCGTCCCCGAAGACATCTCCGTGGTGGGCTTCGACGACATCCAGAGCGCGGCCTTCCAAAATCCCAGCCTCACAACCATCCGGCAGCCGCTGTATGAGATGGGCAGGATTGCCGCGCGGACTGTGCTTGAGCGGGTTCGTGGCCAGGCTGTGGCAACCGGCATGCTGGCCGTCCTGCCGGAATTGGTGATTCGCGAGTCGACCTGCCCGCCTCCCGAGAAGCCCGGCCGCTCGAAGCGCAGTTAGAGGCGCAACGGAATCTGCCCCCGTTTCCGGCGATCAGCTCCTTCGCCGGCGGCGCCAATTCTCCCAAAATCTCATTCAAGAGGTCCGGCCACTTGGCCTGCGGATTTCATTGCTTCCGGAACACTGAGACTGATATAGTCCTCCATTGATCGCTTTCCTACCGGCAAGCAGACGGCGCCGATGAGGCCGCCAAGCCCATAAGACGAGAGCACTGCCGGAATCAGGAGTTGCAGGGCCGCTGAAGTTTCACCTTCGAGAGTTCGGCCAGGGCGTGAAAAGCGAGTGGTTCCTGGAGAGATCGACTTGGCGAAACTTCCTGCAGGTCACATTGCAAGCAGAGCGAAACACCGGCTGTCGACGCCGGTGGTGCAGCGCAAGCCCACCATGAGCGACGTGGCCCGGCTGGCCGGCGTGGGCACCATGACCGTCTCCCGGGTCCTGAGCGGGACGGTTCGCGTTTCGGCGGAAACCACGAAACGCGTGCAAACCGCGATTGAGCAGTTGAAATATCGCCCCAACGTGCTGGCGCGCGCGTTTCGCGGTCAACGAAGCCACTCCATCGGCCTGATCATTCCTTATCTCTACGATCCGTTCTTTGCCAGTTGCGCACACGCGGTGACCACCGTGGCCAAGGAGCACGGCTATTCGGTGATCATCACCACCTCTGACGAAGATCCGGAGACGGAGTACTCAGAGGCAGACGAGATGCTGCAGCGGCATGTGGATGGTTTGCTGGTGATTCCCACCCGGCTCCGTCAGACGCGAATCACGCGGGCACTCGTTGGCAAGACTCCGGTTGTGGCCTTTGACCGTCCGGTCCCCGACCCGTCGATCGACACCGTTCTGGTGCAGAACGCGATCGGAGCGCGGCGCATGGTGGAGCATCTCATCGAGCACGGACACCGGCATATTACCTTCATTGGACTCAGCCGGAGCCTGTTCACCATCAACACGCGCTTTCTAGGCTATCGCCGCGCCATGCAGGACGCGGGGCTCGAGACCTGTGCGGTCTTCGATTGCGCATCCGAGGAGGTTGTCGAGCGGGTCCTCAAAGCGAAGCTGGAAGGGAACAGTCCGGTCTCGGCAATCCTTGCGTCGAATACCCTGGCCACGCGCTATGTTCTGGGGGCGATTGCGCGCCTCGGCATGCACGTTCCCAACGATCTTGCCTTCGCCGGATTCGACGACTTCGACCTGGCGGAGTTTACCTCACCGCCGCTGACCGTGGTTCGCCAGCCCGCGCAGGAGATGGGCCGCGTCGCGGCAAGCCTGCTCTTCGACCGCATCACGCGCGGCGAAACGCCGCACACCGGCAACCGCATCGTCCTGCCCGTCGAACTTGTGCTGCGCCGCTCGTGCGGCTGCAAACACCGCTCTCCCGTCGTCATCCATTAACAGCGATTCAACGAGACAAGCGCCTTACTGCACCGCGAGCGTCTGCGTGGCAAGATTCCAGCCGCGCAGGCCAATCGCAGGTTTTTGGCCACCGGCCGGATACGCCACGGTAATCGTGCGTTCCTCGCCGGGAAGAAGCGAAACGTAGTTCTCGCTATAGTAGGCGGGCAGGATGCGCTGCTCCGTCGCGGCGTCCTCAAGCGTGAGTTTGACGAGAAGCGCCGCCGCGGAGCCGGTGTTCTTGATCCTCACCGTGACCGCTCGCTCGCCGTTTGCCGCCGCAGAGACGGCTGAGGACGAAATCGTGGCCTGCGGAAGCAAGTTGAGCTCGCGGAGGCTCGCTTCGTCGGCCGCCCACCAGTAGAAGTTATTGCTCACCGGCGCGTCGGCCGCGTCGCTCACTTCCAGCACGACGAAGACGGTGTGGCCCTCGGCCAGCGTTGCAAGGTCGGGCTTGGCCACTGCGGTGCGGTCATCGGCGGCGGCCAGAACCTGGTTGGTGTGATCGCTCAGCGTCTTGCCATCCAGGCCCTCGACAAGGATGCGCACCTTGAAGGAACGTGCCTCGCCCAGATTGATCAGATCCACGGAGCCATCGGCGAGATTGAGCTGCGCGTGAACCGGCTCGCACGCCTTTTGCGTGCCATAGAAGCTGGATTGCGTGTCGTAGTCCGAGCTCAGGAAGTTCCACTCCATGCTCGGCCACGCCGGTTGCGTCATCCAGATCATGCGGGCGGAGTTGGGCTGCCAAAGATGCGCGGCAAAGCCCTCGAAGATGGCGCGATGACCCACGTAATCGAGCATCTGCGCCTTGCGCTCGAAGTCCTCCAGGCTGTTGGGCGCGCCAAACTCGGTTTCCATGTGAGCCATATACGGCTGCACCCCGCCGTTCTGGCTCTGGTGCCAGTCGTGATAAGCCCATGTGTCGCTGATCGGCCACCGATCGGGCTCGGGAATAAAGGACTTCATGTTCTCTAACGTGGGCACGCTGGGAATGCCGAGCTCGACACTGAAGCCGCGATTGATGCGGTAATAGGTGTCGAGCGGCTGAAATTGATACGGTCCGGAGCCGCGCAGATTCACTTGGTTCGAGCTGCCCGTGTAGTAACGGGTGTGGTCGAGCGTACGCACCAGCGTGGCCAATCCTTCGTTGATGACCGGTTGTGGCACGCCTTCGTTGCGCCCGCACCAGACCACAATCGATGGATGATGACGGTAGCGCAGGATTGTGTCGCGCGCGTTCTTCAGGAACAGCGCGGGATCTTCGGCTTCCAGGTTGTAGGTTTGCGTCGATTCCCAGAAGTCGTTCCACACCATCAATCCGTACTTATCGGCCAGCGAGTAGAAGTTCTCCTCCGTATTCTGGCCCATCCAATTGCGGATCATGTTTACGTGCGCGTCGCGATGCAGGCGGAAAAACGGCTCCAGGTGCTCGACGCTGACGCGCTTGCGGCTGTCGTCCATGCCCCAGTTTCCGCCGCGCGCGGCGATGCGCACACCGTTCACCTTGATGACGAGATCGGTCCCCGGCCATCCGCCGTCGACAGCGCGGATCGACGGTGAACCCTCGGTGCCCGGCTCAAGTGTCTGCACCCATGTGTGGAGTAAGTAGTCGCGCATCCAGTCCGGCGCTTGTGCGGGTATCACCAGATTCGGCGTTTTATCGTCGATCCGCCGGATGCCTTCGCGAGTTCCATCAATCAATGGCTGGGCCTCGTCGTAGGTGCGGCTGGGCAGCACCTCGACACGCCGCAGATGGCCCGTTGCATCGAAGAGCGAGAGCTCGTAGCTCACTTCTCTCATGCCGAAGTCGATTTGCCGCGCGGCGCTTGTCTTTTGTCCGTTGGCGAACGTCACCATGAGCGTGTGTAGCACGGGATCGCCGTAGCCATTGGGCCACCACAGCCGCGGATGCTGGACCTTGAGTTGCGCGAACTCCGCGGGCTCCAGCCGAACTAGAGTTTCGCCGGGAGCAAGATGCACGTGCTTTGTCACCTTCACGTCGTCGAAGGCCGCGGTCAAATCGCCATCGATCGGTGTGCCGGCTGTGTTGGTGACCGGTGCTTCGATCTCGATGTCGGCTTCGCTGCGATCGGGATTAGGCAGCGTAGTGATGACGTTCAGGTCTCCAATCTCTACCGGGCCTGTAGCCGTCAGCGTCACGTCCTGCCAGATGCCGGTGTTGCGGTCGCGAATGCCGGGAATCCAGTCCCAGCCCTCGGCGGCGGCAAAGGTCGGCCCATCCAGCACCTCCATGCCGCCGTTTTCGCCCGGCCCGGCCTTGAGCGACTGCTCGTGCGCGATTCCCGGGTGCGGCGGTGGAGAAATGCGCACTGCCAGCGCATTCTCGCCTGTAGCGGCAACGGCGCCAGTGACATCGAACGTGCCGCGCAGGAATGCGCCCGTGAAGCCGCCCAGCTTCTTGCCGTTCATCCAGACTTCGGCGGCGTAATTCACCCCTTCAAAGGTGAGCGTGAGCCGCCGACCACGCGTGGCCTCCGGCGCTTTGAACTCCACGCGGTACCAGTAGTCCTGATGGGCGAGGCTCTCGGGAATGGCCAGATTGTTGAGCCCGTAATCGGGATCGGGGTAGAGGCCGCGGTCGATCATCGTCGTGAGCACGGTACCCGGCACGGTGGCCACCAGCCAGTCCTTGTCAGAAAAGCCAGCCTTCGAAATCTCCTCTCCGGATGCTTTCACCGCCGGCGCCGGGGCCAGCCTCCACCCGCCCGCGAGCTTCCAGGGATTGCTGCCCGTCAACTGGCAATGAAGGTCCGCCGCGCCCAGCTCTTTCGCCACCGGCTTTTGGATGGCGGCTTTGCCTCGCGGCAGCGTGGTTGGATCCTGCGGCGCGCTGTATCCGGCCTGCGCGCGGGTCTGCACAGGCCAGCGCTGCGCGGCTTCTTCATAGGTGGGCAGGCTGAAATCCGGCGGCGCATCGGCTATGGCTTTCACCTGCTCGGCCGTCAGTGCCTCGCGGTAGATTTTGAGCGCGGCAATCTTGCCGCCAAAGTGGTTGGGGATAACTTCTGCAATCGGCGGCGGCGCCATTTCAAGGAGTGGCGCAACGCTGCCCTGCGCCAGCGTGCTTCGAGCCACCTGACGGTCATCGGCGTAGAGAATCACGCGTTCGCCATCGCTCACCGCGACCGCCAGGTGCCACTTTGCCGGGTCAAGCGCACTGTCACCGGCGACAAACCCGGCCGAACCTTGCGAGCGCCCCAACCAGAGCCCCAGGCGATTGTCCTCGATACCGACGAAGCGCGCATCCTCCGCGGCAGGATCGCCGATGCCGGCCAGCAGCGCTGCGCCTGGCAGCGGTTCCGGCGACTGGAACCAAAAGGCAAGCGTCCACGAAGCGCGCCCCGACAGGATGGGATCCTGCATCACGGGCTGCTGGTTCGATCCCTGGATCGTCGTCGCCACGGCTGCGAGCCCGTCGAGCGACGACGCCGGAGACAACGGCTTGTTTAGCCCGGGTCCGTCCGCAAGAGAGACGGCGTTGTAGGGACCGTAAACCGCGGCGGGCGGCGCAGGCATTTGCGCGCGCAGCGGCGCTGACAGCACCACGACAAGAACAGCAAGGGTGGCGGGGAGGCTGGGTTGAATGCAGAAAGTGCGCCCGAATCCTGCTTTCGGCGAGAATCGAGAGTGCTGTGTCATGGCTGAATCATCCTAAGGGAGTTGCGTCCCCATCGTCATTCGCGTAATGCTGCGGCCGCTCGCTCCTGAGGGTCCCATTGTATCCAGGGAACGTTATCATCGATTTGCATCCAGGTCCTTTGACCGGAGTGCCTTCGATCCCGGAAATCAGAGATCATAATAGCGGCCTTTCGCCAGAATTATCGCGAGTTTTTTGGGGTTTCGAATAGATTTATCTCGAAGATTCCGGCCTTCCCACAGCTACTTGTGATACAAATGGTAACAATCCCACCACAGATGGGAACGCTTTCACCGCTTGAGGCTTAAGGTGTTCACGATGGCTGACCTTGCGGAGAGTCGCGTGCTTGCGTTTGACGTGGGTGGGAGCCATGTGGCCGCCGCGGTGTGTTGCGGGGAGGATTTCCGCCTCGGGACCGTGGTCAGCGCGCCGCATCCTGCCGCCCACACAAGCGAGGCCTTTGTCGATCTTCTCTTCGGCCTGGGAGTCAAGGCCGGGGTCTGCTGCGATGGAGCGATGGGTGCGATGCTTGCCGTGCCGGGCCCCTTCGATCTGAAGGCCGGCGTGAGCCGGATGCGCCACAAGCTGCCTTATCTTTACGGATTTGATCTACGCCAGGCTCTGGCTGCGTGCTTCGGCTGGCCGCCGTCTGAAGTGCGCTTTTTGAACGATGCCGATGCGTACCTGTTGGGCGAGGTCGGCGCCGGAGCGGCGCGCGGTTTCCACCGCGCCGTGGGACTCACGCTGGGCACGGGAATCGGCTCGGCGTTTGCGGTGGAGGGCCGCCTGGTGACCGGCGGGCCCGGCGTCCCCAGCGGCGGCGAAATTTGGAATCTTCCCTACCAGGGCGGAATCGTGGAAGACTTCGTTTCGGCCAGAGCCATCGCCGGGAATTACGAGCGCCGCACCGGCATAAAGCGCGAGGTCGTTGACTTGGCGGGTGCAGTCTCGAGCGATCAGGCCGCAGTGCAGGCATTTCAGGAATTCGGGCAGCACCTCGGAGAAGTGATCCGCACGCTGCTTGGCGGCTTTCACGCGGACGTGATCGTGCTGGGCGGCGGCGTCTCCCGCTCGGCACAGCTCTTCTTGCCCGCCATCGAAGCCCAGCTCGGCGATTCCCCGGCCCAGTTGCGCGTCTCCGCGCTCAAGGACGAGGCGGCGCTTGTTGGCTGTGGCGTGGCAGCGTTCCAGTCCGACGATGGCCCGCCGGACGCCGGCAAATCCGCGTCCGTCGAAACCAGCGCTGCTTGACGCCACCCCAGACGCGGTCCACTTTACTGAACAAACGTAACAATGCTCTGCGCGGGAAGCGTGTAGCTGAACTGCCCGCTCGACACGCTCACCGCGGTCTGTGCCGTAATCATTGCAGTCGACGTCGTTTCATATGGCGTGACCGACGTGACGGTGCCATTGTTCAGCACGAACGTCAGGCTCTCAGTCGATGTATTGGCGTTGATTGCCACAATCACATAGTGCGACGGCGAGCTGTTGCTATAAGCAGAAACATAGACTCCAGACACTGGATTTGCGGTCGCCGACACCCGCACATAGCCGGGCTGGATGAACTTCGAGAACTGGCCGACGCCGGCGCCGTAGTAAGTTGGCGCCGGGCTCGTGGTGCTGGAGTTAATCAATCCGTAGTTCAGAGTAGGGCTGGCGTTGAGATCGTTCCAAATCCACCACCAGACATAGGCGTTGTAGTAGCCCACTGTCATCGAATTGTGCACTTCTTCGGCCGACGCGAGCGCATCGGCTATGGAAGGGGCTGGGCAGTTACTCTCACAGGTCGCATGCTCCGTCATCCACACTTCTTTATTGGCGGCTTCGGCGTTCGTGGCGTACGAAGGCGAGGCGCCATACAAGTGGCCGGCGATAATGGAGACGTTCGCGGCGGCACTGGAATCGGCCAGCGTTGGGTTGGATTGCGCGGGGTTGAAGTTGAGCGACTCCGGCATTATGAGCTTTGTCGTGCCGAATGGATAGGTGGCACCGCCTGAGGTCAGCAAGGCCACCCAGGTATCCATCTGCGCGGGAGTCCAGAGGCATGCCTCATAACTATTGGGATTCGCCGGCGGATTCCAGTCTGGCTCGTTCTGCATCGAGATGGCATAGAGATTCACGCCGTTGTTCTTGAAGTACGTAACGAAGTCCTCGAGATAGTTAACGTAATCGGCATAGTGGCTGGGATCGAGGTAACCACCGCAGTAGTTGGCGGCGGGGCTGCAGGGGTTGATGTAGGGTTGGGACGTAGAATTGTTCTTCATCGAAATCGGCGGCGTCCAGGGCGATGCGATCACGATTGCGTTGGAATTCGCCACCATGGCTTCCTGGGCATTGGCCAACTCCGCGGTCCATTCACCCGTGACCCAGTTGCTCGAAGACGCGCCCTCGGGATCGATGCGCACGCGCAGGATGCTGAGGCCAAGGCCGCTCGATTGGTTGAACAGCGCAGTGGCTTGTGCGGTAGTTAACTGACCGAGCCAAGCGGTCGAACCGCCAAACCCCCGAATCGTTTGATAGGTCTTTCCAAAGTCCACGGTCACTTGGTTGGGACTCGCGCCGGTCATGAAGGTCCACATGTAGTTCGAGGCCAGCGTAGCGCCGGCGGCGCTGGTCGCTCCCGTGGTGATCGTCCCGGTGTACGACGTGCTGTAAGCCAGGGCTGCATTGGGAGTGAACGTCGCCGTCGAAGTGCCGGTGTTGTACGTGATCAAGCCTGCTACAGCGGTGTTGCCTGGTCCGGTCAACGTAAAGGTGGTCGGAGTGATGGTCGACGAATTCATCGGCTGGCTGAACGTCGCCGTCAGAGCGTTGCTGATGTTCACGCCCGTAGCGCCGTCAATGGGCACGGTGGTCGTGACGGTTGGAACCGGCGGCGTAGTCGTGGTGAAGCTCCACGTGTAATTCGCAGCCAACGCCGTTCCCGCGGAACTTGTAATGCTGGTGCTGAGCGTCGCTACGTATGTGGTGCTGTAGGCGAGATTCGCCGCCGGAGTGAACGTTGCAACCGAATTGCCGGCATTGTAGGCGACGGAGCCCTGCACAGAAGTGTTTCCCGGTCCAGTCAGGGTGAAGGTCGAGGCAGTGATCGTCCCAGAGTTCATCGCCTGGTCGAAGGTTGCCGTGACGGCGGATGTGATAGCCACGCCTGTGAGCCCCTTCGTGGGCGTGACCGCTGTGACCGTTGGTGCGGCCGCGCTCACCGTCACGCTAACGGAACCTGTCACCGCGTTGTAGTCAGTCAGATCCGTAGGCGTGAAGGTTACGCTTTCGCTGGGCGTCCCTGCACTGGGAACTGTCGTGGAGGTCGTCCAGGTAAACAGGCCGCTTACCGACGCCGTGCCTCCGCTCAGCGTCGACGAC